>Ga0334722_10001200_pt1 | contig 33533 bp, 31 predicted proteins | sample C3_bottom_MG_FD_207210 | JGI IMG/M metagenome (GOLD analysis project Ga0334722, IMG submission 207210) | Sediment microbial communities from Yellowstone Lake, YNP, Wyoming, USA - C3_bottom | ecosystem: Environmental > Aquatic > Freshwater > Lake > Sediment | place: USA: Wyoming | collected... | reverse complement strand
GAACGAACGCGATCAGGTGCTTTACCTCGGGCAGCGGCGGCAGCTCCGCCTCGGCGCGCGCCAGCGCCTCCTTGAGGGGCACCTCCGCGCGGAAGATGATCTTGAACGCCTGCTTCAACGCCGCCACGGTTTCCGGGGAGAAGCGGTTCCGCCGGAGCCCGACGAGGTTCAGCCCGTACAGCGCATATCCGCGCTGCGGTCGCGACACGACCGCCGTGACGTACGGCGGCACATCCTGTGCAACGCCCGACATCCCGCCGATGATGCAATGCTCCCCGATCCGGACGAACTGGTGCACCCCGGTCATCCCGCCGATGATCGCGCCGTCCTCTATCGTGACGTGGCCGGCGAGGGTAGCCGCGTTCGCCATGATGACGCGGCTACCCACGACGCAGTCGTGGGCGATGTGGCAGTACGCCATCACGAGGGTGTTGTTCCCGACGCGCGTCACTCCTCCGCCTCCGGACGTCCCGCGGTTCACGGTGGCGAATTCGCGGATGATGTTCCCGTCCCCCATCTCCACCCACGACTCCTCGCCGCGGAACTTCAGGTCCTGCGGGATCGCGCCGACGGAGGCGAACGAATGGATGCGGTTCCCCTTCCCCATCCGGACGTGGGACTCGATGACGGCGTGCGATCCGACGGTGGTCCCGTCGCCGATCGTCACCTTCGGCCCGATCACGGCGAACGGCCCCACCGTGACGCCGTTCCCGAGCACCGCCCCCGGGTCGATGATCGCGGTCGGGTGGATCATTTCTCCTCCTCCTCCCCGCTCGGCCCGATGCCGTCCGGGATCGTCGCCGTGACATCCCCCTTCGCCACGACGGCGCCGTCGACCGACGCCTCTCCGTGCATCTTCCACAGCGGTCCCTTGTGGGCGATCACCGTGATCTCGAGCCGGACCTGGTCGCCGGGCACGACGGGCCGCCGGAACTTGCAGTTGTCGATCCCCGTGAAGTACGCGATCCGTTTCCCGCTTCCCATCGCCTTGAGCGCGAGGATCCCCCCCGCCTGGGCGAGGGCCTCCACGATCAGGACGCCCGGCATGATCGGGTGCCCGGGAAAATGCCCCTGGAAGAACGGTTCGTTGATCGACACGTTCTTGATGCCGACGATCCGTTTCCCCGGGTCGAACTCCACGATCCGGTCCACGAGCAGAAACGGGTACCGGTGCGGCAACAGGTCCATGATCTCCTGGATCCGGAACACGTCACTCCTCCCCTTCTGCGGGCTTCCCGCCCTCCAGCCGCGTGACCCGCCGGAAGAGCTCCGGGAGCCTCGGGAGGAGCGTCACCATTTTCAGCCATGTCCTGTGCGGCATCGCGGGTACTCCCGACCACGCCCGGTTCTCTTTCGCCGAGATCGAGACGGCCACCCCGGATTTCGCGCCCAGCATCACACCGTCGCCCACCTCGAGGTGCCCCGCCAGCCCCGACTGCCCGCCGATCATCACCCGGCTCCCGATGCGTGCGCTGCCCGCGATCCCCACCTGGGCGGCGATCACCGTGTCCTGCCCGATCTCCACGCTGTGCCCCACCTGGATCAGGTTGTCCAGCTTGGTCCCGCGGCCGACGCGGGTAACCCCGAGCGCGGCGCGGTCGATCGTGCTGTTCGCTCCGATCTCGACGTCGTCCCCGATCTCGACGGTCCCTACCTGCGGAATCTTCCGGTACCCCTCCGGCGTCGGCGCGAACCCGAAGCCGTCGCTGCCGATCACGCAGCCGGCGTGCAGGAGCGCACGCTTTCCGACCCGCACCCCTTCGTAGAGGGTGACCCGCGGGTGAAGAACGGAGTCCTCGCCGACGACGGCCCCCTTCCCGACATACGCCCCGGGGTACAGCGTGACCCGGTCCCCGACGACCGCTCCCTCGGCGACGACGGCGAAGGGGCCGACGTGGACCTCCTTCCCGAGCACGGCGGTCGGATGGACGCTGGCCTGCGCGGATACGCCGGCGGCAAGCCGCACCGGCGGGTGGAACTGCTCGACGGCGCGGGCGAAGGCGAGGTACGGATCCGCCGTCAGCAGGAACGCGCACCCGGCGCCGGGGATCGGCTTCCTGGCGATGATCGCGGACGCCTTCGTCTCGCCGGCCTGACGGGCGTACTTCGGGTTCGACAGGAAGGTGACCTGCCCCGGCCCGGCCTCGTCCACCCCGGCAATCCCGCTCACCTCGGCGTCCGGTCCCTGGAGGCGCGCCCCGATCTTCCCCGCCAGAACCGAGAGGAGGATCTTACTTCCCACTGTCACCTCCCTTTTTCTCCGGCGCGGCCTTTTGCTCCGGCGTCGCCTTGCCGTCCCCGTTCACCAGGGCCAGGACCCGCGGCGTGATGTCCATCGAATCGTTGAAATGGACCACCCCCGCCGACTTCTCGAGGACGAGATCGAGCTTATCGGCCTTGACGACGACGTCGACCTTCGCCTCGATCGTCTTGAGCACTTCCCGGGTGAACTCGCCCTGCCGGGTCTGCATCTCCCGCTCCCCCTCCTGGGTCAGCTGACGCAGCTCGTTGATCTTCGCCTGGAGGGCGTCCTCCTTCTCCTTGAGCTTCTCCTTGCCCACCATCACCTTCTGCTTGTCGATCTCCTCCTTGATCTTTCGAGCCTCTTCCTGCTTTACGTCGATCGTTTTCTTCAGCTCCTCGTACCGGCCTTCCATCGCCTTCTTCGCCGCCTTGCCCGCCTCGGAGTCGTTGAGGATCTTGTTGACGTCGATGACCGCCACCCGCAATCCTTCCGCGAGGGAGGTCCCCGCGAATACCGCCGCGATCGCTGCCGCTACCAGGATGATTCCCGCTTTCCGCATCGTCCCGCTCCTTTTCCGTGTCCGAAATTCGATCAGAACGCCGTTCCGATCGTGAACTCCATCACCCTCTTCGACTCCCCGGGCCCGGGCTTGAGATTCCAGCCCCACTCGAACCGGAGCGGCCCCATGGGGGAGTACCACCGAACCCCGGCCCCGGTAGCGTACCGGAGCTGCTGGCCGTTCCACGGCCACTTCCCCTGCTCCCACGTGTTTCCGACGTCGAAGAAAAAGACTCCCTTGAAGGCGATCTCGGTGACCAGCGGGAACACGTACTCGAGATTCCCGATCAATTCCTTGTTGCCGCCGATCGCTTCCCCGGTGTTGGGATCCTTCGGGGAAAGTTCCCTGGAGCGGAACCCGCGGATGCTGTAAGGCCCCCCGAGGAAGAACCGCTCGAAGATGGGGATCTCCCCGCCGCCCACGGTCGGAACCGCGTGCGCCCACAGGGCGTTCCACGAGAAAACGGTCGTGGCGGTCACCGGGTAGAACGCCTTCGCGTTGAGGAAATATTTGACGAACTGGCTGTCTCCGCCGAGCGGCCCCCCCGCGTACTCCACACTACCCGTCTGGACGGATCCCCGCGAGGGGTCGATGAACTTGTCGGTCGAGTTCCGGGTCAGGTTGAACGTGATGCTGCGGGTGTGCTGGAGCCCCTTGGCGAATTCGTCGAGGAGCACCTGGGAGGCGGCCGTCCCCACCTGGAGGATGCGGGTGGCGTCCGCGCGCAGGGAGAGGCTCGCGTTGGTGAACCGGGTGAAGTTGTACCCGAGACCCGCCTTCCCCCCGCTCGCCTTTCGCTCGAAGTCGGTGTACACGACCCGCGTTTTGTAGGCCGAGAGGAGGAGGCTGAAGTCCGAGTCGAGGAAATGGGGATCGCGGAAGTCGATGCTGTACGTGGTCCGGCGCGCCCCGAACTGGGAGTTGAGCGACGCCTTCCAGCCCCGGCCGAAGAGGTTGTTCTCGCTCAGCTGGATCACGCCGAAGATCTTGTCGAGCGAACTGTACCCGAGCCCGCCCGACAGGGTCCCGGTCGGCCCTTCCTGCACTTCGATCTTCGCGTCCATCTCTCCCGGCACCGTCGAAGGCGCGGTGCTGATCTTCACGTCCTTGAAGTACGACGTGCGCGTCAGGTTCTCCTTGCTCGTCTTCAGCCCCGTGGCGGTGTAGGTCCGCCCGTCGGACACGTCGAGGTTGTGCCGGACGACGCGGTCCAGCGTCTTTGTGTTTCCGGAAACCTCCACCTTGCCGAACCGGAACTTCGTGCCCCGCTCGAACCGGTACGTCACGTCCGCGACCGGGTACTCCTTGCGCTTTTCCACCCCCGGGGAAACGAGGGCCTGCGCGTACCCCTCGTCGTTCACGAGGGTGGTGAGGGCGAGCAGGTCGGACAGGAGCGTCTCCCGGTTGAAGAGATCGCCGCGGGCGAGCTTCACCGTCTTTCGAAGCGTCTCCTCCGGGATGCCGGATTCCCCCGAGAAGCGGACTTCCCCGACGCGGTACTGCCGCCCCTCGAAGATCCGGATCGTGAGGATCAGCCCCTTCTCCCCCCGGCCGACGACCGGCTCGAAGATCTTGGAGTCGAGGAACCCGCTGTTCTGGTAAAGCGCCTCGAGTTTCCGCACGTCGGTTTCGAGGACGTCCTTCTTGAAGGCCCCGGAGTCGGAGATGAAGGAGAAGAACCCCTTCTCGGACGTTTCCATCGCCTTGCGGATCGCTTTCGTCGGGTGAAACCGGTTCCCGGTGACGATGACCCGTTCGATCTTCAGCTTCGGGCCCTCTGTGACGCGGAAAGTCACACGGAGGGCGCCCTCGGAATCCTCCGCGACGGACGCCTCAACGGATGCATCTATAAATCCTTTGTTCTGGCATATTTCCGTTAATTTATTTATGGATTCCTTTACTTTTTCTTCCTGAAAAAGGAACCGCTCCTTTACGGTCACGGCGGCGCGCAGGTCGGTGGTCTCGACATCCTTGTTCCCCTCGATCTGGACCCCGCCGACGATCGGCTTCTCGGCGACGATCACGGTGAGGCGATACCCGCCCGGGACCTCCTCCGTGTCGAACGTGACGTCCCGGAAATACCCCATCCGGTAGATCGCCTTTACGTCCTGCCGAACCTTCTCCAGGTCCAGTTCCTGTCCGGCCTGCGTCCCCATCACCTTCCGGACGTCGTCCGGGGCGACGCGGCTCGCCCCCCGCACCTCGACCGCGACCACCCGGAACCCTTCCGCCGCCACGGTCCCGGCGCCGATCGCAAGGAAGGCCGCGCACAGTCCCACCATCAGGCGCGGGTTGCCGATCTTCCACCTCACGACGCGATCCTCCCGTCGTCGATCCGGATCACGCGGTGAAGACGGGACGCGACCTGGTCGTTGTGCGTCACCATGAGCAGGGACAGCCCCCGGGACCGGTTGAGCGCAAGAAGAAGGTCGACCACGCCGGACGCCGTCGCCCGGTCGAGGTTCCCGGTCGGCTCGTCGGCCAGCAGGACGGACGGCTCCATCACGAGGGCCCGGCAGATCGCCGTGCGTTGCTGCTCTCCGCCGGAGATCTCCCCGGTGCGGTGCGCGACACGCTCCGAGAGGCCGACTTCCCCGAGCAGCGCCACCGCCCGCCGGCGCGCCTCCGCCGGGTCCATCCGCGCGATCAGGCACGGCAGCATCACGTTTTCCAGGACGCTGAACTCCGGGAGGAGGTTGTGAAACTGGAAGACGAATCCGACGGAGCGATTACGGAAGGCGGCCATCTCGTCCGCGGGGAGAGCGGTCACGTCCTTCCCCCCGTACAGCACCCTCCCGGAGGTCGCGCGGTCGAGGGTTCCGAGAATCTGGAGCAGCGTCGTCTTTCCGGCGCCCGAAATGCCGACCACCCCCGCCGTCTCCCCCCGGGCGAGCGAGAGGGAGATCCCCTTCAGCACGTCGATGTCGTACCCTTCGCGGCGGAACACCTTCCGCACCTCCTCGGCCTGCAAGACGGGCGTTTCACTCATACCGGATCGCCTCCGCGGGGTCCACGCGGGACGCCTGAAGCGCGGGATACACGGTGGCGAGGAAGCAGATCAAGATGGAGCTGGCCACCACGAGGAGGATGGTCCCCGCGTCGAGGGAGACGGGCAGGGTGGAGATGTAGTAGACGTCGCTCGGGAGCCGGATGAATCGGTACCGCTGGAGCAGGGCGCACAGCAGTGCGCCGAGGGCGGTCCCGGTCGCCGTCCCGGCCACCCCGATGATCAGCCCCTCGATGGCGAAGATCCTCCGGATCGATCGGCGCGTCGCCCCCAGCGTCATCAGGACCGCGATGTCCTTCGTCTTCTCCATCACGACCATGATCAGGGTGGAGATGATGTTGAAGGCCGCGACCATCACGATGAGGACGAGGATGACGAACATCACCACTTTTTCGAGCTTCAGGGCGGAAAAGAGGTTCCTGTTGCTCTGCATCCAGTCCTTCGCCCAGAACGGATACCCGAGGGCCGACCGGATCCGCTGCGCGACGGCAGCGGCGGCGTAGATATCCCCCACCTTGACCTCCACCCCCGTGGCGCGCCCTTCCATTCCAAGCAGGCGTCCTGCCTCCTCGAAGTCGACGTAGGCGAAGGTGGCGTCGTACTCGTACATCCCCGACTCGGAAATGCCGACGACGCGGAACCGGGCGGTCTTCGGAAACGCGCCGAGGGGTGTGATCGTGCCGCCGGGCACCAGGACCTCGATCACGTCCCCCGGCCCGACGCCGAGGTTCCCGGCGAGCTCCTTGCCGAGGACGGCGCCCGGCAGACCGCCGTCCGTGCGCCGATGGAGATCATCGAGCCGTCCGACCCGGAGGTCGCGCCGCAATCGGGTGACGTCGCCGACCGTCGCCGTGTCCACGCCGCGCAGCACGCCGCCGACGGCGCCGCTTCCCGAGGCGATCATCATCTGGGTGAAGATGTAGGGAGACGCCGCGACGACGCCTTCCACCTTCCGTACCTTCTCCGTCACGGCGAACGGGTTTTCGATGCTTCCGTTCAGGCTGGTCACGTGGGCGTGCGCGGTGGCCCCGAGGATCCGTTCCTTCAACTCGCGCTCGAATCCGCCCATCACCGCGAGAACGATGATCAGCGCCATCACCCCGACCGTGACCCCGCCGATGGAGATGAAGGTGATGATCGAGATGAACGTCTGCTTCCGCTTCGCCAGAAGGTACTTCCGGGCGATGTAGAACTCGACGGGAAGGCGCAACCGCCCCTACCCCTCTTTCCGAAGCTGGGGGAACAGGATCACGTCGCGGATCGACGGGGAGTCGGTGAGCAGCATCACGAGCCGGTCGATCCCGATCCCCTCCCCCGCCGCGGGCGGCATCCCGTGTTCGAGCGCCCGGAGGTAATCCTCGTCCATGAAATGGGCCTCCTCGTCGCCCCGTTCGCGCCTGCGCAACTGCTCGTCGAACCGTCCCCGCTGGTCCACCGGGTCGTTCAGCTCGGAGAACGCGTTGGCGATCTCCCGGCCGCGGACGATCAGCTCGAACCGGTCGACGATCTCCGGCCGTTCGTCGTTGCGCCGCGAAAGCGGGGAGACGTCGATCGGGTATTCCGTGACGAAGGTCGGTCCGACGATCTTCTTCTCGGCCACCTCCTCGTAGATCGCGACGAGCAGGCCGCCGGGGGACGCCGTCCCCGCGTCCTTGATCCCGAGCCCTGCGGCCGTCTCCCGCAGGAACGCCTCGTCGGACAGGCGCTCCTCGGGGAAACCGCCGTGGCGGGCCGCGGCCTGCGCCACCGTCAGGCGCTCCCACGGCGGGGTGAAATCGACCGTCTCCCCCTGGTAGGTGAACTTCGGCGCGCCGAACATCTCCGTCGCCAGAGAGGAGAGCATCTCTTCCGTAAGGGCCATCATCTCCTTGTAGGTGGCGTACGCCTGGTAGAACTCGATCATCGTGAACTCGGGGTTGTGCTGGGTGTCGATCCCCTCGTTCCGGAAGTTCCGGTTGATCTCGAAGACACGCTCGAATCCGCCGACCAGCAGGCGCTTCAGGTAGAGCTCCGGGGCGATCCGCAGGTACAGGTCCATGTCGAGGGCGTTGTGGTGGGTCACGAACGGACGCGCGGTCGCCCCTCCGGCCACGGTCTGCATCATCGGCGTCTCGACTTCGAGGAAGTCCCGTGCCGTCAGGAAGGAGCGGAGGAAGGAAACGATCCGCGCCCGCCTCCGGAAGATCTCCCGGACGTCCTCGTTGACGATCAGGTCCACGTACCGTTGCCGGTACCGCGTCTCGATGTCGGAGAGCCCGTGCCACTTTTCCGGAAGGGGGCGGATCGCCTTCGTCAGCAGGCGGAACCGCGCCGCCTCGACGGTCAGCTCGCCCGTGCGGGTGAGGAACAGGGGACCGTCGACCCAGACGATGTCACCCGCGTCGACGGATTTCAGGAAGAGGTCGTACGCCTCCTCCCCGAGGTGATCTTTTTTCAGGTACGCCTGCAGCCGGCCCGACCGGTCGGACAGGACGAGGAACGCCGCCTTCCCGAAGCGCCGAAGGCCCATCACCCGCCCGGCGACGTCCACACGGATCGGCCGCGCGGCAAGCTCCTCCGAAGTCCGCACCGAAGCGGCGGCGCGGGCTCCCGCGTTGGTCCACCCCGGCGCCTGGTCGTTCGGCCACGGATTCCGCCCCCCCGACTTGAGCGCCCCGATCTTGAGAAAGCGCTCCTTCATCAGGTCGTTCCACAATTCGTTCACGCCGCGTCCCCCGTTTCCCCTTCCGCGCCGCCGCCGAGCAGGTATTTCCGGATGAACTCCATGATGGCCCCGTCGAGAACGGCGTCGACGTTCCCCGTCTCGTGGCCCGTGCGGTGGTCTTTCACCAGGCGGTACGGCGCGAGGACGTAGGAGCGGATCTGCGAGCCCCAGGCGATGTCCTTTTTCGCCTTGTGCGCCTCGTTCGCCTTCTCCGCCCGCTGGCGCATCTCGAGCTCGTAGAGCTTCGACCGGAGGATCTTCATCGCCAGCGCCCGGTTCTTCCCCTGCGACCGTTCCTGCTGGCAGAGCACGACGACCCCGGTGGGAATGTGTGTGAACCGGACCGCGGATTCGACCTTGTTCACGTGCTGTCCCCCGGCGCCGCCGGAGCGCAGCGTGTCGATCTTCAGGTCCGACTCGTTGATCTTGATCTCGACGTTGTCGTCGATCTCGGGTGAAACGAACACGGAAGCGAACGACGTGTGGCGACGCTTGTTGGCGTCGAACGGAGATATCCGGACAAGGCGGTGGACGCCGGTTTCCGCCTTGAGGTACCCGTACGGGTGGTCGCCCGACAGGAGGAAGGTGGCGCTCTTGATCCCCGCCTCGTCGCCCTCCTGCCGCTCGACGAGCTCCATGGCGTATCCGTTCCGGTCCGCGAACCGGGAGTACATCCGGAGGAGCATCTCGGCCCAGTCCTGGGACTCCGTCCCCCCGGCCCCCGCGTGGATCGTGGCGATGGCGTTCAGCGCGTCGTTCTCGCCGGAGAGCATCCGCTCGAGCTCGATCGCGTCCAGCGCCTCGTCGACGGCGACGATCTGCTGTTCGATCTCGGAGGCCAGCCCCTCGCCGCCGGACTCGCCCGCGAGGGCCAGATACGCCCGCAGGTCCGCGAGGGACGCTTCAAGGGATGACCAGCGCCCGAGAAATGTCCCGATCGTCTTCCGCTCCCGAAGGACACGCTCGGTCGCCTCCGGGGCGTCCCAGAAACCGTCGCGCGCGACCTCGGCCGTAAGCTCCTTGAGGCGGGCCTGCTTCGCGTCTACCTCAAAGATAGCCCCGAAGCGCGTGGAACCGCGCCTCAAGCGCCGATGTTTTCTCTTCCATCAATCCGGATGCCATGGGAACCTCGCAGGGGAAATATAAGCGCCAAAAGCGTGAGTATACTACAGGAAATCCCAAAGATTTCCCCGGTTTTTGCGTAGACGGTTTCTCCGGTCGCCGGCCGGACGGCGGCGACCAGAACCCCCCGGCGGAAAAGGCCGAGGGAGGCGGCGATTCCTCCGTCCGCGTCGATGACCGCACTGATCCCCGCGTTGGCGGCGCGCACCATGGGGCGTCGAAACTCCACGCTCCGCATCCGGGCCATCGCGAGGTGCTGGTGAGGTGCGACCGTGTCGCCGAACCAGGAGTCGTTCGTCACGTTCACGAGCCACGCGGCGCCTCCGAGGACCCCTTCCCGGATCAACGCCGGGAAGAGCGCCTCGTAGCAGACCGACGCGGCCACGGGATGGCCGCCGACCCGATACAGGGCCGGGCCGGTCCCGGTCGAGAAGTCCTCCTCGCCCGCCGTCAGCTTGCTCAGGAAAAAGAGGACCGACCGCAGGGGGATGTATTCGCCGAACGGCACCAGGTGCCGCTTGTCGTACCGTCCGAGGACGACCCCGCGCGCGTCCATGTGGAAGACGCTGTTGTAGAATTTCCCCCCCCCCGCGGGATCGTACCAGGGCGCCCCGAAGATGACCGGGATCCCCCCGCTCACGGCGATGGCGTCCAGACGCCGGGAGAGCCCCGCTTCCCACCCGTAGAAGAACGGCGCGGCGGTCTCCGGCCAGACGACCACCTGCGCGCCCGCGTCCCTCGCCGTTCGCGTCAGCTCCCCGTAGATCTCGAGCGTCGCCGACTGGTTCTCCGGGGCCCACTTCACGGACTGGTCGATCCCGCCCTGGGCGATCGCCACCTTCAGTTCGGGAACCCGGGCCGCGGGATCCGCCGGGTTCGTCGAGCCGGTCCGGCCGTAACAATACAGGACGAGGAACAGGAGCGCCGCGACCCCGGGGATCATCGGAATCGCCGCTTTCGCCTGGAAACCTTCGGACAGCCGCTTCCCTGCAAGGTAGACGGAGACGCCCGACAGGGCGAGGAGGAAGGAGAGCCCGTGAACGCCCGCCAGGTCCGCCGCCTGTCGCAGCGTCGCGCTCCCCGCCACGGAGTACCCGAGGAGCATCCAGGGGAACCCGGAGAAAAGGTAGCTTCGGGCCATCTCGACGGCGACCCAGACGGCGGGGAACAGCCACAGGCCACGCTCCCCGAACCGTCCCTCGAGACGGCGCGCGGCGGCGGCGGCGACCGAAAAGTAGGCTCCGACGTAGGCGGAGACGAGAAACGCCGCAACCGCTCCGAGCGCCCAGCCGAGCTTCCCCTGCACCGCGATGGTGTAGGCGATCCAGTAGTAGAGCGGGACGCTGCCGGCCGTCCCCGCCACCCATCCCCGCCAGGCGGCCTCCCGTGCCGAGCGGGCCGAAACCGCGAGCGCCAGGAACGGGGCGAGGCAGACGAACGGCAGGCCGGGAACGTCGTACCCCGGGGTCCCGAGCGCGTAGGAAAGGACGAACAGCGCACCGGTCAGGATGAGCGCCGCCGGACCCCGGCGGTTCAACGGATCCGCCCCCGGATTTCCCCATCGAGGACCCGACGGTAGAGCGCCAGTTCCTTCCGGCGCATGCGGCGCGCCTGCGCGCCGCCGCCCTCGTGGTCGTACCCCGCGAGGTGGAGGATGCCGTGAAGGACGAAGAAGAAAACGCGCGCCTCCGGCGCCTCCTTCCATCCCCCGGTCTCCGAAAGGCAGGTTGGCGCGGAAACGACGATGTCTCCGGCCACGGGCGCGCCGGGGGCGGGGACGCCATCCGCCTCCGGAAAGGAGAGGACGTTCGTGGGGCGGTCCCGGCCGAGAAATTCCCGGTTCCAGCGCGCGATCGCGGCGTCCCCGACCACCCGGACCCGCACGTCGGCCCCGTTCGCCGAAAGGAGAGCGAGCGCCGCGCGGGCATACGCCTTCAACCGCCGACCCGGAAACGGCGCGGGGCGAAGATCCTGGCGAAGGCTCACCCGGTAGCGGTCACTCTTCATCACACTCTCGACACCAGCCACAGATAGGTCTGCAGTGGGGGACACTCTTCCCCTGATCCCCCCAACAGACCAAGAATGTCCCCCCTGACAGGAGAAGGTCCCTGAAAGGTGCGAGCGCTTTCAGGGGAGATACCTGGGCCGTGGGAGGACACTCCTTGTTCTTTCGACGAGAAATTCAGGAGTGTCCCCCCTCATGGGGAGGAGTGTCCCCCGCTGCGGGAAGGTGTGTCCCCTGCCCAGGATAGTCCACCCGGCCGTGGGCGATGGCGGCGAGGACCTGGCTGATGGCGCGGCCGACGGCGTGCAGGTCGCGCAGCGTCAGGTCGCACTCGTTGAGCTGCCCGTCGAGGTAGACCCGGTCGACGATCCCGCTGACGGTCTCGTCCACCTCCTGCGGCGCGGGCCGGTCAAGGCTCCTGACCGCCGCCTCCGACGCGTCGGCCAGCATGATGATCGCCGCCTCGCGCGTCTTCGGCTTCGGTCCCGGGTAGCGGAACATCTCCTCCGACGCCTTCCGGTCCCGGATCATCGGCTTCGCCTTGTCGAGGAAGCAGTACAGCAGGCTCGTCCCGTGGTGCTGCGCGATGATCTCCGTGATCCGGTCCCCCAGACGGAACTCCCCCGAGATGCGGACCCCTTCCTTCACGTGGGACAGGATCACCGCGCGGGAGAGCCCGGGAGACATTGCGTCGTGGACATTCGCCACGCCGGCCTGGTTCTCGGAAAAGTATTGGGCCTTCCCGAGTTTCCCGATGTCGTGGTAGAGGGCGGCGACGCGGCAAAGCACCGGGTTGGCGCCGATGGCAAGCGCGCCGGCCTCCGCCAGCGTCCCGACAACCACGCTGTGGTGGAACGTTCCGGGCGTCTCCATCATCAGGCGGGAGAGAAGCGGGTGACCGGTGCTGGACAGTTCCATCAGGCGGATGTCGCTCGCGTAGCCGAAGGCGGACTCCGCCACCGGCATGACCGCGAGGGCGATCGGGCCGGACAGGAGACCGTTGGCGGCGCCGAAGATTCCCGCCCACAACACCCCCCCGCCGCCGTGGAAGGAGAATTCGAGGGTCGCCGCCGCGAGAGCGCACACGGGCGCGGTCTGCACCCCGACCATCAGCATCCGGTACCGGTCCGGCACCCTGCGCGCGCGGGCGGCGCCGGCGGTCCCGGACAGGAGGAGGAACAGCAGCGCGGGCCAGCTCCCCGAGGCGGCGGCGGCCGAGAGGACCGACGCGGCGACCGTGAAGAGGATCGACGTCTCGGAATTGATGAGGACACGCACAACCATCGCGAAGGCGGGGAGCGGGATCAGATAGGCGTACACACGCGTCGGAACATCGCGTCCGATCGCCGGGATCTCGGCCAGCAGGTCGATCACCGCCTTCGCCGCGAAAAACAGGAGGAGGGCGAGGGAGCAGAGGAAGAGGAAGTCGCGCGCCGCAAGTCGGACCTTTCGGACCTCGCGCCCGGCGAACCCGAACCATTCCGAGAGAAAGAGAGCCACGGCCAGCGTGAGCGCGACCGCGCCGACGAAGGGGAAGGTCCCCCCCCATCGCCCCGCCGCATGCGGGAAGAGTTCCTGACCCCAGAGGTAGAAGAGGACCGCGAAGACGGCGGCCGATCCGAGACTCAGCGCGAGGAGCCGCAAATAGCGGCCCCGCGGTGACGCCCCGTTCTCCGGCGGCCGGCTACCGCTCCGGATCGCGCTTTTCGAACCGCTCATACGCCTTGATGATCTCCTGGACGATGGGATGCCGCACCACGTCGATATCGGTGAACCGGCAGAATCGGATCCCCGCCACCCCGTCGAGGATGCCGATCGCCTCGTTCAACCCCGAAACCTTTCCCGACGGAAGATCCGTCTGCGTGACATCTCCCGTGATCACCGCCCGGGAACCGAAGCCGATGCGGGTCAGGAACATCTTCATCTGCTCCGAGGTCGTGTTCTGGGCCTCGTCGAGGATGACGAAGGAGTCGTTCAGTGTCCGGCCCCGCATGAAGGCCAGCGGGGCCACCTCGATCGTCCCCCGCTCCATGAGCTTCGCCGCCTGTTCGAACTCGAGCATGGTGTAGAGCGCATCGTGCAGGGGGCGCAGGTACGGATTCACCTTTTCCGCCATGTCCCCTGGGAGGAAGCCGAGGCGCTCCCCCGCCTCCACCGCCGGCCGGACCAGGACGATCCTTTTCACCTCCTTGCGCAGGAGGCACCCGACCGCCATCGCCATCGCAAGGAACGTTTTCCCCGTCCCGGCGGGGCCCACGCCGAAGACGATGTCGAACTCCCGGATGGCGTCGAGGTACCGCTTCTGGGCGACGCTCTTGGGGGTGATCATCCGGTTCCGCGACGACTTGAACACCACGTCCTCGAACACCACGGAAACGTCGGCGTTCCTGTCGGCGGAGACGATGCGGATCGCCGCCTCGACGTCGTTCCCGGTGACCGGGATGCCGCGGCGAAGCACCCGGTACAGACCGGACAGGACCTTCCCCGCCAGTTCCACAGGGATCGCGTCCCCCGCGACGCGCGCCTGGTTGCCGTCGGGCCGGATCGTCACGCCCAGCGCACGTTCGAGACCCCTCAGGTGGGCGTCGTTCACTCCGAAGAGGTCCCGCAGGACGGAGGCATCCTCGAACCGGATCGTCTCTTCCCTCGCGTCGTTCACCGCGCCCGCCTCCCGCATCAGAAGAAATCGACCCACGCCATGAATGTACGGGACGCCCCCGGGGAGAGGAGCCCCCGGTAGACCCACACGGCCGCCACCGCCAACGCCGCACCCCACAGCGCCATCCGGATCGCGTCGAAGCGGCGCCGGAACAGGATCTCGTCGCGCAGGCGCCGGACGGGATCGACCCGATCGCCGGCCTCCGTCGTGGAGACCTCGATCAGCCCCCGCTGCAGGAGAGCGGCCAGCGCCTTGATCCCCTCGAATCCCGTGAGGCACGCCTTCCGGTAGACGCGTTCGGGGTCCTCCGAGAAGTCGAGGGCCTTCCACAAAATCCGCTCCTCCTCGGAGAAGGCGTACGGGTCGACGCGCTCCCCCTTCTTCCGCGCCACCAGAAATTCTCCGGAGGGAAATATTCCGCGATATCGAGGGTATTCATCGAGGAATTGCATCCCCTCCATCAGGAGGACATCCGGGCGGATCGGCTCCCCTCCCCACGCGGCGGGACGTACGGCGAACCCCTCGAATCGATACTCTCCCTCGCGGTGCGTCAAAACGTCGAAGAGGCATTCCTTGACCTGCAGGACGAGGTACCGGGCGAGGACCTCCTTCGAAATCTTTCCCTTCTCGACCAGAATTTCGCCGATCTTCTTCCCGCCCGTCCCCTGGGAAGAGAGGAACCGCTTGAGCTCGGAGTCCGTCAGGTACCCCGCGTCCCGGAGCATCGTGCCGAGGAGGGACTTCGATTCCCGGCGGTCCGGCTGGACGTCGACGATCCTTCCCCCGGAGAAGAGAAAGATCGTCACGCGATCGTTCCCCGAGATGGCGAGGGAACCGCTCTTTCCCTGGGAGGAGACGAGCTGGAAGATATCGGGGATGCCGAAGTCGGCGATCTTCCCCTGCATCGCTACAGCCTTTCCCCGGCGACGTTGTGAACCAGCTGGAGGGTCTCGAACGAGCGCCATCCCCATGCGACCCCGAACAACCACAGCACCGCGACCGCCCCCAGCGCCACTTTCCAGATATCGGCCTGCATGTCGCCGATCAGGCCGCCCGCCAGCCTGCCGGCGCTCCACGAGACGGTGACCAGGCCGGCGAATACGGAGAGGAGGATGCCGTACAGCATGGTCCGGAACTCTTTCCCCGCCCAGAGGGCTCCCGCCCCCGGGATCAGGACGGAGCACGCACGGACATACCGGCGGTGCAGCAGAATGCTCAACCCCCGCCGCTCGCGCTCCTCCCCGCCGCGGACCCCTTTGCCGACCTGCGCGCGGCATGCGTTGCAGATGTCGGTGGCTTCGCGGCTCCCGACGACCAGCGTGCCGGAGCCGCACGAACGGCAGGCGCTGTTCATCCAGATCTTCCGGGAGAGGAGTTTCCACAGCGCCGCCCAGACCAGCCCGGTTGCCAGGAACACCGGGACCCATCCCCCGGGAACGGGGCGGAAGTACAGGGCGTGGAACGCGCTCCCCCGGGCCTCCCGAAGCCACTCCTCCCGCACGGTAAACAGGGTCCTCCACACGTCGCCGACCCGTAGCGGCGATGCGACCAGCTCGCCGTGGGTCATCTCCTCGGCGCGGTAGTCGAAGGGGACGAGGCCGCGGATTCCGGCCCAGGCGACCGGCTGGATCCGGGCGGCCTGCTCCAGGCGGAATTCCTGCAGGTACAGTTGGTAGGCGTTCCATTGGGCCCGCCCGCCCGCCGGGAAGCGCTCCGCCGCCGCCTCGAAATCGGCCAACCCTTCTTCCGTCCTGCCGAGGCGGACCCGGACGATCCCGCGGTTGTTGTAGGCGTCGGAGAGATCCCCTCCTTCTTCGATCAGCTCGGTCCAGAGCGACTCCGCCGCCTTCAGGTCTCCCCCCTGCATCTCGGCCCGGGCGCGGGCGGACCGCGCCATGCGCTCCCATTGTGGCCCAGCCAGCAGGCCCTGCCCGGCATCTGCGGTGTCCGACCCGCCCCGCGAGTAGTACCCCTCCCCTCCCAGCCATCCCCCCTGCCGCGCCTTTCCCGCGATCGGGTGAATCGCCTGGAGGAAACCGCCGCAAAGGAAGACGCCGAACAGCAGCAGGATCGCCGTTCCTCCGATCACGAGCTCGCTGCGGCGCAGGTACGCGGTCGAGAGTGCGATCCAGAATACCGCGGCGGCGGCGATTCCGACCCCGCACGCGACCGGGGCGGCGAACCCGGCGAGGACGACCCCGGAGGCGAAGATCTCCGGCCGGGGGAGCCCCTTGAAGAGGCGGGCGACGTCCGCCGTCAGGGCGGGGCGCGCCCGCAGGAGGAGATTGAGCGACGCCCAGACGGCGAACCAGCACGCCGAGGCGGAGGCGAACAGAACGAGCCACACGGCGTACCCGAGCAGCCCGGGACCATACTGGCGAAGCGCTCCCGACAACCCGTCCATATCGGAGAGGAACTCCTCGAGCCGGAACCGCGCCGCGTCTTCCCGGGCAAGCCAGGCCCAGAGGGGAACGGAGAGCGGCGCCACGCGCACCACCGCGCGAAGCGATTCGTACGACCGGCGTTTCCACCCTTCCCGGGCCGCGCGGTCGAAGATCCGGTCCGGGATGGCGTTCATGGAAAGGATCGCGTGGTCGAACATCGCGCGCCGAAGGGCACGGACCTCCCGCTCCAGCGCCTCCCCCTTCCCGGGACCCGCCGCATCGACCACGCGAACGGCCTGCACGCGGATGGCCTCCGGATATCCGGGAAACCGATCCGCCGCGGCAAGCCGGGAGGGAACGAGAGGTGAAAGGAGAAGGAGGAAGAGCGCGCAACGCGCCCACGACCTCCGGGATCGGTTGGGAACCCGTCGAGTCATAAGGAAATATGTTAACATTCCTCCGGGAAAAAAACTCTCGTGGACGAATTCCGTAAATTGGTCGAGATCATGGCCCGCCTTCGCGCGAAGGGCGGCTGCGAGTGGGACCGCGCCCAGACCCACGAAACGCTTCGACAATATCTCGTGGAAGAGACGCACGAGGTGATCGACGCGATCCGTGGCGGGAACCCGGATTCGCTGTGCGAAGAGCTGGGAGACCTTCTCCTCCAGATCCTCTTCCATGCGCAGATCGCTTCCGAAAACGGGCAGTTCGACATCAACGCCGTGATCACCTCCATCTCGGAAAAGATGGTTCGCCGGCACCCACACGTTTTCGGGGACGCGACCGCCGACACGCCGGAAGCGGTGTCACGGCAGTGGGACCACATCAAGAAGACGATCGAGAATCGTTCCCATGAATCGGTTCTCGGAGGGATACCGAAAGAGTTTCCCTCCCTTCTCCGCGCGGCGAAGATGTCGAAAAAGGCGGCGAAGGCGGGGTTCGACTGGGAGCGGACGGAGCAGGTGGTGGCAAAGGTCGAGGAGGAACTCTCGGAACTGAAAGAGGCGATGGCGGAGGGGGATCCGGCCCACACGGAGCACGAACTCGGCGATGTCCTGTTCTCCCTGGTGAATCTGGCGCGATTCCTCGGCCTGAACGCCGAGGTGGCGATGGTATCCGTCAACGAACGGTTCGAGCGCCGGTTTCGGGAGATGGAAAAAATCGCTGAGGAAACGGGATGTTCGATCGAGAATGCCGATATGGCCACCCTTGATCGTCTCTGGGAGATGGCAAAGAAGTCGACCCTCTGACCGTCCCGGCGTTTTCCACATTCTTTGTGGAATGTCTGTGGATTCCCCTGTGGAAATTCCCCTTCGCCCACGTCCGGAAGGCCCCTTCGTCAGATTGCCTTTTTATTGGGCATCCCGGAGGCGTGTATTTCTTTGACATTTCATCCCTGCCGGTGTCTAATACCGCTTTACCGAATTCACCGAACGAATCGCGAGGAGGCACAGGTTGGCAAGGATCAAGTCCGGCATCAAACGGCACAAGCAGAGCCTGAAGGCAAGGGCCCGCAACCGCCACGTCCGCTCCACCGTGAAAACCGCCGTCAAGGATGTTCGGTCCGAAATCGCCGAGGGAACCGGGGAAAAGAGCGCCGAACTGCTGCGCAAAGCCACGTCGGTCCTCGAGCGCGCCGGATCGAAAGGCGTCCTTCACAAGAAGACCGCGTCCCGCAAGGTCTCGCGTTTGGCGAAGGCCGTCCACAAGGCGGCGAAGAAGTAACTTAGCGCTCCGTTTCATAAATACGGCAACGAATCCAAAGAGCGATCCCTCCGGCTGCGTCGCCTCGGAGGGCGGGGCTCCGTTCGTGGCTCGCCGTGCGATGAACCTGCACGGCTGCGCTTTACCTCACTGCGCCCCCCCTCCTGCGGCGACTCCGCCGCCGGACCTTCCCGTTGCGTACGCCTTCCATACACTTAGCTCAGCATCGACAGCAGACGGATCTCGTACACCTGCCCGGGGGAGAGCCTGCTCTCCCCTTTCATCTCCCGGTCGATCCGTGACAGGGTCCGGAAGATCTCCGCGGCCCGCCGCGGCGTGACGCCTCCGGCGCTTCCCTTCCCCTGGATCCTGCTCCGAAGGAACCACGCCACCGCCCCGTTCAGTTTGTGGTAATCGTCGGGCTCCGCGGCGGCCGCAAAGCGACGGAACATGTCGAGGCACGCTTTGCTATCCTTCCGCACCAGCGTTTCGGCCAGCCGGAACGGGTCCACGGCTCCCCGGGAAACACACACCGCCCGGATGTCTTCCTCGACCACTTCCCCGCGCCCGGCGGCAAACGCCAGCACCTTCCCTATTTCCGCGTCGAGGGCGTCGTAGGAGGCGCCCACCCAACGGGCGAGGAAGAGCGCCGATTCCCGCGTGAGCTTCGCGCCGCCGTCTGCGGCTGCCGCGACGGCGTGTCTCGCCAGCGCCTCGACCGCCTTCTCCTCCCGGGGCGCGTCCGACTGGAGGTTCGGGGCGCTTGAGAACGTGCGCGCCTGGCGGAAATCGGTCCCGTGGAGGATCAGCATCGCGGAAGGTTCCGGGGATTCGAGATACGCCTTGATCTCATCCCGGTGCGTCTTTTTCATCTCCGCGAGGTCCGGAAGCGTGAAGATCCGCAAGCGGGAGAAAAACGACGGGGATCGCCAGGCCACCGTGGGGGACTCCCGGGCGAGGTCCTCGAGCGTCCACCGGTTCGACTCGATCGGAACCCCCGCGCCGCGCAATTTTCCCCCCCACGCCTTCGCGAGGAGGCCGGCGAGCCCCGCGCCGTCTCCGTACAGGAGGTAAGCCGGAGCGGGATCCCGGGAGAGCCACTCCCGGAAGATCGGGGGAGGATCGGCCGGTTTCACAGGAGCACACGGAGGGTCTGGGACAGGCGCACGGCCATCCGCCGGGCGACCTCCTCGAAGGCGGCGCGCCGGTTGGCCTCCGTGTACTGCGCGTCCGTGCCCGAAAAGAAGGAAGCGGTCTCGCTCAGGCCGGCCTCTTTCCAGAGAACTCCTCCTCGAAGGACCTCGACCACCCGAATTTCCACCACCAGCGTGAGGCGGTTCTCCAGCGAGAACCGGTCCGCGCCGTGGGAGAAGATATCCGTACGGATCTCGCGCACCTTTCCCTCGATCAGGTACTTCGCGCCGACGCTGCCAAAGGAGCCCTTGAAGCCGCTGCGGCGAAGCTCCTGGCGAAGGCACGCGGCGACCACCGCGCCGGCGTCGGGCGTCGTGGAACGGTTCGCGAAGGGGGAGACATCCATCCGCATCGAAGGATCCGTGAATCGCGCCGTCCCGGACTCGAGGCGGTATCCGCATCCCGGAACCGCGGACAGGAGCGCCAACCCGATAAGAATGTGATGCGCGATCCGGCGGGCCATGAACCTCTCCTGGTGCTTCATTTCATTTACGATACGACGATGCTGAAGAGTTTGCCGGGAACGTAGACGGTCTTCCGGATCTCCTTGCCCGCCGTGTACTCCCGGATCTTCGGGTCGGCCATCACCCGCTCGCGGACCTCGCCCTCTCCGGCGGCGGCGCCGACGGTCAGCTTCGACCGGACCTTCCCGTTGATCTGGACGACGACCTCGATCTCCTCTTCGCGCGCGACGTCGACGTCGGCGGCGGGCCAGGAACGGGAGCAGAGGAGCCCCTTCCCCCCGATCCGCTCCCATAGCTCCTCGCCGATATGCGGCGCGAAGGGAGAGAGCATGTGGAGCAGGATCTCCACCGCTTCGCGGAGCGCGGCGGCCGTCCCGGGGCGGCCCCACGCAGGCTCGGGGACGAGGTAGAGGAAATTCACCATCTCCATGACGGCGGAGATCGCCGTGTTGAAGTGGGACCGGTCCTCGATGTCGCCGGTGACCTTGATCAGCGTCCGGTGGGTGACCTGGCGGATGGCGCGGGCCTCTTCCGAGCCGTCCCACGCGGCCGGGGCGTCCGCGATCGTTTTCGCGCGGGGGGCGACCAGCCGGTAGATGCGGTTGAGGAACCGGAACCCTCCCTCCACCCCCTGCTCGTTCCAGTCGAGGTCCTTTTCCGGCGGCGCCGCGAAGAGGATGAAGAGCCGGGCCGTGTCGGCCCCGTACCGCTCGATCAGCGTGGAGGGCTCGACGACGTTCCGCTTCGACTTGGACATCTTCATCGACCGGCCGACGTCCACCGTCTCGCCGCACTGGCGGCACTTCCCTTTTTCGTCGACCTCCTCCGGGTACCTCCAGCCGTGCTTGGGACACTCGGCGGTCTGCATGCAGACCATCCCCTGGGAAAGCAGGCGCTCGAACGGCTCGTTCCCGGGAGCGAGCCCCTTGTCACGGAGATACTTGTGGAAGAAGCGGGCGTAGATGAGGTGCATGCAGGCGTGCTCCACGCCCCCCACGTACTGGTCCACGGGCGCGAACCGGCCCATCTTTTCCGGGTCGAGCGGCGCGCGGTCGTTTTTCGGGTCGATGTACCGCAGGAAGTACCAGGAGGACTCGACGAAGGTGTCGAACGTGTCGGTTTCCCGCCGGCCGGGCTTCCCGCAGGAGGGACACGGCACGCGGAGCCAATGCTCCGCGCCGACCAGGGGGTTCCCCCGCTCCCGCGTGTACGGAAGGTCCTCCGGAAGCACCACCGGAAGGTCCTTCTCCGGAACGGGGACGATCCCGCACGCCTCGCAGTGGATCACCGGGATCGGACAACCCCAGTACCGCTGCCGGCTGACGCCCCAGTCGCGAAGCCGGTACTGGATCGTCCCGCGGCCCATCCCCTCCCCTTCAAGGTGAAGCGTGATCGCCTTCTTCCCCTCTTCGTTCGAGATCCCGTCGAACGCGCCGGAGCGCGCCAGGCGCCCCGGTCCCTCGTGCGCCGCGGTCATCGTCGCCGGATCGAGCGCCTCCCCCTCGGGCTGCACGACGACCACGACCGGCAGGCCGTACTTGCGGGCGAACTCGAAGTCGCGCTGGTCGTGGGCCGGCACCGCCATCACCGCGCCGGTGCCGTAATCGTACAGGACGAAGTTGGCGGCGTAGACCGGGATCCGGTTCCCCGTGACGGGGTTCATGCAATATCCCCCCGTGAACACCCCCTCCTTCACGAGATCCTCGCTCGTCCGGGAAATCCGGTCCTGGCGCGTGACCCGGTCGACGAACTCCCGCACCTCGCGCTCCCTGCCGGATCGTATCGCGAACTCCATCACCATCGGGTGCTCGGGGGCCATGCTCATGAAGGTGGCCCCGAAGAGCGTGTCGGGCCGCGTCGTGAACACCGTGATGTCGCCGCCCCCCCCGTCGAGGGGAAAGCGGATCTCCGCTCCCTCGCTGCGGCCGATCCAGTTGCGCTGCATCTCGAGGATGTTCGCCGGCCACCGCCCCTCGAGCTCCTTGTGCCCGGAGAGCAGTTCCTCAGCGTACTTCGTGATGCCGACGAACCACTGGTCCAGCTCCTTCTGGGTCACCGGCGTCTGGTCGTGGATGAAGCACGTCCCGTCGCGGTTCACCTGCTCGTTGGCGAGCACGGTCTGGCACTCTCCACACCAGTTGAGCGTGGCGCGTTTGCGGTATGCGAGGCCGTCCCGCAGCATCCAGAGGAAAAAGAGCTGCTCCCATTTGTAATATTCCGGGGAACAGGTGGCGAACTCGCGGTCCCAGTCGTAGGAGATTCCCATCTGCTTCAGCTGCTCCCGCATGAAGGCGATGTTCTCCCACGTCCACTTCGCCGGGTGCGTCCCGTGCCGGTGCGCGGCGTTTTCGGCGGGCAGCCCGAACGCGTCCCAGCCGATCGGGTGAAGCACCTGGAACCCCTGCATCCGCTTGAAGCGCGCGAGCAGATCGCCGATCGTGTACACCCGCACGTGCCCCATGTGGATCCTGCCGGAAGGGTACGGGAACATCTCGAGACAGTAATATTTCGGCGCGGACAGCTCGTCCGGGCACCGGAACACGCCGGCCTCGTCCCATACCTTCTGCCACTTCCGCTCGATCTCCCGCGGCTTGTACTTCACCCCACCCCCTCCGCCGTTGTCTTCTTCCGCACGATTTCGGAGATCCGGTCGAGGATCCCGTTGATGAACGCGCCGGATTCCTCGGAGCCGAACCGCTTGCCGAGCTCGACCGCCTCGTTGATCGCCACCGCGAACGGGATGTCGCTCCCGAGGGACAGCTCGTACGCGCCGAGGCGCAGGATGTTCCGGTCCACCAGCGTCATCCTTCCGACCCGCCAGTGCTCCGCCGCCTCCCCGATGAGGGCGTCGATCTCCTCGAGGCGCTCCCATACACCGCGGACCGCCTCCACGTAGTAGCCCGCGTCGGAGGGAGGGTCGGAAGCCAACGCAAAAAGGGGGATGGCCTCGTCCGGGCCAACCCCGAGTGCGTCCATCATGAAAAGGGTCTGGAAAACCTTCTCCCGCGATTCCCGCCGCACCTATTGCCTCAATTCATCGATACAGAGGGATCGGGGCGCCCGCTCACATCCGGCGGAGCAGGCTGACCATTTCGAGGGCGGACTGGGCCGCCTCGGCCCCCTTGTTCCCCGCCTTCGTGCCGGCGCGTTCGATCGCCTGCTCGACGGTGTCCGTCGTGAGCACGCCGAACGAGACGGGGATCCCCGTTTCTAGCATCACCTGGGCGACTCCCTTGGTGACCTCGCCGCTCAGGTAGTCGAAGTGCGGGGTGCCTCCGCGGATCAGCGCCCCGAGGGCGATCACCGCGTCGACCTTCAGGCCCGCCGCACGGCGGACGCCCAGCGGGATTTCGAAGGCGCCGGGGACCCGGACCACGGTGATCCCCTTTTCCTCCACGCCGTGCCGCTTCAGGGCGTCCAGCGCCCCCTCGAGCAGCCGGTCGGTGATGAAGCCGTTGAACCTCGAGACCACGATCGACACCTTGACTCCCTGGCCCTGAAGATCCCCCTCGATCACCCGCACCATCGCCCCCTCCTACTCCATGTTCAGAATGTGGCCCATCTTCTTCTTCTTGGTCCGCAGGTACCGGACGTTCGCCTCGTTCGGCGCGATCTCGATCGGCACCCGCTCGATCACCTGCAGGCCGTAGCCTGACAGGCCGATGATCTTCTTCGGGTTGTTCGTGAGGAGCCGGATCTTGCGGACCCCGAGGTCCACGAGGATCTGCGCCCCCACGCCGTAATCCCGCAGGTCGTCCTTGAACCCGAGCCGCTCGTTCGCCTCGACGGTGTCGAACCCCTTGTCCTGCAGGTTGTAGGCGCGGATCTTGTTTTCGAGCCCGATCCCCCGCCCTTCCTGGCGCATGTAAAGAAGGATCCCCGTCCCCTCCGCCTCGATCCTCCGCAGGGCGTTGCGCAGCTGTTCGCCGCAGTCGCACCGCATGGAACCGAAGACGTCGCCGGTCAGGCACTCGGAATGGACGCGCACGAGGACCGGATCCACGGGACGGATCTCCCCCTTGACGAAGGCGATGTGGGTGTCGCCGTTCAGCGCGTTGCCGTAGGCGTAGGCGGTGAACTCGCCGCCGATCCGCAGCGGCATCCGGGTTTCGCCGGTGCGCTCCACCAGCCGCTCGCGGTGCATCCGGTACCCGATCAGGTCCTTGATGGAGACGATCTTCAGTCCGTGTTCGACGGCAAACGCCCTGAGATCCTGCATACGCGCCATCGTCCCGTCCTCGTTCATGATCTCGCAAATCACCCCGGCGGGGACGCAGCCAGCCATGCGCGCGAGGTCGACCGACCCTTCCGTCTGTCCCGTTCGGACGAGCACCCCGCCTTTCCGGGCGATGAGGGGGAAGACGTGACCCGGACGGACGAGGTCTTCCGGTTTCGCGTTTCCCGCGATGGCGGTGCGGATCGTGGTCGCCCGGTCATGCGCCGAGATGCCGGTGGTCACGCCGCGGCGCGCCTCGATCGAGACGGTGAAGGCGGTGCCGAACGCCGAGGAGTTGTCGTGCACCATCGGCGGGAGCTGAAGGGCCTGCGCCTTCTCCTCGGTGATGCTGAGGCAGATGAGGCCGCGCCCGTGGCGGGCCATGAAGTTGATCGCCTTGGGGGTGACGAACTCCGCGGCGAGGGTCAGATCGCCCTCGTTCTCCCGGTCCTCGTCGTCCACGAGGATGACCATCTTGCCGTCGCGGATGTCCGCGATGGCCTCCTCGATCGTCGAAAGCGGCATCCCGTCTTCGCCCTTCTCACGAATACCCGTGATTTTTCAGAAAATCCAGAGTGACGCCGCCCCCGCCGCCTTCGAGGCTTTTGAGGACGTATTTCCCGACGATGTCGGTTTCAAGGTTCACCCGCTCCCCGGCCCGCACGACCCCCAGGGTCGTTCGTTCGAGGGTGATCGGGATGATAGCCAGTTCGAAACCGTCCCGGCGGACGGCGGTGACCGTCAGGCTGACGCCGTCGACGGTCACCGCCCCCTTGTAAACCATGAACTTCATTATAGAAGGATCGGCCTGGATATGGAATACCCGGGCTTCCCCCAGCGGGCGGATCTCGCGGATCGCGCCGGTCCCGTCCACGTGGCCGTAGACGATGTGGCCCCCCAGTCGCCCCGACAGGGTGAGCGACCGCTCCAGGTTGACTTTCGACCCGGGGCGCATCGCGCCGAGCGTCGTCTTCGACAGCGTCTCCTTCGAGACGTCCGCGGTGAACGTCCCCGCCCCTTTTCGCGTCACGGTCAGGCAGACTCCGGAGACCGCGACGGAATCCCCATCCGCGATCGTCTCCATCGCCAGGTTCGTCGCCACCGTGATCGCCGTACCCGCCCGCAGCGGCGACAGGGATGCGACCGTCCCCACGTCCTCGACGATACCGGTGAACATTACCTCTCCTCCGCGGTGATTTCGAGGTCTGGGCCGACGCGCCGGACCGAGGTGAAGGCGAGGCGCTTCCCGGACGACGGCGATCGGCTCGCCCAGCCCGACATGGCGCGGATCCCTTCGCCGAGGAGCAGGGGCGCGACGAAGACGACGTAGCGGTCGACCGCGCCCTCGGACACGAGCCATCCGGCGGTCCGCGCTCCTCCCTCGACAAGGAGCGACGTGATCCCTTCCGCCCCGAGGGCGGCCAGGAAATCGCGTGCACGCACGGCTCCGCCGCGCGCCGGGAGCCGAAGGATCCTGCCCCCTGCGTCCCGCACCGCCCGCACGTCGCGCTCCGGCACGCCTTTCCGGCAGACGACGATCACCTCGCCCCCCGGCTCGCGAAAGATCTTGCCGCGCGCAACCTCCGCGGGGCGCGAGGTGAGGATCACCCTCCGGGGGTCGTGTCCCCCGGGAACGCGGGCGGTCAGGACGGGATCGTCCCGCCGCGCCGTTTCACCTCCCACGAGCACGGCGTCGACCGCTGAACGCATCCGGTGTACGCGCCGGCGCGCCGCCTCGCCCGTGATCCACCGGGAATCGCCGCCTGCGGCCGCGATCTGCCCGTCGAGGGAGACGGCCAGCTTGAGCGTGACGAACGGCTTCCCCGAGACGACCCACCGGCAGAACCCGCGGTTGAGTTCCCGGGCCTCCGACTCCATCAATCCGCGATGCACGACGAGGCCGGCGTCGCGCAGCCGCCTCGCGCCGCGGCCGGAAACGGCCGGGTTGGGGTCCTCCATCGCGTACGCCACCCGCGCGATCCCCGCCGCGAGGACCGCCGCGGTGCACGGCCCCGTGCGGCCGCGGTGATCGCACGGCTCGAGCGTCACGTACAGGTCCGCTCCCCGCGCCGCGCTCCCCGCCCGCCGGAGCGCCTCGATCTCGCCGTGGGGAAGCCCCGCGGCGTGGTGGTACCCTTCCCCCACGACGCGTCCTCCGCGCACGACCACCGCGCCGACCGCCGGGTTGGGCGCGGTCCGCCCCGCCCCTTTCCGGGCGAGCCGTAGCGCCTGCCGCATGAACCCGACCCGGGGGAACGCCGGGGAGGACGTCATGATTTCCCGGCGCGGCCGGGGGGCTCGGAGATGAGAGTCTTGATCTCCTCGACGAACTGGCTCACGTCCTTGAACTGCCGGTACACGGAGGCGAACCGGACGTACGCCACGTCGTCCACCTGGAGCAGCTTCGACATCACCCGCTCGCCGATCCGGATCGTGGAGATCTCCTTCTCGGCGCCGGACTGGAATTCCTGTTCGAGGGCTTCCACGAGGTGTTCGATGGTGTCATAGCTGACGGGGCGCTTTTCGCACGCCTTGCGGATGCCGGAGAGGATCTTCTGGCGGTCGTAGGGCTCGCGCCGCCCGTCCCGCTTCACGACGAGGGGGAGCTCCTCCTCGATCCGCTCATAGGTGGTGAACCGCCGCCCGCACGAGAGGCATTCCCTCCTGCGCCGAATGACGTCGCCGTCCTTGCCCGCCCGGGAATCGACCACCTTGTTGTCCACGTGGCCACACCGGGGGCACTTCATGGGGAGGGATCCGTGAGCTTCAGGAGCTCCATCCCGACCTCGTCGAGCATCTCCCGTGTCAGGGTGTCGCTGTAGCCATCGAGGTAGACGATCCGGCGGACGCCGGCGTTGATCAGCATCTTCGCGCAGATGATGCAGGGAAGGTTCGTGCAGTACAAGTCGGCCCCGCGGATCGACACCCCGTGGAATGCCGCCTGGATGATGGCGTTCTGCTCGGCGTGCAGGCCCCGGCACAGCTCGTGGCGTTCCCCCGAAGGGACCTTGAGCCGTTCGCGGAGGCAACCCACGACCTCGCAGTGCGTGACCCCGGAGGGAACGCCGTTGTACCCCGTGGACAGGAGGCGCCGGTCTTTCACGAGCACCGCGCCGACCGCCCGACGAAGGCACGACGAGCGCCTGGCGGCGAGCTTCGCCATGTCCATGAAGTAGGTATCCCAGTCGGGACGGGTCCGCGCCGCCGTCGGCAACGGCCTCACCCCCTCGCGTACGCCCCGAGACGCGAGGCGTAGAGAGGAAAGGCGTCGCACAGGGCCCGGACCTCGGCCTCCGCGCGTTTCCCCACGGCGGCGTCCGCGGGCGCGGCGAGCACGTCGGCGACCAGGTTTCCGATCCGTTCCATCTCATTTTCCCTCATCCCGCGGGTGGTGATCGCCGGCGTCCCGATGCGGATCCCGCTGGTGATGAACGGGCTTCGCGTTTCGAAGGGGACCGTATTCTTGTTCACGGTGATCCCCACTTGCTCCAGCGCCCCTTCCCCTTCTTTCCCCGTGAGCGGGGTGTCCTTCAGGTTGACCAGCATCAGATGGGTGTCCGTGCCGCCGGAGACGAGCCGGTATCCGCGGGCGAGGAGGGTCTTCGCCATCGCCGCCGCGTTGCGGACAACCTGCTCCTGGTACTCCTTGAATCCGGGGGTCATCGCCTCCTTCAGCGCCACGGCCTTCGCCGCGATCACGTGCATCAGGGGGCCGCCCTGGCTCCCCGGGAAGATGGCGGAATTGAGCTTCTTCGCATACTCCTCCTTGCACATGATCAGCCCGGAGCGGGGGCCGCGCAGCGTCTTGTGCGTCGTGGTCGTGACGAATTCACAGTACGGGACCGGGCTGGGGTGCAGGCCGACGGCGACCAGCCCGGCGATGTGCGCGATGTCGGCCATCACCATGCAGCCCGCCTCGTCGGCGATCTTGCGGAACGCCGGAAAGTCGATCGTGCGTGGATATGCGGAAGCGCCCACGACGATCAGCTTCGGCCGGTGCTTCAGGGCGAGGTCCCGGACCTGGTCGTAGTCGATCGTCTCGGTGTCTTCCCGCACGCCATAAGGAACCACGTTGTAGAGCTTCCCCGAGAAGTTCACCGGGCTTCCGTGCGTCAGGTGGCCGCCGTGGGATAGGTTCATCCCCAGCATCGTGTCGCCCGGGTTCATCACGGTGAAGTAGACGGCCATGTTCGCCTGGGAGCCGGCGTGGGGCTGCACATTGACGTGCTCGGCGCCGAAGATCTTCTTCGCCCGCTCGATCGCCAGCGACTCGGCCTGGTCCACGAACTCGCACCCGCCGTAGTACCGCTTCCCCGGGTACCCCTCGGCGTACTTGTTCGTCAGCACGGAACCGGTCGCCTCGAGGACGGCCTCGCTCACGAAGTTCTCGGACGCGATCAGCTCGAGCTTGTACGCCTGCCGCTCGGTCTCCTTGAGGATGATGTCGTAGATCTCCGGATCGGTCTCTTTCAGGAAGGACATGGGAGCCTCTCGTCGTGCGGCCGGCGCGGGGCCGGCCGGGATGGTCTTCTCGATGCCGCGGATCTTCTCGATTCGCCGTGTGTGCCTGCCCGCCTCGAACGGCTCCGACAGGAAGAGGCGCAGCCGCCGCGCCGCGTCGTCCGCGGACATCGTCCGCGCGCCGAAGACGGCGATGTTGGCGTCGTTGTGAAGGCGGGAGAACCGCGCCGCCGTGTCGTCGTAGAGGAGCGCGGCGCGGACACCGGGGAACTTATTGGCCGTGATCGACATCCCGATGCCGGTCCCGCAGACCAGCACCCCCGTGTCCGCCGTCCCCGCGGAGACCCGTCCGGCGACCGCCGCGGCGAAGTCCGGATAGTCCACCGATTCGCCGGTGCCGGTGCCGAGGTCCTCGGCGGCAATCCCGAGGTCCGCCATCGCTTCCCGCAGGCGGCGCTTCATTTCGACGCCCGCGTGATCGGAGGCGATGACGACGCGTCGCGGGAGCGGCACCATGGGGCTATGCTTCGAATCGGCCGAACAGCAGGACCGAGTTCGTTCCGCCGAAGCCGAACGAGTTGGACATGGCGTACCGGATCGCCTGGCGGCGCGGCGCGTTCGGAACGTAGTCGAGGTCGCAGTCGGGGTCCGGCGTCGTGTAGTTCATCGTGGGCGGGATCACCCCGTCCTGCAACGCGAGGGAGCAGAACATCCCTTCGATCGCCCCCGCGGCGCCAAGGAGATGGCCCGTCATCGACTTGGTCGAACTGACGGCGATCGACTTCGCCCGCTCGCCGAAGACGGTCTTGATCGCCATCGTTTCGTACAGATCGTTGTAGGGCGTCGAGGTGCCGTGCGCGTTGATGTAGTCGATTGCGGACGCGGGAACCCCGGCGTCTGCCAGGGCCGCCGTCATCGCGCGCACCGCCCCCTCGCCGCCGGGAGCCGGAGCCGTGACGTGGTACGCGTCGGCCGACGCGCCGTACCCGAGCATCTCGGCGTAGATCTTCGCCCCCCGGTTCCGGGCGTGTTCCAGTTCCTCGAGGATCAGGATCGCCGACCCTTCTCCCATGATGAAACCGTCCCGGTCCTTGTCGAAGGGGCGCGAAGCGGTCCCGGGATCGTCGTTCCGGGTGGAAAGGGCTTTCATGGAGCAGAACCCTCCCAGTCCGAGCGGCGTGATCGTCGCCTCGGCGCCGCCTGCGATCACCACGTTGCACACCCCGCTGCGGATCGCGTGCATCCCCTCGCCGATCGCATGGCTGGACGCCGCGCACGCCGTCGTGGTGGCGATGTTCGGCCCCTTGGCGCCGTACCGCATCGCGATGTGCCCCGGAGCGAGGTTGGAGATGAGCATCGTGATGAAGAAGGGGCTGATCTTCCGCGGCCCGCCCTCCATGTACGCCTGGTGGTACCGCTCGAGGGTGGAGAGTCCGCCCAGGCCGCTTCCCATGTAGACGCCCGCCTTGGGCGCCAGCGCGGCGTCGATCACCAGACCCGCGTCCGCCATCGCCATGTGCGCGGCCGCCATGGCGTAGTGGATGAACGGGTCCATCCGCTTGATCTCTTTCCTGTCGATGAACTGCTCGGGGTCGAACCCCTTCACCTCGGCCGCGATAGTCGCCGAAAAATCCTTCGTGTCGAACCGCGTAATCGGTCCGACGCCCGACTTGCCGGCGAGAATCGCGTCCCACGTGTTCCGGACACCCACGCCAAGGGGGGTCACCGCCCCCAGTCCCGTGACGACCACTCTGCGCATGTCGTTCCTTCCGCCCGCGCCCCCTGCGATCGGGGCCTGCCGGGCTATTTCTTGTGCGTCGTGATGTACTGGATCACGTCGTTGACGGTCTTGATCTTCTCGGCTTCCTCGTCGGGGATCTCGATCCCGAACTCCTCCTCCATCTTCATCACCAGCTCGACGATGTCGAGGGAGTCCGCCCCCAGGTCGTCGATGAACGACGCCGTGTTGGTGACCTCGTTCACGTCCCGCTCAAGTTGCTCCGCCACGATCTCGCGAACCCGCTGTTCTACCGGCATTCCTTTTCTCCTTTTCCCCTTGGTATGCGCTCGTCTTGTATCCGCTACATGTACATCCCGCCGTTGATGCCCACCACCTGCCCCGTCACGTACGCCGCCGCGTCGGACGCGAGGAACAGCGCCAGCTCCGCGACCTCCTCCGGCGCGCCGAACCGTCCGAGGGGGATCCGCTCCGCGAACTCCTTGCGCGCCGCCTCGGGCAGCTTTCCGGTCATGTCGGTCGTGATGAACCCGGGCGCGATCGCGTTCACCGTGATCTCCCGGGAGGCGAGCTCCCGGGCCATCGCCTTGGTGAACCCGAGGATCCCCGCCTTGGTCGCGGCGTAGACCGACTGCCCCGCGTTCCCCATCTCGCCCACCACCGAGCTCATGTTCACGATCCGTCCGCCCCGCTGCCGGATCATCTGCCGCGAGACGACCTTCGTGACGAGGAACGTCCCTTTCAGGTTCGTCCGCACCACCGCGTCGAAATCGTCCTCCGTCAGCCGCATCAGCAGGTTGTCCCGGGTGACGCCCGCGTTGTTCACGAGGATGTCGATCCGCCCACGGTCCGCGACGATCGCCTTGACCGCCGCATCGACCTCGCCGGCGCTGCCCACGTCGAACCGCGAGAGGACCGCCTTCCCTCCCGCCGATCCGATCGCAGCGAGCGTTTCGCCGGCCGCCGCCTCGTTCCCCGCGTAGTTCACCACGACGAAGGCGCCTTCCGCGGCGAACCGCAGGGCGATGGCGCGCCCGATGCCCCGGGAGGCGCCGGTCACCAACGCCGTCTTCCCCGACAGCCGCATCCCCATCCCCCTATCTTACCCCGTATTCTTACCTTGTCCCGGTCCCGCGGATCCAGCGAAAAACGTCAGGCGGGGAACAGGCCCCGCGCGCCGTCGAGGTCGGCCGGACCGCAGAAGACGGCCGTCGCCGCGTCCTTTTCGATCCGGCGGAGGAGCCCCGAGAGGACCTTTCCCGGCCCCACCTCGAGGAACGCGTCCGCTCCCGCGGCCCGCATCGCCCGGATCGACTCCTCCCAGCGCACCGGAGCGGTGATCTGGCGCACCAGCACATCGGCGACGGCATCGCCCGCCCCGTACGGAGCGGCGGTCACGTTAGCCACCACCGGGAACGCGAACGGCCCCTGCGGGATCGCCCGCAGCTCGGGCGCGAGCCGGTCCGCCGCGGGCCGCATCAAGTCGCAATGGAACGGGGCGCTCACGGGGAGCGGAAGTGCGCGCTTCGCCCCCGCCGCCTTCGCCGCCTCGCACGCCGCCGCCACCGCCTTCGCCGCTCCGGAGATCACGACCTGGCCGCCGCCGTTGAAGTTCGCCGGCGACACGACGCCGTGCGCCGCGCCCGCCCGACATGCCTCCTCGACCTGCTCCCGGGAGAGCCCGAGGATCGCCGCCATCGCGCCCTCGCCCGCGGGCACGGCTTCCTGCATGTATTTCCCGCGGGACCGCAGCACCCGGACCGCCTCCCGCAACGGAAGGACCCCCGCCGCGACCAGCGCGGAATATTCCCCGAGGGAATGCCCCGCCACGCAGACCGGCCGGACCCCGGTCTCGGCCGCGAGGACCCGGAAGGCGGCCACGCTCACGGTGAAGATCGCCGGCTGCGTGTTCTCCGTCATGCGGAGTTCTTCCTCGGTTCCCCGGAAACAAAGGGCCGCCACGTCCCGCGACAGCGCCTCGGACGCCTCCTCGAAAGTCCGCCGGGCGACGGGATACGCGTCGTGAAGATCCTTTCCCATCCCGGGGAACTGCGATGCCTGCCCCGGAAAGAGGAGCCCGATCCCCATCTCCCCCCCCTACATCCGCATCAGGGCGGAGGCCCAGGTGAGCCCCCCCCCGAACGCGACGACGAGCACGAGGTCCCCGGCGGCGAACCGTCCCTGCGCCTTGGCTTCCGCGAGCGCGATCGGGATGGAGGCGGCGGAGGTGTTCCCGTACCGCTCGAGGTTGACGAAGACCCGTTCCTCGGGGATCCCGAGCCGCTTCCCGACGACCCGGATGATGCGCAGGTTCGCCTGGTGCGGGATGAACAGTTTCACGTCGTCGATGCTCACCCCGTTCCGGTCCAGCGCCTCGCCGGCGACCTCGACCATCTTCAGGACGGCGTGCTTGAACGTTTCATTCCCCATCATCCGGATGAAGCGAAGTCTCTGTTCCACCATCTCGGGGGAGTACGGATGCAGCGTCCCGCCCCCCGGGCATTGGATCAACTGCCAGAGATTGCCGTCGGAGTGCAGGTGGCAGCTGAGGACTCCGTCCCCTTCCGGGCATTCGGAGAGAACCGCCGCCCCCGCGCCGTCGCCGAAGAGGATGCAGGTGGACCGGTCGGTGTAATCGACCACGGTGGAAAGGATCTCCGAACCGACCACGAGGGCCTTCTTCCCCCGGCCCGCCCGGATCAGCGCGTCGGTCACCGACAGGGAGTAGACGAACCCCGAACAGGCGGCGGAAAGGTCCATGCCGTAGGCGCGCGTCGCCCCGATCTTCGCCTGGAGAAAGCACGCCGTCGCCGGGAACGGCATGTCGGGCGTCAGCGTCCCGACGACCACGATGTCGAGTTCCGCCGGGTCGACGCCCGCGTCATCGAGCGCTTGCCGGGCCGCCTCGACGCAAAGGTCGGAATTCGCCGTCCGTGGCTCCGCGATGCGGCGGGCCCGGATCCCGGTGCGCTCCGTGATCCAGGCGTCGTTCGTGTCGACCAGCTTTTCGAGGTCGAGATTGGTCAACTCTTTCGGCGGGGCGTACATCCCCAGCCCGACGATTTTCGATG
>Ga0334722_10001199_pt1 | contig 33545 bp, 27 predicted proteins | sample C3_bottom_MG_FD_207210 | JGI IMG/M metagenome (GOLD analysis project Ga0334722, IMG submission 207210) | Sediment microbial communities from Yellowstone Lake, YNP, Wyoming, USA - C3_bottom | ecosystem: Environmental > Aquatic > Freshwater > Lake > Sediment | place: USA: Wyoming | collected... | reverse complement strand
AGGTGTTCGCGGCGCAGCACGAAGATCCAGCTCATCATGATGCCGGTCAGGGTCATGGTGCCGGTTACTGCCAGTCCGTATGCCACGGCCAGGTTGGCCGACTCCTTGAAGAGAAACATGATGAAGAGCACCGAGGCCAGGAGCACCCAGTTGACCAGACCGATGTAGATCTGCGAGCGCATGTCCGAGGAAGTGTACTCCACCTTGAAGAGTGGCATGATCCGGGTGGACATGCACTGATAGACGATGGAGAACATCCCGCTGATCATGGCCTGGGAGGCGATGATGGTGGCGGCGATACTCAGCACCAAGAAGGGGATGTACAACATGGTGGACTCGTGGAAGAGCATCTCGAAGAGGACGTTCTTGGCATCGGGATGCAGGGTGAGATACGCCCCCTGGCCCATGTAGCAGACGACCAGGGCGGGAAAGACCAGCAACCAGGCCCGGAAGATGGGGGCACGGCCCAGGTGGCCCATATCGGCGTACAGCGCCTCGCCGCCGGTGGCGCAAAGGATGACCTCGGAGAGGATGAAGAAACCGGCCAGACCGTTATGCATGAGGAAGTTGGCCGCATAGTGCGGGGAGAGGGCTCTAAGGACGGTCGGCGCCTCGCTCACCGAGACCAGGCCGGAGACGAAGAGGACAAAAAACCAGAGCACCATCACCGGCCCGAAGACCTTGGAGACCTTTTCGGTCCCGTAGGATTGGAAGGCGAAGAGCACGATGGCGATGACGGCGGCAATGGCGATCAGGGTGTTCTGGGGGGTGCCCTCCAGGCCTGGGATCAGCAGGATACCTTCCACGGCGCTTAAGATACTGATGGCCGGGGTAATGACCCCGTCGCCGGCGAAGAGCGAGATGCCGATGTAGGAGAGGATGGTGACGACTTGGGCCTTGCGGGTGTTGCCGAGCATGGGGGCGAGGATTTCACGCAGCACGATGGTGCCGCCTTCACCCTTCTTGCCCAGGCTCATGGCCAGCCAGGCGTACTCCACCATGACCAGTAGCATCAGGGTCCAGCAGATCAGGGAGAGGACACCAACGACATTCTCGGGGGTTTTGGTGGTTAGAAAGAAGATGACGGTGAGGGTATAGATGGGGCTGGTGCCGATGTCGCCGAAGACCAGGCCGAGGGCCTTAACCGTGTTGCCCGCCAGGGATCTTAGTCCCCCATTTTGCTGCTGCATTTCAGTGTACCGAGAACGCCATAATGAATCGAGGTCGGCGCCTGTCACAGGTGACAAGGCACGCGATGGTGCGCTCAATTATGTCGGTCGTTCTCTGGTTGGTCCGCCGGGACGGGCGGTCGAGGTAATTATTACTCTTCCATTTGCCTACGAGGTTAGCTGACGGGCTCGGGCCAGGAAGTGCCCTATCTGTAAGAGAATTCGCCCCAAAATCCGGGTCCCCCGCACCGCTCCCACATAGGCTCGGTTTCGGCTGCAACAAAGGACGGCAATTTAGACCCGAAGATCACCGGTGTCAAGAAATTATCAAGATGGCGGTGACCCTGGCCGCATGGGCGAACTGGTTAAGCGCCGGGGTAACGTTGTGGATTCTCTGCTAAGGCCATGGGTTTAGGCTACAAGACGTCATGCTTAACTTCCCCTCTTGGAAAGCTGACAATAATTCTTGAGGCGGGGATTGGGTGGTGCCGCTGCTTGTGCCGAGATGGTGGGGCGACAAAGGGGAATTACGTTTGCTTGTTATTTGGGTCATTGTTTGCGGCTTTGAGTTGCCGATAAAGGCTGATCGACATCCAGCCGATCAAGGTTACTCCGAAAGTCAGAACCAACCAAAGAGTGTACTTATGCCAGGGCAGGGACGCTGAGGTTGGTAGTTTAATGGCGGCGTTCTGAACGAATCTGGGGCCGAGGTGGGCCAGGGCGGGCTGCAAGGTATTGGCGCTTGCCCCTTGATAACGGCTCAACAGGCTATCCATTTTGAAATCCGTCGGCTGGATGTCGGGACTGCCGTACAGGACGCGGAATGGGCCTTCGCCTTGGGCGAGAAAAAACAGTTGGCCGGGCCGCCAAGCGTAGGAAATTTCCGGTGGGAAATGCGAATCGGCCTCGCTGACTGCGAAGTTTATTCGCCAGTAGCGGCGCGGGGCGGCGTCGAGGATGATTTCCGGATTAAGAATTTCCGCGTTGCCCGAAACCAAGTTATAGAGCAACCCTTGCCAAGTTTTGGTGTAGGGGCCGGTTTCAGTCTGGGCGGCAGAGATGGTGGCCACGGACAGGCTGTTTCTGCCGGGAAGCTTCACCCGGAGCCGTTCGACGGGGATTGCGCCTCCCAGATCAACCGAGAACTGACCGGCCGTTTTTTGGGAGGTGGTCACCTTCGCGTGGAGCCAGGAGGTATCGGGTGGCTCGGGTAGAGCGGTGGGCGTTCCGGTTAGTAAGGTCGCCCGGCTTACTGTGATTGCGGATTGGCCCTTGGCCCAGAGCAGGCGCAGATAGCGGAGGTGATTAGCGGGCAGGGTGATTTTATTCTGCTTTAACCGGTATCCTTGGTGATCCATTTGGGCCAGGGTGGCCGTAGTCAGTGGCCGCCAGGTGACCAGGTCGGTGCTGCTATCCACCTGGATATTACCCAGGTAATGGTTTTGCGGGTCAGACCACTCCAGTTCAAGGGTGGCCGGGGGACGGTTGCAGAACACGTTTTGAGGCGGCGTCCCACGGGAGATAAGAGGAGCTGTGTCAAGCAGGTAACCGTTGATCTCGGGGGTCTGGGGGCCGACGGTTTGCCTAGTGGTTGTTTGCAGATCAATGCTGGTGCCTGCGGCGGTATTCTTAACCTTGAAAGCGAGATCTGCCAGGCTCTGATTCGCTTGCGTTGTAAGGGGGAAAAAGGGCAAGTCGGCGCGCAACTCGGAGCGCCCTGATGGCTGCGGCGGGGCCTTTTTTAGGACATGGGGAACCACCTGATTTTGGCTGTTGAAGACCCTGAGGTCGCCCAGATCCTGGCGCGTGGTTGACTGGTAGATGTCCAGGGGCAAATCGCAGTAATAGAAAGGGCTGTTGCCCTGCAGTTCCAGCGGGCTGCCGAAGGCGAACATTTCCGGCCCGGGGGCGCTGGCGGCTGCGGCCAGAGACGGATAGCCCAGACAGAGTAGCCAGACCAGTAAGATATTCATCCGGGGGTGTCCTTGCCGGTGTCCTCCTGGGGCATGGGGGCCAGGAAGCCGATCAGCAGACAAATGCCGCCTACCCCGATGAAGGAGATAATCCGTTGGACGGTGTTGGTGTGGGAGAGATCGAACATGAAAAGTTTGACCACCACCACCCCGATCAGTCCCGCCCCGACCAGCCAGACCAGCTTGCGGCCGACGCGCATGGACCAGTACATCACACCAAAGGCCGAGATGGTCCAGAAGATCGAAACCGAGGTCTGGGCTAGATCGGAGGCCACCATGTCCTGGAGGTGGAAAGGGATCTTGCCCCAATGATGGAGGGTGCGAAAAAGTACCCCGTTGAGCCAAAAAAAGGTGGTGGCACCAGCGGCTACGGCTAGTCCTGTGGTGGTCGGGCCTAGTTGGCTCAGTTCTGCATCGGCCTGAATTACCAGGGCCCAATAGACTAGGGCCATCAGAACCAGGATCTGGGCCAGATCCATGGGGTTTACAATGGGTAAATACGGCAGGGGCTGCATGTCACCGGTGGAGGTGAGGTTAACGTATAGGGATCCCAGCCAGAGGAAGGTAATCACCGGGATCAGGCTGTGATAGAGATAGATCCGGGGGTGGGCTTGCAGCGGCCAGGCAATGGCGTTCCGAAACCGGCAGGCAGTGAAGAGGAATAGGGCTGGGACCAGTCCGGTTACCACCTGCGCCCAGACCCCGACTCCCTGGGTTAGTTCATTGGTCCACCACCAGGATTCCCAGGTAACCAGTCCGACCAGCAACAAAAATGTGAGCAAATGCAAGGGGGAAAGCAGCTCCGAGTTGTCTTCCTGTTCGTCTCGGTAGAGCAAAAAATAATTCAGGAGCATGGCCAGTGGCCAGGCCAGCCAGCCGCCATTGCCCGCGGGATGGCTATGAAAGGTGACGAGAGAATAAAATGCCCCGCCGAGCAGGGCCAGCGGCAGGCCCCGGGAAACCAGTCTTAGTCCCCGCCAGTTCAGGCCGACCCCGGTGACGAAGTCGGCCAGGCCGGAAAGAGAAAGGTAGCCGAGGGCAACGGCCAGCTTGAGGTCGTGGGGCACGAAGCGGTCGATCTCATGCATCCCGGAACCGAACCACCAGAGAAGTCCCCAGACCAGCGCCAACAGGCTTTCTTGCTCGATGGCAGGAATCTTCCCTTCCTGGCGGAGCAAACAGAGGCTGCTAATGAAGGCGGCCAAAGAGACGCATAGGCAGCCCAGAAAAAAACCGTTAACCAGGGGCGTGGCGCCGGAGGGTTCGTGGGCGGCGGCCATAAAGGAAATTCCAGCCAGCAGTTGCAGGGCCAGGCCGAAGTGGCGGGCCAGGGTGCGTTGCTGGCGAATGGCGATCCAGACAATGGCGCTGCCTTCCAGCGCCCAGGCCGCCGAAGTCCAGCGGCCATCCAGGGCCAGGGGAATGGCGACGGTGGCAAAGACTACTCCCAGGGCGAGAAACGATTCGGTCAAGGTGCGCATGGCCTGGCTGCCCTTCATAAAGACCAGCCAGGCCAGAGTGGCATAGGTAAGGCCCAGGGCCAGGGCCGACCAGGCCAAGCCATAGGGGTAGGGTTTGACCAGGGTGGCCTGGAGCGCGAAGGCCACCAGCGGGGTGCCGAAAACCATGGTGCAGTCGATGTAACCTTTGTTGGCCAGGGGCTGGTTGCGGGCGAAAAGGATGCCGATGGCCAGGTAATGGAGAAAAAACAGAAGCAGAAAGGGTTCGCTGGTGGCAAAAAGATCTGGCTGGTAGGAGCGATAACCCCAGAACCCTGCTACCGAAAAGGTGAAAAGGAACCCCAGCAGGTTTAACTCCCGCCAGGATTTGTACCAGGCGGTGCCAAGGATGCCCGCGTTGAGCAAGGCGTAATAGCTGAACAACATGATGTGACTGCCGCTGCCGGTGGAGGTGAGCACCGGGGCCAGGAAACCGCCGATGATGCCGATCACCGCCAAGGCTCGGGCATCCTGGATGATGGCCAGGGCAGCAGAACCGGCAGCAAGCGCCACCATCAGTGATAGCGCCAGGCCGAGGGGCAGCAAGTGATAGAGCTTGGTGGCCCCGAAGGCGGTCAGGTAGAGGATGCCGACGCCGCCGCCTTGGAGAATCAGGGCGTAAACCGTCCGAGATTTGCGCAGATACCAGCCGCAAACCAGCAGGGCGATGCCGCCCAGGCTGATGGATGCCAGCCGGAACTCGATGGGCACCAGATTCCGGTCAATCGAGTATTTCATCAGGAAGGCCACCCCGAAAAAGAGCACCAGCATCCCCAGCCGCACCACCACATTACCGCCGGTAAAATACGAGAGTGCGATATCCCAGAGTTCCAGGGGGGAGTCGCCGGGTGGTTTCGGTGGGGCCTGGCGGGATGGTTCCGTGGGGCGGGGGGCTTGCGGACGGGGCGTGGCCATCGAGGCGCTTTGCGCGGCCCGTGGGTCAAGCTCTATCTTTAATTCCGGGAGGGGTGGCGCTTTGCTGATTGCCGTTGGGGCGGGAGTTGAATGGGGTGGGGGCGTTTTGATTACGGGTTGGGGGCCGGGCCTTGCGGGAGCGTTTGGCAAGGTCTTCCACACCTCCGCCAGTTGCCGTTCCAAAGAGGAAACTCGTTCCTTGAGGCCCAGGTACATCACCAGAAGAATTGCCAGGGCCGCCCCAAGAATCCCCCCAATTAAAGGGAGTTCGCGGGACGAAAAGAGGATGAACCCGACAACGATCCCAACAACGGCGGTAAGAAGAAGATTCATTGGTTCTCCGGGGTTGTGGCTGGTGAGGAAAGGATGCTGTGCTAGCCTAACCTTTTTGAGGTTACTGTCAACATCTTTACCTGCTTAAACCCAGCGAAATGCCACCTGCGCGTGGCATTTGAGTTGTGGCAGAGGTAAATGTATTGCGCAAGTCAGATGGGTGGCAGGTGTTTTGGCCATCTGTTTGCAGTTTGCCCCGATTTATGGCATAAAATTGGACTCGATCCACGCCGTTATGTCTTTGGCAAAGTGGTAACTCATTCCTCAAGATCTTTCGCGGCCTTGTTGCCGCTCTGGTGATGGGAAACATGCAACCCAATATTGCCGACGCCTTGGCCTTTGAGATCAAGCAGGAGCTGGCCAACCGCTATTTCGGCTTCCGCAAGCTTATCGAGGAGGACAAACTGGCCCTGGCCGACAAGATCCGCCAGCATGCTTTTATTCTGGAGAAAAGAATCAGCTTCGATCTGATCCGGATTTATATCCTTTTGCGCGACGAAGGGTTGATCGGGGAGTTTCTGGTCCTGGTCAATATTCCCGAGCAACTCTTCTATGATCCCTATCTTGCCGAGTCTTCGACCATTCGGCAGCGGGTTTTCTCGGGGTTGACCATCCGGGGCATGACTAGAAAGGGTTGCTTCGCCAACACGGTTATCGACTGTTATCTGCGCCTTGTCGATCACGTTGGCTCTTACCGGGAGAAGTTCGCAGAATTGGAGGCCACCCGGGACGAAATCAGTGCCGAGATTGCCCACTTTTACAAGAATAACGATTTGGGCTCCATCCTCGCCTTTCTTCGCAGCCTTGGCGATGCGGCGCTCAGTGGCGCCATGCAGGGCGGTATGGAGCCTGATTTGGCCCTGGATCTGGAACACAAACTCCGCATCGAGCCGCCGGAGCCGGTTACCAGTTCCCTGCCGGTTCTGCCGCCCCTGCCACCCTTGGGGGCCATCAGTGGGGAGCTGCAGTCGATCATCGACCGCGCCTTCAGCCGCCAGGGGCAGGATATCCACGACTATCTCACCGCTCAGACCATGTTGGGCCGTTTTAATCGCCGGTTCTTACCCGGCTAACCGGGGATCAGAGGGATTCCGCTGAGGTTTTTGGATTGTTCTGCCGTCAATCATTGGGAATATTGTTGTTTCCTCTTGTCCAGCTCAGGGAAGGCACTCACTGAATCTGCCATTTGACTAAGGGCATCGCCATCAGTAATGTCCGAAAATAGGCGCTGCTCAATATGGACGACCTCGGACGTCTTGGCATCAATGACGTAGATCAGAGCCATGGTTCCCGAATCAGGGTTGAACGCATCAGGATCATAATAAAAAGCAGTGTGACTGGCAGCGGCATACCCCTGAGTCGCACCACCCATGATTCCGAGCATGATATTACCGACCTTGCGGCCGCTGGTTTCCGAGATGCATTTACCATACACATAGAGCAGATACGTGTTTTCGTCTTGGTTTTGTCCAGGAATCTGCTCCAGCAGGGGTTTGATTCCAACCACATTTGCTGCAATATAGGGAGGGAGACTGTAATAAGGCAACCGCCCTGGCTGGAGTTTCAGCAGATATTGATTGAGATTTCCCGTCAGGGCTTGCCATTGAGCCATCCCGGGCGCGTCGATTTTGGCCATTTGGATTTTTGCCGTACCAGTACCTACTGCCTTGGAGAGTGTGGTATTGAGGTCGTCCGAAACCTTTCTGGAAGCCTCCGGGGAAAATTCCTTCTTGTCCAGACGTCCTACCCCCGAATGGATAGCAACCTCCACAAAGGCCGGCAGCAGGATAAATCTTGCTGATTCTAGGGTTTCTTGACGGAACGCTTTCGTTTCCGGCATCCCGTCAACCTTTTGTAGGGTAAAACGAACAGCCTCGGATGAATCCTTGTTCGTTACAACTTTTTCGAAGGAATACCCCCGCTTCTCGGCGGTCATTGAAACCGTGGTGTTATCAAAAAAGTTGACCGATTTTTTTAGTGGGGTTTCCCCGAGTTGTTCCTCATCCAGTGCAAATTCACCTTCATGCCTTTGAATCACTACCAAGGCACCGGGCGGAGTCGAGTCAATGTTGAAGTTTTTGGTGACCCCGCATCCGTTGAGGATGAATATGACTGGAAGCAGAGCGATTAAATGGAGCATTTTTTTGTACCTGGGATTCTTGAACATTTTTATCGCTCCGATGTGTTTAGGGGGCCGTCATGAAACAACTGTTCCATCTTTGGGCGCTGGGACACGGCGCGTACGCCGTTTGCCGCCTCTACATGTTTACGAGGGCTTATTTCGATCCTGTCCAGGTGCCTGAAATAAGCATAGACGGGTAATCAAAAGTACCGCTGGCCGATGACCCGCCGCTGACTTTGCCGGTGAAAGTGATTTCTTTGCCGATGTCGCCGATGGTCATCTGGTCGCCGGAAACCACTCCGGCCAGTGCGGCATTGGCCAAGCCAGCAGTCGGGACATTCATGGTCCCTGTCAGGGTGGCGTCCTGCCTCTGCACGACATTTGCCGAAAAAGTGCCGGTCATACCGGAGCCCGCGTCCCAGTTGCCGTTCCACAGTCCTGAGACATTAACGGACGCAGGGGTTACTCTGGTGCCGGTTACATCGGTTTTCCCGCCGCAGGATGAGGTGTTGTCACCCCAGGTCCAGGAACTGGTGCCGCTCATGCTGTTTTGGTCACCGGAGATTGCCATGGCCATTCCGGTAACGGTGGTTGTTCCACTGCTTTCAGCCGGGAAACTTCCGGTAAAGGTAACCGTATTGGTGCCGACTGTGCCGGTTAACGATTTTGTCCCATCGGTAATTGTGGCGTTGCAGCCATTCTGGGTCACGGTATAGCGGCTCTGGCTCGGCGCCGGTAATGTCCCGCAGGTCGAGGAAATTTGCTTTTCGGTGACATACCAGTTGCCGGTAAGGTTGGCGCAGCTACCGCCGTTATTGCCTGCCGCTGGGCTATCATTGCCTCCTCCTCCGCAGGCCGATAAGAGGGAAGAGATCAATAGAACCGAGAACAAAGCTGTCGAGCATAATGGTAATTTCATGTGTTTCCTCCATTGGTCAATTGATGAGTCGTTCTTTTCTGGCGATGGCGGCTGCTTCTGTCCGGTTTTTGGCGTTAATCTTGAACAGCAGGTTGCTGACATGATTGGCGACAGTCCGGATGTTTATATCCAGTTTTTCAGCGATCTTACGGTTGTCTTTGCCTTCAGTAATGAGTTTCAGGACCTGGCTTTCTCTTTTGGTTAGATCAAAGGGGGCGCGGTGGGCAAGACGGCGCACGACCTGGATGATTTTTGCGGTCATCGCTGGCGTGAGGTAGGCCTCTCCCCGATGTACCGAGAGGATTGCCTGGACAACAATGTCCGGATCCTGCACTTCTCTCTTCAGCAGGAAACCTGACGCCCCCGCCTTGATTGCGTCATGAAGGGTATCCTCGTCGGCGAATTCGGTGAAGACGATGATTTTGGTGTCAGGGACTATTTTTTTTAACCTGGCCGTCGCCTCAATGCCGAGAATTTCTCCATGGAACATGACATCCATGAGGACAACATCGGGACTGGCCTTGACTGCTATCGCAAAACCGCTGCGCACGTCTTCAAGGGCGTCGATGATTTCCAGTCCTGGGTGTTGTCCGAGCACGGCAACCAAGGCCTCGCGACACATCCAATGATCTTCGAAAATGAATACCCTGACAGTCATTGAGCTCACCATAGTGCCAACCGCAGATTCCAGGAAGAGTATATACTCACGGATTTCCTGGTAACTCCTTACCATCCCGTTGGACGGGTAGAGTGATTTCTATTCGACACCCCTTGCCGGGGGCGGATTCTACGGCAAGCCGCCCGTTGAGTTCCGCCACCCGGTGCAGCATGCTTTTCATGCCGGTTGTTGTGCCGTTATCCCGGTAAACAAATCCCCGGCCATGGTCGCTAACGGTGATGACGGCTTCTTTGTTTGATTCCTGCAGTATTATAACGCCGGATTTCGCCCCGGAATGTTTGCCAGCATTCATGATGGCTTCGCCTAGCAGTCTTCGTAATGCAAGTTTATTGACCAGCCGCAGGTATACTTTGGGAGGTTCAGACCGGATGTCCCAGGAGAATCCGGTCATGACCCCGACAATTGCTGCCTCTTCTTCGGCAATGGCAGTAATATTGACGATCGACTCAGCGGTATTTCCATCCGCTTTCAGCGCATCCATCACCTGGTTCAGCTCGCTCTGGAGATAATTCATCCCCCGCCACAGCCATTGAATCTTTCCCGAGGTTTCCGGCGCCAACGTGCTTTGTTGTTTTGCCAATGGATTGAGCATAAAAAGCATCGCTGTGACCATCTGCTTAACCCCGTCGTGCAACTCAAGGGCCATCCTCGTTTTTTCCGCCATTACCGCAAGTTTCTGCGTCTCCTCTAGCTTCGCCGCCGAAACCATTTCCAATCTTCGCAGCAGCGAACTGAAGTAGCCAAGGATCAGCCCGGAGGTAATATAAATCAGCGCAGCCCCCATCCGCATATCAAAGTCGTCGATATAAAAGACCTTTAAGCTTGGGAGACCGCCGGTCGGATCTTTGATGAGCGAGACGGCGGAGAAGATGATTGTCGAAAAATAGGCCCCCTTTTTTCCCCGGAAGATGGTGAAGAGGATGATGGTGGTGAGGGTGTAACCGAAATAAGAACTGCGCCAGCTACCGCCGATCATGATGACCCCGATCGAGATCAGCAGGTCGACAAGCAGAGGAAAGGAATGTTTTTGGAGAAGGTTGGCGGTTTTTCGGTAAAAGATCAGCAAAAGCAGGCTGTAGGCCAAAAGCGGATAGGATACCCGCGCGAACCAGGCCAACATCAAGGGCGGCAGCGTTGGTCTGATTGAAAGAGTCAGAATAACTACGATTACTGAAACAAAACGATAAGCGAGGGTTGCCAGTAATATTTTGCTGATATCGCTGGATTCAAGGACACGGGATGCCTCGGTATTTGGCGTGTTTTGAGTCAGCGCCATATGCTGATAACGCCATTGCCGACGGGGTGTGCCTCTTTAATGGCCATGGCGCGCGGACCAGCGAAGTACTTATCGATCCTCTTTCTAATGAATTCGGGGTCTTCGTCAGAATCACCAAGCCAGCCAAAGTTGTTTAGCTTGGCTATTTCCTGGTACTCTTCGTCGTTGGCAATATCAATTACGGCAGGACGCCAAGTATTTGGTGCTGGGAATTCGGCATAAATGTAGTACCGATGCCCCGCGGCAACCTGCAAGGTATATGGCACCATTCCACCACTTTCGGCAGAATAATCGCCTTTGTGAATGTACCGCAATTCGAGTGCATATGTTGCGGGAAGGAACTCACCAAGAAAACGATTCTCACTCCAAAGAGACATTTTGGGTTGGCCCTCTCTCGTTATGCTACCCAAAAGACAATTTGATTTCGTAAGGACCAGCGCGGTTTCTTTCTGCGGAAGTGCTTCACCTGAATAGAAACGCCGCCCCGAAGAGGTGACACTGCAACCCATAAGCAGTGTTGTTACTGCAAAGACCACCAGTGCTCGCCATCTCAAGGGCAGCAATATTTTCATTACAATTGCCTCCGGATGAAGCCGCTTTTTGTAGTAGGTTTTCCGTATTTGAGTGATATCGATAAATTTGTTGAAAGGTATTTGCGTTATATCCATTTGCTGTTGCGAGCTTATTTAATTGGTGTTATCGCCATTTTGCCGAATCTTTACCGGTTAAGCAGTGCTCTGTCAACACTTAGGTGGAGTTGTAAATAGTACTGAATAGCAGGAAGGTTGCGCGGAAATCTTGAAGCACCGGTATTGTTGCGATGAGGCATACTGCCCTGCCTCACCACGTAAGAGCGTTTATCACGGAGCGCTTTAGGATGGAAGCCGGAGGCGCGACAATTTGCCGCGTTTCGGAAGCGGGGAAGGTATGCTATTGAGGAATTGTCTTGGTTGAGTATACTTTCCTCCCGTTGTACCCTGAATGGTATCCCCCGGTTGCCCGACCGGGGGATACTTTCCCGGGCCGGACTTCAAAATGCTTCTTCGTTTCGCATTTGGCGGACAAGACAGCAATTACTCACCCCAGACCAACGAGCCATGCCATGCCATGCAACCCCCTGACTGCCCTGTTTCTTCTCCTGTTAATGCTTCCCGGGGCCGCTAGTGCCGCTGGTGCCGCCGGTTCTGCTGGCTTTGCCGGTTATGCCAATGCCGCTCCTTTTGGTCATGGCAGTGTGGCTACTTCGTCTGCTCCAGCCAGTGCCGCCGCGCCGACTGGTCCCGCCAGTATGGCCGCGCCTTTCGGTCATGGCAGTGTGGCTACTCCGTCTGCTCCAGCCAGTGCGGCTGCACCGGCTGGTCCCGCCAGTATGGCCGCTCCTTTTGGTCATGGCAGTGTAGCTGCTCCGTCTGCTCCTGCCAGTGCGGCTGCACCGTCTGCTCCTGCCAGTGCGGCTGCACCGGCTGCTCATGGCAGTGCTGCTGCGCTAGCTGGTAAACCCCAGCCGCAGGCCATTCCGGAGCAGATGGCCTGCGGGGTATGCGGGATGTATCCGGCCCGTTTTCCCGCCTGGCAGACCGAGATCATCTTTAAGAATGGCAAGATGGTTTCCTTTGAAAGTTCCAGGGACATGTTCAAATATCTGATGAACATGGCCGCCTTCAATAAGGAGCAGACGCGGGCGGAGGTCGCAGCGATCTGGGTAAAGCGGCATGATACCGGGGCCTGGACCGACGGTGAGCTGGCCTATTATGTGCTAGGCAGTTCGCTTCCCGGGCCCATGGGCGCCGAACTGGTGTCCTTCGACAATGTGGTGGCGGCCAAGGATTTTCAGGCCAAAAACGGCGGGGTGGTAAAACGGTTTCCCGAGATAACCATGGACATGGTCTCCAGACTTGCCCTGGGGGTCAAAAAGTAAATTTCCTTGGCCACTGCCGGGCATTCCCCCTGACAAGCTTTCCGCGAGGCTCTTCATGGGGGACTTATTTTGCGGGGCAGAATCTAACGGGATAAAGGGAAGCCCAGCTTCCTGGCATTAGGAAAGGGAAAGCCATGTTGCAAGCGGTTGCAGCCAGATCTTCTCCGGGACCGGAATCGTCGAAAATAACCTTCGCCTGGCTGCTTAAACTGCGTTGGGGGGCAGTGGTCTGTCAGCTTTTGCTGATCGGTTTGGTCGCATCGGTCTTTGATATTGCCCTGCCGATGGTGGTTGTCCTCAGTTTTATCGCCTTTCAGGCGGCCAGTAACCTGGTTTTTCAGTTTCTCATGGAGCGCCGGGACGGGGTGGCGCCGCTGGTCTTCGCTCTGGTCATGGCTTGGGACATCAGCCATCTGACCCTGCTGCTTTACTTGACCGGCGGCGTCATGAACCCCTTTTCCTTCCTCTATCTAGTCCATGTCGCCCTTGGCGCCTTGATCATGACCCAGGTCTGGGCCTGGGGGCTGGCCTCACTTACCGTTGTTGGCTATGCCTTGCTCTTCATGCTGCCGCCGTTGCCGGTACAGGGGAGCGGCCTGGTAGCTGGCCAAAGTCTACCCGGCTGTAATCTGCCCGGAATGGAGCACCACCTGGAAGGGATGTGGGTGGCCTATAGCCTCACGGCCTTCTTTATCGTTTTTTTTCTCGGCCGGATCCAGAAGGCCCTGGCTGGGCATCAGCGTACTGTGCAGAAGCTGGAGGAGGCCAGAACCAGAGGGGAGAAAATGACCTCATTGGCCACCATGGCCGCCGGGGCGGCCCACGAATTGTCGACCCCGCTTTCCACCATCGCCGTGGCCGCAGCCGAGATGGTGGACCTCCTAGGGGCGCCGGGGGGAGATCCGGAGCTGCTGGCCGATGCCCGCCTGATTAGAGGTGAGGTGCGCAGATGTGGCGAGATCCTCCGGCAACTTTCCACCGATGCTGGGGAGCAGCCGGGCGAATCCTTCAGCGAGATCACCATGGCCGCGCTGATTACCCGGCTCTGCCGGGAGTTTGCCGCCGAAACCGGCCGTCAGCTAACGCCGGAGCTGGAGGGAGAAAACATCACCCTGTTTGTCCCGATCCAGGCCTGGATCAGAACCTTAAAGGGTCTGCTGAAAAATGGCTTGGATGCCGATCCTAGCGGCTCGCTGACATGCCGGGTGAGCAAGGAGGCGGGCTTTTTAGCTATTGCCGTGGGCGACCGGGGAAAGGGGTTTACTCCGCAGGTGCTTGCCAGGGCTGGGGAACCTTTCTTTACCACGAAAGGGCCGGGGCGCGGGATGGGATTAGGGTTGTTTCTGGCCCGGACCATGGCCGAGCGCTATGGTGGTGAGTTGCGGATTGAGTCAGAGCCGGGCCGCGGCGCCACCGTGACCTTTCTGGTGGCGCTGGCCAGGGTTTCAAAGCTGTCGCGCTGACTGTGTCTTAACCCTCTTCTCAATCCCCTCCCATGAAGGGAGGGGAAGCTTTGTCACTCCTTCCACATGGTGGGTGGAGGAGGCCTTTCTCCCTCGCCCCTTGTGGGAGAGGGTTGGGGAGAGGGGAAAAGAACCGGCGCAATTTTTTTGTCTGCATTACCGACTGTCATTGCACATAAGGCGAACAAGATGGCGACAATTCTGCTGGTGGATGATGAGGCGCATTTTCGCGACCGGCTGACCCGGGCTTTGGAGCGGCGCGGGCATCAGGTGGTGGTGGCGGGCGGCTTCGATGAGGCCATAGCGCTGCTGGCTCGGGAGAGTCCGGAGTATGCGGTGGTCGATTTGCGGATGCCCGGCCCTTCGGGGTTGGAGCTGGTCAAGGCCGCCCTGGCCCTACAGCCGAGGCTGAGGATCGTCGTCCTCACCGGCTACGGCAGCATCGCCACCGCCACCGAGGCAATCCGTCTGGGGGCGGTAAATTACTTGCCTAAACCGGCCGATGCCGACGAGATCCTTGCCGCCTTCACCCACGCAGGTGTGGGGGCTGCGGCTGAACCTTCCGATGAACTTTCCACCCCTTCTCTGGCCCGGGCCGAGTGGGAGCATATCAACCGGGTGCTCACCGATTGCGGGGGGAACATCTCCGAGGCCGCTAAGCGGTTGCAACTGCACCGCCGCACCCTGCAGCGCAAGCTGGGCAAGTTCCCGCCCCTGGATTGATGGTGCCTGGTCTTAACGCCGGGTTTTCTGGCGCTGGTCGGTGGTGAATGTCCAGCAACTTATCGCCAGAATTCTATTGTAGGAGCGGGCTATGCCCGAGATTTACTCATGATCGCGGGCATGGTCCGCTCCTACAGGCTGAGCTGGAAAATATTTAGCGGCAATTTTGTAATAAAACTCCCCTCTTTGCTCCACTTGATTTTCCTCGGTTGTCCAGTTATCATGCCGCTTTTCAGACTCCCGCCGACCGGGAATCCTCTGATTTTCATGCCCATCCCAGTTGCGAAGGTAGCATTATGATTACTCTGCTTGATTACGGCGCCGGTAATGTCCGCAGCGTCAGAAACGCCATCCGGAAACTCGGCTTCGAGGTTCGTGATGTCACCACCCCTGAAGATATTACCGCCGCCGACAAGCTGGTCTTTCCCGGGGTTGGCAGCTTTGGTAGCGCCATGGAACGGTTGCGGCAGCGCGGCTACATCGAGCCGCTGCTGGCCCATCTGAAGGCCGATAAGCCATTTTTGGGGATCTGTCTGGGGCTGCAGACCCTGTTTGAAGGCAGCCAGGAAACCCCTGGGGTTGCCGGGCTGGGATTGATCCCGGGGCAGGTTGGTCGGTTTCTGGTACATGATCTGGCGGTGCCGCAGATCGGCTGGAACGGCCTCAACCTTTGCCAGTCCTCGCCGCTTTTTTCCGGCTACGTCGGCGACAAGCTCTACTTTGTCCACTCATACCGGGCCATGGCCGATGCGGCCAATCGCGACTGGGTGCTCACCACCACCAACTATGGCGAGGAGTTTGTCAGTGCAGTCCAGAAGGGCAACGTGGTGGCCTGTCAGTTCCATCCGGAAAAGAGCGGAGCGGCCGGGCTCAATATCCTGAAGAATTTCCTGACGGCCGAGAGTCTGTCGGCGACGCCTTTGCCGGGAAGCGGAACCGGGCCGGAAACCCGGCTGGCCAAGCGGGTCATTGCCTGTCTGGATGTGCGGGCCAATGATGCCGGTGACCTGGTGGTGACCAAGGGTGACCAGTATGACGTCCGCGAGAAGGGCGAGGTGCGCAATCTCGGCAAACCGGTTGAGCTGGCCCGCCGCTATTACGAAGAGGGGGCCGACGAGATCACTTTCCTCAACATCACTGGCTTCCGCGATTTTCCCTTGCGGGATCAACCGATGCTGGAAGTCTTGCAGCGCACCTCCGAAAATGTCTTCGTGCCGCTGACCATCGGCGGCGGCATTCGCGAATACACCGGTTCCGACGGGGTCTATTATTCAGCCCTGGATGTGGCCTCCCAGTATTTCCGCTCCGGGGCCGATAAAATCTCCATCGGCAGTGATGCCGTCTATGTGGTCGAGGAATATCTCAAGAGCGGTCGGGCCAGCGGTAAAAGCTCACTGGAGCAGATCTCCCTGGTCTACGGCAACCAGGCAGTAGTGATCTCCGTCGATCCTCGCCGGGTGTACGTTAAATCGCCAGCCGATACCACGCACCACACGGTCAAGACTGCCTTCCCTGGTCCCAACGGTGAGCAATATTGCTGGTATCAGTGCACCGTGAAGGGTGGCCGCGAGGGGCGGGATCTGGATGTGGTCCAGCTGGTGACGGTGTGCGAGAAGCTGGGGGCGGGGGAGATCCTGCTCAACTGCATGGATCGCGACGGTACCGGCCTGGGCTTTGATCTGGAATTGACCAAGATGGTCAAGGCGGTGGTAACGATCCCGGTCATCGCCTCCAGTGGGGCCGGTAAGGTGGAGCACTTCTCCGAGGTCTTTGCCGCCACCGGGGTGGAGGCAGCCCTGGCGGCCGGGATCTTTCACCGGCGTGAGGTGCCGATTGCGGCGGTTAAGGCCCATCTGAAAGGGGTGGGGGTGGAGATTCGCTGAGGGGTTGGCCTTATCAGCTGGTATGAAATTGGCCGCCTTCGCTCTAATTAGGTGTGGTTATTATGCAAATGGCTGGGTTGCCTATTGAGGCAATGGGATTGTGGGTTTACTGATTTTCTGGCACTTGATCCTTGCCGCAAAACCTGCATAATCTTGCGCGAGACTGTATCTTTTCTGCACAATATTGGCATCTTTTGTATTCATCGATATCTACTGAAAGCTCAGGAAGAGGTGTTTTTTCTTTCTTTGTTTTGTTTGTAATATTTATAATTACACCTACAACTAGAATCACCGCTGAAAGCATCAATAAGTTTTGTTTCTCATTCATTAATCCTATGTTGTGTACTCTTTCACCATATTTTGTTTCTACACTAGTATCCATGAATATTGTTAATATCAATCCAATTACGCCAGCTATAATTAATATTTTTGCTAAACTGATAGTTTTGGTAAGTCTGTTTTTTGCTAATTTAGCTTGTTCAGTTATGTGTTGTTGTGAATTTATCAATTCCTGTTTGATTTTCTGTTTGTTTTGATCTATAATTTCTTGTTTTTTTGATTGTACGGCATAGTACTTTGGAAAGTATCTTTTGATAGTTGCTTCTGTGTCATAGAGCTTTTTAAATAATCTGTTAATAATTAATAGTGAAATTGGGATACCAAAAAAGATTATCGCACAAAATATAATTCTTGTTTGTTCGTTTAAATCATTTAATTTATCCTGATCTAATGAAAATATGGCAAACAATAATATTAATCCAGTAAGTAATATGCCTGATGCAACAATAAATAGAGCTATTCTGAATGATTTTGCTATAGATCGCATGAGTTCTACCTTTATGTCATCTTTGTGGATTACTTGTCTGCTTCACGGCATAGATTCAATGATTACGCTTTAGAATTACTGCAGATTCACATTCAGGGGGACGCAATATTCAATTCCTTGGCGGAAAGAAGTACCGCCCACACAGATGGGGCTAACCCAGCGGGTTTACATGCACAAAATTCAGAAGTCTTTAATGGCGATGGTGTTTATTTCGTCACCTTGGGCTTGAATAACTTCGTTTCCATTTTCATCCTGTAAGGCCAATGAAATTAGCCTTACAGGCAGCATTAGTTTCGTGCTCTCGATTTCCCTTGGGTCTTTCATTGTTGGTCGATCATTGTCGGTTTTCTTTTACAAGAACGGAAGTCTCCCTGCCCGACTGCCAACTATCAAAAGGTAGGTTCCCTCGCCGTATATAAGCAACTCAGTTGTTGCAGTCAGCACAATTTTGCCGCGCTCCAAAATATCCTTGACCCGATCACGCGGAATGGGGAATTCCGGTGACATAATACTTAATTCCCATCCTCCCCTTGCCTACAGCCCTATACTCGTCGCCGGAAAATTCATCGTCCGATAATCCGCCGCCATTCCGTTACATCCTCCATGGCTGTGACCCAAATGATTTGCCAGCAACACCGCCTGTCAGTTTTTCACCTTACCAGAACCCTAACTAGGAGGCAATACCATGAAGATCATCGGCAACAAGAAAGACGTTTTGGCCCTCCCAAAAAACCTCTCTCAATTCATCTCTATCTCATGCCCCTGGCTAGACGCCTACTGGGATCCCGAGCAGATTGGCTGGATCTTCATCCTTGAAGAGGATGACCTCCAATACGCCAGATCCCTGTGCATCGTCCCCCAGCGTTTGAAAGACGACCCTGAGTACACCGCTAGTATGCACATAGACCTTGAAGAATTCGACACCTGGGAGGGGGAAGCTTTCCATGATGAGGTCAGCGGCTACTGGAATGTGGTTGGCATAGTCGGCCAGGAGTATGGGTTTGTTGTCTTCATCGACGACGCCCTTGTTGAGCAGCTACCAAACTTCAAGAGGATGGCGATTATAGGAAAATAGTCTAAACGCATTTCATATCAAAGTAGTCTCGCCGCCCCCTTGGCCATTCTGGTCACTGGGGATTTTTTTTGCCCAAAATTTGAAGGAGATTCAACACATGATTTGGATAGGAGCGATTTTTGGTCTAATGGCAGCCCTTTTCTTTCGTCTGGGAGCGGCAATCGTGATGGTGGCTGTCATGGCTGTGGCTCTAAAGGCTGCTATTGTTTTGATCATCTTCCTTGCCCTAGCACTACTGTGGCGTTGGTACAAAGGCCGCTGAGATATTTCAACCATCTTATAAAGAAGGAGAAAACCATGAGCGCAGAAAAGACTGCAAGAAAGGACAAGGCATTGAATGATAGAATGAGGATTCTGAAGATTTGGGAATGTCCTTCGGTTTCCGCACGAAGTGTTTTGAGCTACGAAGTTGGATGTAAGAATGGGAAAGATGTGTATTTCCGCGTGGTAGGCAATTCTGGAACCGGCATATTCAATAAAGATTGGGTTGCATGGGCTGAGATAGAGACACTCTTGTCTATGGTAGGAGCACCAATAACCTCCGGCAGGTTTAAAAAATTAGCCGTCGGGAAGTCTGCCAACACCCCCGGATTCATTGCCGCCGTCCTCATAAGTGAAGGTTTGCTGGCTGTATCCAAGGATAATCTCCGCCATTTTGACCGACTTGATCCCTCTAGCTTCCTGGCTGAAATCAAAAAACTGGTTGAGGCTGATAGTTCACCACCTTCGCCGGTGGCTGCAAAAGAGACCAAGCCGAAAGCCTCTAAGGTGAAAGCAGGAGAGCCAACATGATTAAAATTGTCTCTGTTTTGCTGGTCACGGCTCTGGTTGGTTTGGCCTTCTCTGCTACACGAGCGATTGGCCTTCTAGGTCTAGCTGTTCTTGCCTTGCTTTATCCCATCCCGGTCTTGGGGCTGATTCTGTTTGGGGGAGGTGTCTGGTTATATTTATGGAAGAGACCCCGACAACCTTCGTTTAGGTTGCCCATTCGACGGCGGTGATCTTTCCATAGAAACCTAAAATGTTGCCTACTCGGAGTCCCTGGGACTTGGCCGGGGGCTCCGGTTTCTACTCCTGGCAGGTTGGCCGCATTTTCTGACTGGTATTTCTCCCCGGAACCGGTCCGAGAAGGTGGTAAAGCCGGTGTTCCAGGCCTGCCGGGCCAGGTCGCCCCGCGAGTGCCACCGGGATCGCCACCTTTCCCCCTTTTTTCGGCGCCTGCTGTGAAAAAAAAAAGAGAGAGGCGTATGGGGCAAAGGGAGCTTCGGCCCGAGATGTCGAGCGTGGCAACGCGATAAAGAAATTCTACCGATATGAGTAAGCCAAAACAGGAGTGTGTATAGGAGACAAAACCGGCTAAACGGTCTGTATAACTTTTTCTGTCCGTTGTTTCTAAGAATGGAATGATCGAAACCGGTTCACGGGAATCGTCATTTTCTAATCTTGAAAAAATATCTCGCTACATTTCCCTAACAATAAAACAAGCCCTTATAAGGAGTTATGATACATAACTCTTATAAGCTACAATCTTTACCTAACGATACTGTGCCGAAAAACGTAGAGACTTCAATGAGATAAAAAATAAATACTTGACCGAAAAATCATTTCATGGTCAAAATGTGGACAGTAAGTACACCGGCATTGAGCGCTCAATGCGAGGGTGTCATATGAATGTTCGTAAGAGCATGCCTGTTAAGCCAAGTGGCGAATTGGCCCAGTCCTGAGTGGTGGCCTGGGTTCGAAGAACTTTACTTGGCTGAAGGCATGTTTTTTTGCTCCTTACAGCCAAAGACCACTAAACCTTTGACAGTAAGGAAACTAACAATGTCTCTAGTAAAACCGGCTTTTTTTCACGGCACCATCTCATCTGCATCACCCCCCAGAGCTGCTCCAGAACAGCTCATCCCCCCAGAACCGGGAGTTCCACAAATCGGCCCCATTGAAGCCGGTGGTCTATCGGAAATCACCAATACCGCCTTCATCTCGGCCATTTTTCAAAATTTGCCAGAAGGCGCATTCCCTGCCGTCTGCTCAAAGCCGGGAGACCCAACAGAATGGGGTTGGACTGCACATAACGTTGATGCTACGTCTCTCCCTGAGAGCAACAACAACTACCTCTCATGTTCTTCCTTCTTCCCAGCTGAAGATGGCACCTTCAGCGTCCGCAAGAGTCAGTTCGCTGCGTACCACGGAATACTGCTGGACGATCTGGGTACGAAAATCCCTTGGGAAAGGCTAGGTGGTTTTGAGCTCTTTACATTGATAGAGACCAGCCCAGGGAATTTTCAAGGGTTGATTCTTTTCAAGGAACCGATCACCGACATAGAGCTGGCGGAAAGACTACTCAAAGCTGTCATGGCTAAAGGTCTTTCCGATGAAGGTGCGTCGGGGACTACTCGCTGGTTACGCCTACCGAAGGCAATCAACGGCAAGGCAAAGCATAGGGGCGCGGACGGTAAACCATTTCAGTGCAGACTGACCCACTACCTGCCAGAGAAACGCTACACCCCGCAGGAAATCATCGAGGGGCTTAAGCTGGACATTGAACCAAAGAAAGAGGGTGCTGCCCCGGAGAAACCTCATGGTCACGAGGGGGATGGCGTTTTCACCCCGAAAGCTTCCGAGAACCCGGTGGTTGCGGCACTCAAGGCTCGCAATCTCCACAAAACCGAGCTTGGCTCGGGAAAGCACGACATGACCTGTCCCTGGGCATCTGAGCATACTGATGGCCTCGATACTGGCGCTGCCTATTTTGAACCCGATGAAATGTTCCCTATCGGCGGCTACTGCTGCCAGCATTCACATCGCGAGAAGTACCATATCAAAGAGTTGCTTGAATTCCTTGATATGCCGCTTGACCAAGCGAGGCATAAGCCGGTGATCCGGGTAGTCGCCGGTGACCTCCATCGCGTGGTTGACGTTGCGGAGAAGGAACTGGCCAAGCGCGGGCGTCACTACCAGTGTGGGGGATTGATTGTTTCGGTCACAACAGATCAGATCACAGGCGACCCCTCGATAGTCCCCACAAATGTACCTGTACTCACTCGCGAACTATCTATTGCTGTGACTTGGGAGAAATCCGACGGTCGGTCTAATAACTGGCTTCGCTGTGATCCCCCATCACGCCACATCTCAATACTATTTGACTCGAAAAACTTTCATTATCTACCGCCGTTGGGAGGTTTGGCTCGACAACCATACTTCCGAGAATCGGATGGCGAACTTGTCCGGAATTCCGGGTATGACAGCAAATCCTGTCTTTTCGGTGTGTTCGATCCACGTCAATATCCAATCCCAGAACCAACCATTGAAGCGGCTAGGTCAGCTCTTGCCATGCTGGAAGATCTTCTGACAGAATTCCATTTTGTTTCCGCTTCGGACAAGGCCGCCGCGCTATCAGCCATTTTCACGGCTGTGGTCAGGCCGTCACTTCCTTGTGCTCCAGCTTACCATGTCAGGGCTCCAGTCTTCGGCAGCGGGAAAACGTATCTTTGCGAACTGATTGGATCATTTGCCAGTCCAGGCGGGAACGCCAAGGTAAGCTACCCTACAAGCCCCGAGGAGGCGACCAAGGTCATTCTTTCCTTGTTGCTGCGCGGACCAGCTGTAATCGAGTTCGACGACATGGACATAGACTGGCTTCCCCACGGCACTATCAAGCGTATGCTTACCGCCGAGCATATCACTGACCGAATCCTTGGAGTTAGTAAGACTGCAACCGTTAGTACCAGATGCCTCTTCCTTGGTTCTGGCAACAACGTTGGTCCAATCCGGGATTTGTTGCGACGAGTATTGACTATCCACGTCGATCCTCGTTGTGCTACCCCGGCCACAATGACGTACAAGGGTGCTCCTGTGGACAAAGTTCGCCAAAATCGTGGCAAGTACGTTGCTGCCGTTTTGACCATCATACTGGCCTGGCGCAAGTCAGGTTCCCCTAAATCGGAAATTGAATCAATTGTCACCTTCGGCGGCGCTTGGTCGGAGTACTGCCGACAACCTTTGATGTGGCTTGGTTACCCCGATCCGGCGTCATCTCTGCTGGAACAGGTCAAGAGTGACCCTGATGGTGATGCTCTTGGTCGGCTTATGATTGAGTGGCAACGGGCTTTTGGCTCAAACCCAGCAACGGTACGCAAGGCTGTCGATGCAACTGCCAATATATTAGGAGGCGAAGAACTTTTAGACGCAATGAAGGAATTCCCGATCGAGGAAAGAGGTTCGATCAATAGATCAAAACTTGGATGGATATTGAAGAAGAACGCAAACCGCATTGTTGGTGGTTTGGAATTTCAAAAATCAGAGGCAGACGGTCGTACCGCTTGGCGGGTAGTCGCTGCTACCAAAGGAGATAGCAAATGAAAAATGTTACTAATGAACCAAAAACAAAGCTTTCCAATGGTCAAAAGGTTGACCAAGACTTTTTCAACATCATCTACACTGCAGTTTTTGAGCGTGTTTCAGTGCTATCGCCCGATACGAAATTATCCATGAAAGCGATATGTGGAAAGGATTTCTGGAACTGCCTAAGTCCAGGTGAGAAACGACGAGCAGGATGGTGCATGGTACATCTTGTGGCGATGAGAATACTTCCCTTCAGGGTTGCCGAATCCAGACATGAATACCCAGTTTATTATCAGCTTGAATAGGCACACAACTCCTATCTGAAATTGACAGTTCTCGGGGCGGGCTCGGAAAAGGCGGCAAAGGCGGCGATCCAGGTAGTTGAGCGGATCCCCCTCCTTCAACGCCTTTTCCGGCCCATTTCCGGGGGAAATAGGAAAACGCCAGAGCCACCGCCCCGCCCTCGCAAGCACGACCTCTAGCTGACCCGCCGAACGTCCGACTCCGGCCCACCTCGGCCCCCACTCGGCCATGCTACGCCAACCCCGCCCCCCGGACTCAACGCCGCTATGAACTTGAAGGTGGCCCCTTGGTGGTCAAGCAAGCCTTTCCAAACTTGGTTTCTCCGGGGGCAGTTCTAATCCCGGCCTCTTATGAAACCATTCGATCAACCAGGGTTGTTTTCTCTATATGGAAGCGCCCACAAAGGAAGGAGTATATTTATGCCTATAGTTACATTGAGTGCTGAATGCGTTAGAACGTTGAGATGTCCTGAAGGCAAAGCAAAAGAGAATTATTATGATACAACCGTGATTGGGCTGATAGTAGAGGTTAGAGCTTCAGGGAAATCTACTTACGCTTTGAGGTATCGTGATAATCACGGAAAGCAATTCCAATATAAGATAGGCGATTCAGCATCGGTGTCATTCGATAAGGCCAAGAAGGCAGCCCAAATGATCCGCTCTAGAGTCGTTCTCGGGGAATCCCCCAATGCCGACAAGACGCTGAAACGCCAGGTTCCAACTTTTGCAGAGTTTGCTGAGAAACAGTACCTCCCTCATATACTCGGTTACAAACGTCCGAGTTCCTGCAGAGGGGATAAGAGTCTACTGAAAATCTGGTTGTTGCCCAGGTTCGGGAATGTCCCTCTCAATCAGATTAGTGAACAAGATATTTCCGAGATGCATCATTCTTTGCGAGCCAAAGGGTTGGCTATGGGTTCTGCTAATCGCGGCCTAGTCCTGATCAAGTTTATGTTAGGTTTAGCTCTGAAATGGAAGGTTGCAGGTGTTGAGTCAAACCCCGCCCTTGCGGTGAAACTCTTTGATGCCAACAACGCTAGGGAAAGATTTCTCACCGCAGAGGAGACTCAGAGGCTGAGGGATGCCCTGGAGAAAAATGCCAACACCCAACTGAAATACATAGTGTCTCTGCTTTTACTGACAGGTGCCAGAAAGAGGGAGTTGCTTGACGCCCGATGGGAGGATGTTGATCTCGAAAGGAGAATCTGGAAAATCCCAAGGTCTAAGACTGGCCTGAGGTATGTCCCATTGTCCTCGGCTGCCTTGGGGGTTCTGGTTCAGGTGCCGAGATTTGAAGGATGCCCATTTCTTTTAGCGAATCCAGTTACTCTCCTGCCATATAACCAAATCCATTTCTCCTGGAACAAAGCAAGGAAAGCAGCGGGATTGCCCGATGTGAGGATGCATGATCTTCGTCACTCGATGGCCAGCTTTATGGTGAACAGTGGCCGCAGTCTATACGAGGTTGCCAAGGTTTTGGGGCATACTCAACTGAAGACGACAGAGCGCTATAGCCATCTCTCACAAGCAACTCTGCTGTCAGCAGTCGATGCCGCCGCCGATGCCACAGGAATGATTTGGGGCCAAGCAAAGACAGAGAAAAAAGAAGTCGAGGAGACACCCTGAAGTCGTTTTAAGACCATCACAGTCAGAAAGGTGTCTATGTTTGATATTAATCCGGCGAATAAATATCTCAACGCCATAAAACATCAGCCTACGCAATAATCTAAAATAGTGACGTTTTTAAAATGATAGATTCAAATATTTATTCACCGGAGCAATAGACGGATTTTGAGGCGCTCCTTAGTATTGTGATTGGTTTAATATATATATATATATCTATTGACTCTGGTTATATTGAGATATATAAAATATCAAAAAGGAGGATGCTTCTATGAAAACGATTCGTATATCGCAAGAGGTGTGGGATGCCATGGCCAAAGTTGGTCATTTTGGAGAAACGGCAGATGACGTTTTGAGGCGTGTATTCCAGATATATAGTGGTAAAGCATCTCCAGAAACAGAAGATGGCCCACGGCCACTGAGGAGGTTTTCCCATACCCGGATGACAACCAAAGTTGAAGATGGGGTTTTGCTAGTCAGATTTGAGGATGGGAAGTCCAGAGAATGGAAATTGCCAGAGAAAAACAACAAGATGGAAATCAGATACATTAGGGAGCAGGCAACTGATTTTGCAACTAACAACGGTGCCACAATGGGGCAGTTGAATGCAGTCCGTAAGGCTCTGACTGAAGCTGGATATCATTTAACTAAATAAAGGAGGCATTATGTTACTTGAAGGCTTTAGCTTAGTAATACCAGAGGGGAACGAAACGCCGGAAGGCTACGTTGAAATGGTGCACGATACGCAATACACTATTCAATTAACCAATAACGCGACTTGTCGTATGGCTGATGTGGCAATTCATATTGACGGTAAGCACGTTGGTACCTGGCGGCTAAACCCAGACTCAGTGATCAAAATAGAAAGGCCAGTAAATGACACTGGAAAATTCACTTTTTACAAATATGGTACTTCAGAATCAGAGAAAGCAGGGTTAAAAAATAATGAGATGCTTGGTTTAATTACAGCAATATTTAAGCCTGAATATTTTCCGGCAATTACGTTGGGTGATTTATGGGATGATGATTCGAATTGCACTGGTGGGACAGGATTGTCAGGTGAAAGTAGGCAGAAATTCAACACAGTAAAAGCGTTAAAATATGATTCAGAAGGGCAAGTCACCATCAACTTAAGACTTGTTGTTACGAAAGATACTGGTGTTAGGTCTTTGCGTCCTGTATCTAACCCAATACCACCTCCTTTGTGATGCACAGAAATGACACGGAAAATAAGGAATATTAGGGGGACCAAAATGCTAAATGAAATCAATCAGAAAGCGTTGCGACTTATAGAGTTGGATAAGCTTGTCGTCAAAGCAATAGCGGCTATGAATATTGATGAACTTGTCGACTATGTATCCGAATTCAAAAATACAAAAAAATTCATCCGTAGTTATGCTCTTGAACATCCGCTTGTAAACATGAAAGAGATCGAAAACGATAATGTTCGTCGCATCATTCAAAAAATCATGTCTAATGAGCCTTTCCCCGTCGAAATGGCTTTGTCTGGTGGAAGCACTATTAAAGATTATTTAAAGGGTGAGCTTGATGAAGAAGAGTTAGAAGATCTCGGTTCGAAGTTGTTTTATTCTTGGTTTAGTCATTACGAATACATACAAGGACTTTATGAAATTGGTGCATTGACTATATCGTGCGGTAAGGTGCCTGCGAATCTTTCAAGGTTTGTGGATGAGGCCCGTCATTGCTTTACATTCCAGCAATACAACGCAGTGTTTTCGCTTTGCCGCACCATCCTCGAAGTTTGTGTCAAGGACGTAGCAACCAAACACGAGGTACTGCCATCGGATCAAAAAAACATTAGGTATATGGTGTCTCATGCACCTGAGCTCTATGGCCTGATAAACCAACTATGCGAGCAGTGTGCCGCTTTTGAGGTTATACGTGTGCAGCTTCATGAGGTAAGAAAAGGAACTAATTCAATAATTCACGGGAATAGCATAGTAACACGAAAAGAGGCAAAAGAAATGCTAGGGAAAACTCTGGTGGCTGCTCATCAGCTCTATGAACTCGAAACAAAAATGGTTAAAGCAAAAGACAGAGAAAAAAGAAGTCAATGAGCCTGTCTGAATTACCTCACCTATCACCCGCTCAGGTTGGACATTCGGTGGGTTGGGTGGTGGGTGGATATGGACAGGCAAGTCGATTTCCGGAAAGAACGATGCTTTTTCCTGATTTTTTAATACATACCTTGGCCAGTTGGGAGGTTGTTGGGTAGGGAACAAGAACTGACATAAAGTTCCCATAACCCCATGAGAGCAAACAACTGGTCACTTTCAGTTACAGATATTGCTGGTATCAATGTACCGTCAAAGGTGGCCGTGAGGGGCGCGATCTCGACGTGGTGCAACTGGTAACGGTCTGTGAAAAGCTGGGGGCGGGGGAGATCCTGCTCAACTGCATGGATCGTGACGGCACCGGCCTGGGCTTTGATCTGGAATTGACCAAGATGGTCAAGGCGGCGGTGACCATCCCGGTGATCGCCTCCAGCGGCGCTGGGCGGGTGGAACATTTCTCCGAAGTTTTTGCCGCCACCGGGGTGGAGGCGGCCCTGGCGGCCGGGATCTTCCACCGGCGCGAGGTGCCCATTGCGGCGGTCAAGGCCCACCTGAAAGGCGTGGGGGTGGAGATTCGTTGAACGTGAATTAGGGAATCTGGGGACATCCAGTGTATATTCATGCCTCTTAAGTGACCGGGTATTTCCTTTCGCAAATCACGACTCGTCAGGATGGAAGCCCGCACTCGACCATGAATATTCCCGGGCGTAGGTGACCATGCCAGCTTGTACCGGATTCAATTCAACATCGCCGGGCTGTGGCGAGATCACCGAATGGTGGCGGCCCAGTCGAATTGGCCTTGTTCAGCATCTGTAAGTTGCTCTTTCCCCTTGTGGTCGTCCATGAGGTAAGCCCCAAGCGTTTTGCCGAGGGGAAAAGTGCCAAGAAACTCCCCGCCGATATAGTTCTGCTTGGTAACTCGAATCACCGCGCGTTTTTCGATGAGAGAGTCGTTGGAGCCATCAAGGTTAAATAAGATGAGGAGTTCGTCACCGATTTTGAATTGGGTTGAGTCATCGATACGAAGACCAATGCCATGTCGGGAAATATTGACAACCGTCATCCCGCCCCTGGGGTTTCCGGTGGGCAGGCCCATGTATTCCCCGCTTAAGTTGCTGTCCTTGCGAAAATCCTTGCGGAACTCTAATTTTATGGCAAACCTTTCCTGACATGTGCAGCGGACTATGCAGTTGTCCCTGATGTCCTGCGACCGGATGACTGATGAATCGACGCGGGTTGATTTTTCGCATGAGCAGACCGGACATTTAATTACTGCCAATCCGTCCTGGTTGACGTACACCTTCTTGGCTTTTTCGTCTTTTGCTTCCAAACTGTCCTCGCAATGTGGCTGACAAAATCTCAGCTTATCTGCGGCACTCCGCTTAATGCCGGGGATAAGGTTCGCAGCTAAGCAATCTGGATGGCTTACTTCACCCAGCCCGCCAGGAATTCCCGGTACTCTCGCCACTCCTGAATATCACAGCTACTATCGGGAATTGCAGCGAACGCCCGGGTGCGCTCCCGTAGCTTGCTAACGGTTTCAGCGGGACTTCCGTCCGGTAAGGTGAAAATGGTGATTGCGTGAACCAGTTCTTCGGCGAGTTGGAAAAAAGGACCGTTTCGCACCACCCCGGGCGGCACCGGAGGCAGTCCGGTGTAGGCGGTTACCGCCTGGTTTAAATGGCGGCGCGGGAAGGTGATCCTGGCGATGATAACCATTTTTTCTGGCTATTCCTTATGCCCTTTTGTGGGTGAATCAGGAGTGCTGATTCCTGATTCACCAGATTGGTCCGGCCGCGTTATTGGGCGGCGACAGAACTGTGATTATTCGGCTTTTTTCTCTTCACCCGCTGTTTTTGCCGGGGTTCCCGTCGCGGGTTTTGTTGGCTTTGGTGCCGTGGCCTTTGCGGTTGGCACCGCTACAGGTTTTGCCGTTGTTGCAGCAGAGGATTTTGTCGTCTTTGTCGCCGCAGGTTTTACCGGTGTCGCTGCTGCTGGCTTTGCCGGTGTCGCCGTTTTCGGAGTCTCCTTGATTTCTTCGCCATTCAATAACTTGAATATATCTTCAGCCGATCTTGAACCGGGTTCCACCCGGCCGTCAGGCATGATCATGGTCGGGGTGGAAAAAATCCCTAGGCTTTTGCCCAGTTCCAGATTGTGTTTGATCTGCTCGCTGTCGCATACCGGCGCTGGCACTGGTTTGCCCGTTAAGCTGTCGTCCAGCATGGCCACCGATTTGGTGCAGGCAATCGCCCTGGCCTTGTCGTAGGCGTCGGGGTGGATCTTGATCAGCGGAAACAACTTGATCAGGAAAGCCACCTCGGGATGCGCCTTGACCGTGGCCTGCATTTCCGGTTGCAGGGCAGCACAGAACTGACATACCGGATCATCGAACACAATGATCTTACGAGGGGCGTCCGCTTCACCAATGAGCAGGGCGTCGTCAAGCGGGATCTTGCTTATGTCTATCGTCTTGGCGGGTTGCGGGCCTTTCTTTTCGCCAGGGGGCTTTAAACGAAAAATCTGCCCCTGGATGATAAATTCTTTGGAAAAGTCGATGAGAAGCGGAAAGGTTTTGCCGTTTTGGGAAAGCTGGACTTCCCAGAGGCCCGGGACGTCGCTAAGATCGACCGTCAATATATCGTTTTCCTTGGCGTGGAGAAGTGTCGCTACTTCCTTGCGGCCCAAGTCGTGGCAGTCGCGACATTCCCCGGCAGCGCAACCAGCGGCGCCTGGACCTGCTTGAAAGGCGGAAGCAGCGCCGACGAGAAGAGCAAATTGCAAGAACAGCAAGCTGAGAAGAAACCGAGTTTTAAGAGTGGTGATTTTCTTCAAGATCGTAAACTCCAAATAATTTAGAAAGATTTTATAACTCGCGCAGCCCAACGATTATACCGGATTAAGAGGTTCTGGCAATAGTTCTTGAGATGGCGCTGGTGTTACTAGTTGGCGGTGGGACAGGGGCTATTCCAGACCGCGGGAGAAGTTGAAGGTGGTGGTGTCAGGCGGGGCGGATCCTGCCCCGTGAACCGCGGTCAGGACGGTGTGCCCGCGCTGGGAAAAAGGTCCGCAGCGCGAGAGATCGACATGCAGACTGGCTATCTCCGGCAGTTCGTCGAGTCGGCCGATTAGGGAAAAGTCACTGCCATTGGCCAGGACGGTCAGACCTGGGTCGTTTACCAACCGCAACTCTTCGCCCTGGCTGTCGTGGAGATGGTCGCCTGGACGGATGCCACGCAGTGGAATTCTGGATGTGAGGAGAAGTAGGGGTGAATAGATAGTCAGGCGTGGCTCGATCCCCAAATCCTTGGTCAGCAGCGCGGTCAGGTTTGCCTGGTCGCTCTCCAGGGGCAGGGTGATTTCCGTCAACCCCAATTCTCGCCAAGCCAGTGCAGCCTGACTGTTCATGGTGTAAAGGGTGGTTCCCGCCAGCAGTTCTACAGTGGCGCGGTCGTTGAATAATTCCAGATGCCCGAGGTTGTTGAGGCGAAAGGCGGAGAATCGCTGGGACCGGAGTCTGGCGATGACCCCCCGGAAATCGGCCCATTCGGCTGGAAAGATGATGGCCGGGATGTCCCAGATGATACGTGACCGCTCGGTTGCTGAAAGTCTCAGAGTTTCGCTTCCCTTAACGTTCGCTGGGGTGAGGGCAAGTGCCACCTTGGCAACGTCCGATGCCGCCAGCAGGCGCAGATCAACCGCCGCGGCCACCGTGACCGTGAGTCGGCGGGGGCCGACAGCTCTGGGTGAACTTGGCAGCAGGGAGGCGAGGGCCGCCTCGCGCCGCTGCTGCATATTGGCCACAGTTGCCTGGTCCAGTTTCTCGACCAGCCGCTGGTAGTAATCGCGGCGGATCTCGTTCAAGCGGCTGGGGGGGATGACCAGTGGCGGCAAGTTTCTGGCCCGCAGTCGTTTCATCACCAGGGGCAGGTCGCCGGTCTTGGCAAAGGTGCGGGCCAGGGTGGCCTGGTCCAGCGGGTGGCTGGTGGCCGGGGAACTGCTCACTGGATACTCTGCCTCCAGTCTGATGCCGCCTGCCTCGCCCCTGAGCGACAGGGTTCGGCTGGTGAGCCGCAGGTCGAGCTGTAGCTCCACTGTCGGCCTGGTCACGGTTGCCAGGCGCTTGCGGCAGGCGGCCTCGTCCAGGCCGTAGGCCTGTTCGGCGGCGACCTTGTAAACCTCGTCGCCGGGGTGGACCCGTTCGGCAGCCGCGCACTCAACGCCCACCTCGCCCCCAGCGGCAACTTTACCCGGTTTACCCTTAACCAGAAGGCGCAGCACGGTCAGCCCCACGCCGGTCTGATCGTTGGCGGGCATGATTTTGATCCGGTCGCCGATATGCAGCCGGTCGGCCAGTTTGATGAACACCGTCTTGCCCCGTACCGCCGTTACCCGGCCCAGGTGGCGGCCGATGGTGGCGGCCCTGCCCGGGGCGGCGATGCCGCTTGAAAGGTTGCCGGTTAAAAAGCCGTTGGTCGCCTCCCGGCCGAAAGAGAGTTCCAGCTCTTGCCGGGCCTGATCCAGGGCGCCCTTGCGCTCTTTACTGGGGGCATCCAGGACCATCCGGTAAGCGGCCACCACCCGCCCCACGTATTCGGGGCTCTTCATCCGCCCCTCAATCTTGAGGCTCTTGACCCCGGCGGCAATCAGGCCGGGCAGGTGATCGATGGTGCAGAGGTCGCTGGTAGAAAAATAGTGGCCAGGTTTATCGTGATGGCTGTAAAGGCGGCGACAGGGCTGGACGCAGCGGCCTCGGTTGCCGCTCTTGCCAGTCAGCAGCGAAGAAAACAGACACTGCCCGGAGATGGAAAAGCACAGCGCCCCGTGGACGAAATGCTCCAGTTCGATCCGGCTCTCCCGACCGATGGTGCTGATCTCGGCCAGGGTCAGTTCCCGGGCCAGCACCGCCCGGGTAAAGCCCATTTTCGCCAACTGGTTAACCCCGGCGGCGTTGTGGATGGTCATCTGGGTGGAACCATGCAGCGGTAGCTCGGGGAAATGTTGCCGGGCCAACCGCCAGACCGCTAGATCCTGGATGATCAGGCCATCTACCCCGCTGCTGCTGAGTCCGGCTAGGGTGTCGACCAGGAGAGGCAACTCCTGCTCCTTGACCAGGGTGTTCAGCGCTATGTAAAGCTTGCGGCCCAGAGAGTGGGCAAAAGCTGCCATCTGGGAAACTTCGGCGATGGTAAAGTTCTTGGCGTTGGCCCGGGCCGAAAAGCTGGTCAGTCCGCAGTAGACCGCGTCGGCGCCGGCCTCAATGGCCGCGAAGAAAGCGGGCAGTCCGCCGGCGGGTGCGAGCAATTCCGGGCTGCGGGTGGGGTGGCTGGGCGGCTTAGCTGGCGATAGGGGCATGTGGCGGGTCCGGTTTGATAATCTGGTTTGCTTAACTTGGCGGGATACTAATGTCTTTTGCCGAGTTTAGCCAGCAGGAACGGCGGCAGGAACGGCGGCAGGAACGGCTATGTGCGAATCCCGCTGTCGCGAATTTTCGAGTTTGGGTTTTGGCAATGAGGTTGGGAGATTGTGCTGCTTTGGGAATTCGCGGTCAGGCGACCGCTCCCACAGGAGTTGTTGTCCGCATGTTTGCCGACTGCTGCCTGTAGGAGCGGTCGCCTGACCGCGAATTCAAGGGGATTGCAAACCGCAGAAGTGCGAGAAAACTGGCAAAAGGCAAGAGGCAATGGATGCTCCTCTTGTTACCTGCTAGCCACCAGCCGCCAAAAACCAACTGCTCTTGGTTCTTTCTTAGCCCTATAAAACAAAAAAGCAGCGTCACTTGCGTGGCGCTGCTCTTCAGGTGAGGGGTGAAGTCTCTTTTTTAAGCGTACGTTGCGTTGCAACCGCCTGTTTTATTTTTTATGTTAGACTCCCCCGGACATCTTCAGAATAGCACTCCATGATTAAAAAAGTAAAGCCCGGCCGAATTTTTTTATTTCCCTTGAAATCGCGTGGTTATCGTGTCAGTCATGGGGTTAGGTGTTTTTTTTGCGCTCCGGATTAGTTTTTAGCTGGCTGAGTTTGCTTTGCTGATCTGGTTGTTCAAGGTCCAGTAATCATAGATCACGCCCAGCATCAGCAGGCCGCCAGTGCAGAGGTAGAGCAGACCGGTCAGCCATTTGCCCAGGTAAAAGCGATGGATGCCGAAGACACCCAGAAAGGTCAGGAGTATCCAGGAAACATTGTAACCCACCGGGCCGGGGGTATAGGTGAAATCGGCCTCACGCTCCATGTCGGGGATTAAAAAGAGATCGACGATCCAACCGACGAACAACAGGCCCAGGGTGAAGAAGTAGATGGTGCCGCTGATCGGTTTGCCGTAGTAGAAACGGTGGGCCCCCATGAATCCGAAGATCCAGAGGAGATAGCCGATTAAGATGCTGTGGGTGTTTTGCTGGTTCATGTTGGGTCTCTCTTTGAATAATGTT
>Ga0334722_10001198_pt1 | contig 33568 bp, 42 predicted proteins | sample C3_bottom_MG_FD_207210 | JGI IMG/M metagenome (GOLD analysis project Ga0334722, IMG submission 207210) | Sediment microbial communities from Yellowstone Lake, YNP, Wyoming, USA - C3_bottom | ecosystem: Environmental > Aquatic > Freshwater > Lake > Sediment | place: USA: Wyoming | collected... | reverse complement strand
TTCAATCTCCTGATGTCTGAACTGGGCCCCGGACTTCTGAAAAAAGGCATCTATGTAAAATCCGCCGCATTGCAGACCTTTCTGTCTGAGCAGTCGCCGGATTTCTGGCAGGAATGCCGGCAGGCGCTTCTTGACGGCAATGCTGTCGGTCCCCAGACCCTGCCGGACGCGGTATGCATACCCGCCGGGGACACGGTATTTCTTTCGATCACCTCGCCGGAACGGAAAGCCTGAGAGTTTTCGTTATTGTCCGCCTGCAATGGGAGGGAAGAGAGCCAGTTCGTCCCCATCCTTCAACAGATGTTTTACCGGCCTGTGTTCACCGTTAACAATCTTCAGCATCGGAAATTTTTCCGGCAGATTGAGCAGGTTTATAGCATCCTCAATCGTGGCACCGTCCGGCAGTTCGGCTTCCTGCTCTTCAGGGCCGAAATTCCTCAGTGTGGCAAAAAGCTTGATCTTGACCTTCATAAACTCATTATACCAGAATCATGATATGGTTCATCGATTGCATTCACTTTTTCCCGGCAGATAAACACATCAGTTCTATGATCCCGCTCATGGAATTATTTACCCGGCCTGCTAAAATAAGTTTAGAAAGGCCTATGCAGCACAGAGAACATTACCATGGATGATATCAACGGCAAAACAGAAGGTACCCGGAGCGCTCCCTCCTCCGGCCCTCATCCCACGAGACTTTTTGTCGAGGTCACGACGCGGTGTAATCTCAGCTGCGGCATGTGTGTCAAACAAAACCGTGATGGAGGCATCAAAGAGGGGAGCATGCCGGTTGAGACCTTCGATGCCCTGACCCCGGCATTCCCTCATCTCGATGCGCTCATTCTCAACGGGATAGGAGAGCCGCTTCTCCATCCCCATCTGGAGGACCTTATAAAAAAGGCAAAGGCAGATATGCCTGCGGGAGCATGGGTCGGGTTCCAGACCAATGGGATGCTGCTGGACGCCTCCCGGGCTGCCTCCCTTGTAAACGCGGGACTTGACCGCATCTGCCTTTCCCTGGACGCGGTTTCCCGCGAAGGCTTTCGCACCATACGGCAAGGCGGTGAGATGAGCGGGATAGAATCGGCATTCTCCGCCCTGGACAGGGCGCGGAAATCACAACGAGACCTGCGGATCGGGATTGAATTCGTGCTGATGAGAGATAATGTGCGGGAGCTGCCCGATGCCATCCGCTGGGCCGCCCATCACGGCGCGGCGTTTGCACTGGTTACACAGGTTCTCCCCTATCACCCGTCCGTTGCGAGCCAGGCTGCCTATGATACCAATACAGCCGGGGCCAACGCCGTGTATACACTTTGGAAGGAAAAGGCAAAGAACGAAGATCTGGATATCCGGCGTTACTTTGATATTTTCATGAAGTTCTCAAAATCCCCTGAGGAACTGAAGATCTGCAGCTTTGTGGAACAGATGAAAAACGATGCAAAATCCCGGGACATCGCCCTCCACCTGGAAAGGCTTCTCCTGCGGGATGATGCATGGTTCGAAAGCGTGGAACAGGTTTTTGCAGAGGCCCGGCAGACGGCAGAGGAGGAAGGAATCGAGCTTGCTCTCCCGGAAATATCCCCCAGAAACAGCAGAAGGTGCGAGTTTGTGGAAACCGGCAGCGCGTTCGTTTCATGGGAGGGGGATGTCCATCCCTGTTACTTCCTTTGGCACCGTTACCGGTGCTATGTCGGAGGCTGGGAAAAGCAGGTCAGACCTTGGGTCTTTGGCAACCTGCGGGACAACGATATCCTCGGGATCTGGAATACTCCACCATACCGCACCTTCAGGGAAGACGTTCTCCGCTATCAATTCCCCTTCTGCTTCGACTGCAGCTTCGCCCTGTGCGATTACGTCCAGGGTGAGGATTTTGAACAGGACTGCCATATACAGGCTGTACCCTGCGGCGCCTGTCTCTGGTGCACCGGGCTGTTCCGATGCCTTCAGTAACAGACTTGTCCCGCACTGATCCCGCCGGGCAAGAACAAAAAGCGATTTCAATAAGGTATAATCACCAATATCGGCCCCAACATCGGCCAAAGAGACCGGGTGTCCCGGTGAAGATAGACTTCTACCATGATTTCCCGAAGAGGTATAACGAATGACTGTCTGTCCTTTTTGTTCTATTCCGCCAGCGGACATCCTTGATGAAAACGAGCATGCGGTTGCAGTGCGCGACAACTTTCCGGCAACCAGCGGGCATACCCTCATCATTGCCAAGCGGCACGTAGAGGATTATTTCCAGTTATCGAAAGAAGAAAGAGATAAGGCCTTCGAGCTGCTGGAAAAAATGAAAAAGGCGATCGATAGTGAATTCGAGCCGGATGGGTACAATATCGGTTTTAATATCGGAGAGGCGGGCGGACAGAAAATCCTGCATGTTCATATCCATCTCATCCCGCGAAAAAAGGGTGATGCCGAACATTGCAAACGGGGGATCAAGGGAGTTATCCGAAGACAGATGAACTATTAATAGACCTCGGCAAAAAACATACCGGGGGACCGATTAATGGTATAATATAGGTACTGAAGCGATTGCAGTTTAACACTATTCAACCGCACATGCCGTTCACTTTTCTTTTTGTTTTATTAACCCTTAAATCATATAAGGGAGCTGTTTTATGCATATCCTGCTGGTTTATCCGGAATATCCGGATACGTTCTGGAGTTTTTCCTACGCACTGAAGTTCATTTCAAAAAAAGCCGCATATCCGCCGCTCGGGCTGCTGACGGTCGCTGCCATGCTCCCGCCTGAATGGGATAAAAGACTTGTGGACATGAACGTCCGGAAGCTGGATGACAAGGACCTCCGCTGGGCCGATTTTGTCTTTATCAGCGCCATGTCCGTCCAGAAAGAATCCGTAAGAACGGTGCTGGCCAGATGCAGGGAACTCGGGGTCAGGGTTGTGGCGGGCGGGCCCAATTTTACTAACGACTACGAAGAATTCGGAGACGTTGACCACCTGGTGCTCAACGAGGCGGAAATAACCCTGCAGCCTTTTCTGGATGATCTGATGCACGGAACACCGCAGCGCATATATGCATCGGGAGAAAAGGCCGATCTGACGAAGACACCCATTCCCCTCTGGGAGCTGATTGACATGCGGCAGTACTCCTGCATGAATATCCAGTATTCGAGGGGATGCCCCTTTGACTGCGAGTTCTGCAATATCACCTCGCTCTATGGCCGGATTCCCAGGACAAAGTCAGCCGGCCAGGTGATTGCCGAGCTGGAGAAGATATACTCACTCGGCTGGCGAGAGGGGGTCTTCTTTGTGGACGACAACTTCATCGGGAATAAAAAGAAACTTAAGGACGAAATCCTCCCCTCTCTTATCCAGTGGATGGAGGAACGGAAACAGCCCTTTTACTTCTCTACCGAGGCCTCCGTTAATCTCGCTGACGATGAGGAACTTATGCGTATGATGGCCCGGGCCGAGTTCATCGCGGTCTTTGTCGGCATAGAGACGCCGCACCAGGAGAGCCTGGTTGAATGTGACAAGACACAGAACAGGAACCGCGATCTTATAGCCAGTGTCAAAAAGATACAGGACTTCGGGCTGGAGGTCCAGGCAGGCTTTATCGTAGGGTTCGACCAGGACCCTGCTTCGATCTTCGAAAAGATGATAGCCTTCATCCAGGAAAGCGGGATTGTGACTGCCATGGTAGGGCTGCTGAATGCGCCGCGGGGAACAAAGCTCCATGCGCGGCTTTTCGCTGAGAACCGGCTGTTAACGACTTCGACGGGTGACAATACCGACCTGTCCATGAACTTCGTGCCCGTGATGAATTATGAAAAGCTTATAGAAGGGTACCGGCACATCATAGAGACCATCTATTCACCAAAGCATTATTTCGCAAGGGTCAAAAGCTTCATGAAGGATTATCGCCCGATGCAGCAGAAGGTAGTGCAGATGCGGTACAGCTACTGGAAGGCCGCAATAAAGTCCGTGTTCATATTGGGAATGTTCGGGAAGGAGCGTTTCTATTATTGGAGGCTTGTCTTCTGGTCGCTGTTCACGAAGCCCAAACTCCTTCCGATGGCGGTCACCTTTTCGATCTACGGCTATCATTTCAGAAAGATATTCGAGAAGCACTTCAAAAGGATGGAGAGAGAAAATTGGGGACGGACGTAAACCTTCCCTGATGCGATGACCTGCGACGGGAGGCATGACATGGATAAAAGGCCTCACTGTCACCGACGGTACGCTGATCATTGAAAATATCGCGGTCAGCGGACCTTAAGGCCTTATGCCGATGTTTATGCAGATTATAAAAAAAGAGGGGCCAGGATTTCGCCATTCATCTAAATCCTGGCCCCTTCTTTTTTCGAGGCAACAGGCAGCACGGTCCTTTTTTCTGCCCATTACCTGCTGCATTAAGACTTACGCAAAGCACCCGCCAAACGCCTTGAAAAGTTTCATCGGGCCTTTGACTTGAATCCTTCTGAATATAATTTCCTTCACCATCCCGCTCTCTTTATGCATTACGCGCAGCCACGTTTTCGCATCGGCAGTCACCCGTACGTCCGGAACCCCGACGTGACCCTGATGCACTGCTATTGTCTTGCCTTCGATAACGACCGTTGCTTCGGCCTGCTCGCTGCCGGTGAATGTGAAATGGTAGGTCGCATTCAGACCCTCGGACTTATGACGCTGAAAGGCACGGGGCATCAACGCAAGGAAAGCAGCCACCGTCGGCGGTCTGATGCCGTTGCCGACCTGCTTTATTTTTTTATGCGGAAACATCCGCTGGACATGACTCTCCGCGTCGGAACCGGGAAGCACATAGACGGTCTCTTCTTTATTCTGGAGCGGTCTCACCACGTCCTCGATGAACTTCTTTTTATCAGTTAGATACTGGGGGATTACCTCGTCCCCGGCAGGACAGACGGCCATGCAATAGACTGACTTGTAACACAGCCCGTTCGCCAGACTCTGCCACATGGATACGGTTTCGGCATCGCTCACTCTGGTCCGGTAATCGATCGAGCCCTTGCTGTCAGCGATATTTTCCACCCAGTCCGTAAATCCACCCACCAATTCCCGATAGGTATGCGTAAGGCAGTTTACGGGGTTGTAGAATCCGTCGGGGCCTATGGCCCCCGTCGGGCAGGTGATCGAACAGAGTTTGCAATCAAGACAGGGGGCATATTCCAGCGGACGGCTGTATTCGTCCATCTCGGCATCGATCAGCACGGTATTGAGCAGCACAAAGCTGCCGAAGACCGGATGTATGACATTCCGGTGCAGGCCCATCTGTCCCAGCCCGGCTGCAACAGCGACCGGCTTGTGAGAGACAACATACATCTTACCGAGCCATTGGTCCATTTCCATCGGGAACCCCACGGCAGGAGATGCGGCCCTTACCCCCAGCCGTTCGAAATAGGATGCCAGGTTATGGGATGCACTGGTGAGACTTTCCCCGACCTCGTGGAGTTCAAGACTTGCGATGGACCTCGCCGGACTTCTCAGGTTCTCACGATTGATACGTCCTGCCAGGCTGACCAGCGTCTTTGCCCAGGGAAACATTTTCAGAATATCGTCTCTCTGGTCGTCCAGTTCCGGCCGGCCGATCTCCACAAACCCGACGTCGTCCGCCCCGAATTCAAGACACTGTTGTCTGACGGCCCCGGCAACAAGTCTGCGACCGGGCTTCGGCCCCCCAATCCCGGGATTTTTTTCATAAAAACGTCTTACTGCAGGGTGCTCATTCAGGTTCTGCATACAATCCTCCCTTGGTTGTATATACAACATTGCGGCCAAAAAAAATCACGCTGTTCTTCGCCTGTCCTCCATCAGCCGAATGCGGTCGTTAAGCAGGTGTATTGCCTTCACCCCGTCGTCACCCAGAAATTCGGACACCTCTTTTTGCGCCTCCTCCCATTTCCCGTAGATTTCGGACAGCAGTTTCTTCCCTTTTGTGGTGACCGTTAAAACCTGGGACAGGCCGTCCGCTCCCTTTCCGACCGCGATCCAGCCCTCTTTTCTCATGCGCTCGATGTTACGGCTGACGGTTGATTTTTCCATCTGGAACCTTCGGCATATATCGCCGGGCGAAGGCTTTTCAACGAGGGAAAGCAGTATCAGGATGCCTGCCTGGTTGACGTTGATGCCGTGCGGCCGCAACGCCTTATCATATATGCCGGTGACAACGCGATTGAGAATGCGCACACGGCCGGCGAGACATTCCCGGCTTGCAGTTTCGATAAATCTCAGTGTCTGTTTTTCGTCCTTGTTCATATCATTCTAAAGTTGTATATACAACCATGCTACCATCCGCAAGGAACTTTGTCAACCTTGTCCGACAGGAACTCCTGCTTCGGGTTCCCGCCGGGAGGGCAACCGGAAGGATCCCTATTCTATCAGCCCCTGTTGACGCCGGTACTCCGGAGCATCCATGATCGCCATCGCCGTCTTCATCTTCCGGAACCCGAACCTTGTATAGAAAGGCTCCTTGCCCGGATTTGCAAAGAGCATGATTATCTCGGCATTCGCCTTCTCAATCAGGTTTTTCATAATCATGGTCCCGATACCTTTTCCCTGGTATTCCGGAAGAACAACCATATCATAGATAGCGGCGCGCAGGGCCCCGTCGGAAATACCGCGGCCGGCGCCGATCAGCCTTCCGTCATGATAGGCAAAACACCGCATTTCGCTGTTCCGGAACGCGGTTTCGAGTCTGTCGAGGTCTCTCTTCCCCAGTGGAGCCGCCTCAATCACATCGGCAAGTTCCTGCCAGGAAATATTATCAACGTCGTCTGAAAGCTCAATATCCATCTTTCACCTCATGGAAATAGCGACTATCGCCTGTCTGAACCTCCTTTGACCAACACTTCCCGCTACACAGCATCCCTGATAAAATGCGGCATGGAAGGCGGCAGTTCGATCACCATCTCTACAAAACCACGATATTCACCCTTCACATGCCAGGGGGTCTGATAGATCAGCTTCTTGACTCCTCTTTTCTCGATAGTATATATATTCGGCTCACGGGCCTCCATCATGCGCACGAGCTTCGCACGGGCAGGCTCCGGGTGGCAATCCAGCAGATTCGAGCCGATAAGCCGTTCCCCGCCGGATTTCTCAAACGTCCTCATGGCCTTCTCATTCATCTCAAGTATTATCCCTTCAGGGTCACAGACAACTACCGACCCTGCAAATTCTTCCACCCATCCATATTTCTCCATCCATCACGCTCCTTGTTTGCCTGAGATTCTGCGTAAGCGCCTTCCGTGCTATACAGCAAGCTTGCGGCCGAAGGCCCTCGCCCGCTCACGAAGACCGGCGTCCTGTTTCAGAGCATCGTTATACATCGAGGCATTCGGGACGAGCAGGGACTGCAGCTCAGAGCCGATAAATCCGGAGACAGTCTTGAAAGTCTGCTCGACGAGACTCAACCCGGGATTGATATCTCCGCCGCCCGTGCAGATGAGCCCCCACGTGAGATGGGAGAGATTATGCGCGTAGCAGCCTTTTGCGGGATCAAATTTTATAAGGGAATACATCCTGTCCATCAGGAGCTTCAACTGCGCGCTCGGTCCGAAAAAGTATGTCGGCGTCGCAAATACAAGGACGTCCATAGCAGGGATTTTCGCAAGTACCGGCCTTATCTCATCGTCCACCGTACACTCGTACTTCTCCGACTTCTGACATCCCATGCACGCAATGCACCCGTTGTGCCTGCTTTTCAGCTGCGACACATCTATTACCTCAACGTCCGCCCCTGCCTCTTTTGCCCCATCAACAAACCACGCTGCAACAGTATTCGTATTACCGTTTTTCCTCGGACTGCCGGTCAGCACCATGATTTTTTTGCCCATAAAAGCCTCCTTGGGATATATTCAATGCAATCAGTATGTGTTCAGATTTGCCTGACCATGCCCATGTCCTTATTATAGGCCATATATCGGTAAATCCGTCACGGTTATATAGCTTCCGGAATACACCGGACCGGCAATCAGCTGTATTATTTTCCTGAACAGGATATCATTGGAAGAAAGAGGTGCATGCGCATGAAGGCCATGGTGCTGAAGGGCATATCGGATATGAGGGTGAACAGTCAGCCGCTTGAGCTGATCGACCTGCCGCTGCCTGTTCCGGGGGAAAAAGAAATTCTGGTGAAGGTCTCCTGTTGCGGGGTCTGTCACACTGAACTCGATGAGATCGAGGGCAGGACCCCACCATCACATTTCCCGATAGTCCCGGGCCATCAGATCATTGGCAGGGTCGAAAGCAGAGGGAGCAAGGCAGAAAGGTTCGGTCCAGGAGAAAGGGTCGGCATCGCATGGATAAATTCTGCGTGCGGCAGATGCAGATTCTGCCTTGAGGGCAAAGAAAATCTATGCGCGGAATTCAGGGCAACCGGCCGGGATTCTGATGGCGGGTACGCCGAATATACCGTTGTCCCTGAAGATTTTGCCTACCGGATACCGGGGATATTCTCCGATTCAGAGGCGGCCCCGCTTCTTTGCGCCGGGGCGATCGGCTATCGCTCGCTGAGGTTGAGCGGATTACAGAATGGGGAGAATATAGGGCTTACAGGATTCGGGGCCTCCGGACATCTCGTGCTGAAGATTCTGAAATACAGATATCCCGGTTCCAGGGTCTACATTTTCTCCAGAACAGCTGCGGAAAGGGATTTTGCACGGGACCTGGGGGCCTTCTGGACAGGTGATACCGACGATGAACCGCCTGAGAAGTTGGCCGCTATTATCGATACCACCCCTGCCTGGAGGCCGGTAGTGAAGGCACTGAGAACGCTGGAGAAGGGAGGCAGACTGGTTATCAATGCGATCCGAAAACAGGAGAAAGATAAGGAATCGCTGCTTGAGCTTGATTACCCCCGTGATCTCTGGATGGAGAAGGAGATAAAGAGCGTGGCCAACATCACCAGGAAAGACGTCGAGGACTTTCTGGCGCTTGCTGCTGCGATTCCCATCAGGCCCGAAATTCAGGAGTATTCGCTCGATGAGGCAAACAGGGCCTTACAGGAACTCAAGGACAGAAAGATCCGCGGCGCCAAGGTGCTCAGGATTCAATAGGGCCTCCTTGATATCTCTTTTGTCTATAGCGGGATATGATGAAGATCATCCGAGCCGGTCCGTCCGGATTCCGTTCTGTTGGGAATCCGGACATAACGCAGGGGAGGTGACCACCCCCGGGCGCCACCTCCCCTGCTTCAGGCTCGTGTATCAGAAGATTATTTCGGGGTCAGATATTGTGCCGTCACATTGCCTTCCACAAACATTTCAAAAAACGGTCTTTTGGGAACAGACCTGAGTATTGCGTCGGCTATATACTTCGCGTCCTTCCCCTGGGCAGCCAGCTCCCTGCCGAGTTTCTCGCAGGCAACCAGGTACTGCTTCATGTCCTGGATGTCTTTTTTTGCCGAGAGGGGCCCATGGCCCGGAACAATCGTCGTAACATCCATGGATAAAATACTGTCGAGCACTTTTTCCCAGCCCGGAATGTCAGCATCCCTCATATTCGGATGAAAGTTAGTGAACAGGACGTCTCCGGCAAACAGGGTTTTCGCATCCGGAATATACACAACAATGCTGCCATCAGTGTGTGATGAACCGGCATATATCAGTTCCACCTTGCGGTCCCCCAGGTCTATCTCCATCCAGTTGCTGAAGGTAAGAACAGGCGCGACAACCCTGGTTCCCTGAAGCATCTCCGTGGTAAGACCGTAGTTCTGAGCCTTCTGGAGGATTGTGGGGGCTGCCGCCTCGGCATTTTTTTTGCAATTTTTATGGGCAATCAGGGGTGCGCCGAAACTCACAAATTCCGAGTTGCCGAGTGAATGGTCAAGGTGTTCATGGGTATTGACCACATACCTGATCGGTTTGTCCGTGACGGTCCTGATGTCCCTGATAAAACGCAGCGCCTCTTTTGAGGATATAAGGGTGTCCACCACCACGACACCGTCCCTCCCCACGATGATCCCTGCATTGGCCCCGAAGCTCCTCGCAGGAAGAGGGTTCTTCTCATCAAGATAGGCGTATACGCCTTCAGCAATCCTGGTCAGGCCCTCACGGCCCGCGGCTTCCCCGACCGCCATACCCCTGCACGGAAAAACAAATACGAACATCAAGAAAAGCACTGCTGAAAATCTCTTCATTCTTAACCTCCTGAATTTTTATTGCCTGCAATCAATTAATTAACTTTGCCATTCCGGCTTGCCTGCCTGCCGGCAGACAGGTCCGGAATCTATCCGAAAACAAAGAAGGATCCTTGACAAACGGGCATGACAGAATAAGACACGTCTATTTTATTCCTTCCGGGAGCTGATGACAATGCCGACCCCGGCAATGATCACCAGCATCGAAAGGGCCTCGGTTCCGCTGATCGTCTCGCCGGCCAGCAGCACCCCGAGGACCACGGCGATGACAGGGTTCACATAGGCATAGCTCGAGGCAAGAGCAGGCCTCACCTTCTCGAGGAGATAAAGGTAAGCGCTGAACCCGACGATCGAACCGAAGGCGATCAGCCAGCCGATAGCAGCAACCGGCCGCCACGACAGCGCTAAGGGAATCTGTTCTGCCGACAGGGTGCTCGTAATCAGGAGCAGCGCCCCTCCGCAGATCATCTCGACGGCGCTCGCCATCAATCCCTTCGGCATCCGCAGGTATCCGCTCCAGACCGATCCAAAGGCCCAGGCTGCGGCCGAAAGAAGCAGGATAAAGGCTCCGAGGGGGTCAGTGCTCAGGCTTCCCCTGACACTCAGGAGGACAACGCCTGACAGTCCGAGCAGCAGACCCGCCCACTCGCGGCGGGAGGGCCAGCGGCCCCGGATCCCTGCAAACAGGACCATGAAGAGGGGCGTGGTGGCGATCATCAGGGCGGCGAGGCCGGATGCGACCGTCTGTTCGGCAAAGACCACCCCGCCATTTCCCACGAGCAGAAGGAGCCCGCCGACAATGGCCCCGTTCCTCCATTCTTCAGCAGGAGGCGCCTGATGTCCCCTCAGCCGGAGAAAGAGATACAGCATGATGCCCGCGATGGAATAGCGAATCCCGGCCATAAGAAACGGAGGGAACCCTTCGAGGCCGATCCTGATGGCAAGATACGTGGAACCCCAGAAGAAATAGACGCAGAGCAGTGCGGCTATGACCTTGCCCCTGCCCTCCGCACCTTCATTCAGAGCCATGAATCCTCCCCGAAGACTTCTTCTGCCAAAGGCCCCTTATGACGGGGGACCTGTTCACTGCGCTGACGATCGCCCTGAACGAGGCTATTTCGATGCTGCGGTCGACCCCGACTCCGAAAACAGGGCCTCCGTCGCTGTCCTCTATGCCGACATACGCTGCAGCCTCTGCATCCGAGCCTTCGGCAAGCGCATGTTCATGGTACGATATCAGCCTGAAATCAGCGGGAACGATCTCCTTGAGCGCATTGCTGAAGGCATCAATCGGACCGTTGCCGCTGCCGGAAATCTCTCGTGCCGCTCCGTCGGCCTCCACCATCGCAACAACACGGGTCACCGAAGGTCCATCGCAAGAGGGGGTTTCTGTTACTGCAGAGCTCCTGAACTGAAACGGTCCGTCCGGATGCATATATTCCTTCTCAAAGGCCTCCCGCAGCATCGGAGGATACAGTTCGCCGCCGGTCCTGTCGGCAATCGACTGGACGACGGTGCCGAATTCGGCATGCATCTCCCGTGGAACGATGAACCCGTAGACGCTCTCCATGATATAGGCGATTCCCCCCTTGCCGGACTGGCTGTTGATGCGTATCATCGATTCGTAGGTCCGGCCCACATCTGCCGGATCGATCGGCAGATAGGGGACCTCCCATCCGCCGCCGCGCTCTTCATATGCCTTCATCCCCTTTTTTATGGCGTCCTGGTGCGAGCCTGAAAACGCGGTATAGACGAGCTCTCCGGCGTAGGGATGCCGGGGATGCACGGGTATCCTGGTGCACCGCTCGCAAACAGCGGCGATCCTGTCGATGTCGCTGAGGTCCAGCCCGGGGTCGATGCCCTGGGAGAACAGGTTCATAGCAAGGGTAAGGATATCGACATTCCCGGTCCGCTCGCCGTTGCCGAAGAGCGTGCCCTCGACCCTCTCAACGCCGGCCATGATCGCAAGCTCCGTCGCCGCGACTGCCGTACCCCGGTCGTTATGCGCATGGGCGCTGATGACAACCCGGTCACGGTCCTTCAGGTGACGGCAGAACCATTCTATCTGGTCGGCATACACATTCGGGGTCGCCATCTCAACGGTCGAGGGCAGGTTCAGTATCACCTTCCGGTCCACCGTCGGCTCCCACACAGACAAAACCGCCTCGCAGATCCCAACCGCAAAATCGGGCTCGGTGCCCGTGAAGCTCTCCGGGGTATATTCGAACAGTATATCACTGTCTGCCATCCTATCCGCCTCCTGTCGGCAGAGCGAGGCCCCCCTGACCGCCAGATCCATGACCTCCCGCCGGTCCATCCTGAAGACGACCCTTCGCTGCAGTGCCGACGTCGAATTGTACATATGCACGACCGCGCGCCTTACCCCCTTCAGCGACTCGAAGGTCTTCTGTATGAGGTGCTCCCGGGCCTGCGTCAGGACCTGGATCGTGACCGAACCGGGGATGAGATCTTCCTCTATCAGCCTCCTGATGAAATCGTACTCTGTTTGGGAGGCCGAGGGGAACCCCACCTCGATCTCTTTGAATCCCATGCCGGCGAGGAGGTTGAACATGTCCAGCTTTTCTTCGATTGTCATCGGCATAATCAGGGCCTGGTTGCCGTCCCGCAGGTCAACGCTGCACCACCGTGGCGCACTGCTGATGGTCTTCGAGGGCCAGGTCCGGTCCTGCAGCTGTATGGCCGGGAACGGCCTGTATTTGTGCGCGGGCATCTGTTTCATGTAACACCTCCATTTTGATTAACGGCTGAAAATAAAAAAGGCCACGAAGAGATCTCCGTGGCCTTTACAAGTGCTTTTGTTATTATCAGTTAACTGCTAACAGAAACCCCTTCAGCCACGGCCTCAAGCCATGCATCTTTCGTAAGTCGAAAATTGTTCCTAAGGGTTATCGTCGTCATAAATAAACTATAGACCAGGACTTCTCTCCCTGTCAAGACTTCAGGGAGGGGCTGTCTTGCGGCCTCAGAACCTTGCTACGGAGAGGCCGGGGCGGCAGGCCGGGGTGCCGGGGCAGGGGAGATGGGTGCCTGGCCCGGGAATACCGGGATGACCGGCTGGATAACGGCAGGGTACTGACCCTGACTCTGGTCTCCCTGCTGCATCGTGGTGAGCTTTTCGACCTTCCCGCTGCGGTGGATGCGGAGATAGACATTATCACCCTTCACCGTCAGCAGGTCGTTGGAAGCGTCCCACTCGGCCTCGAAGACCCTGGTTCCGCCGCTGTTCCTGAAAAGGACTCTCCTGTCGGAAGACCCGGCTTCGAGAGGTTGATCAGGCTCCCTGTTGAGTACCCTTCCTTCCCGGTCGACGACCTGATATTCTGCAGTTGCAGGCTGCACCTGCAGCATTGCTGCAAGAACTGTCACGGCCAGAGTCAACCACACCGGCAGCCAAAAAAAATTCATCTCCTGATATTTCATCTTCAAGTCTCCTCTTCTTTGTTCCAGTGTAGCAAAAAAACCCCTGCCCGATCATATGCAATCTCATACCCTGCGGTCGACGAGAAGTTTTTTTCTTTCGAAATACGCCTCAAGGGCGCGCATCGGGCCCTTCGAGAAAAAGGAGAAATGGACAAGCATTCCTTTGGGAAAGGCCTTCAGAACATTATTGACCTGTATCACCCTGCCCTTGACTTCTGCCAGCAGCTTGTCCTCCGGGGGAATATAGAAGTGGAGCATCAGGGAGGTGCCAACGGGAAGCGGCTCGTCCGACTTTATGAAGACCCAGGACTTTTCGATGTTCAGGACGAAGTCCGGGCATTCAGTCCGTATATTATCCCCGAACCTGATCGCAAGGCATACGGGGAAGGGTACCAGCACAGGCTTCTCTGAGTCCTGCTGCTCCTCGACATACCCGCCCTTATCAACAAAATACCTGCTGTCATCTAACCCGCCCATTATGCACCTATCATGGCATGGCACGCAAAAAAACAGTATAGGTCCGGGGCCAGATTCTCTATGAGATATTCCTGACGCATGACAGAGGTCCTCACCGGCTAATCGCTGATTCGATCCACTGCTCCATCTGCTGGATGGGGAGTGCGCCGTGGATTTCATCAACCAGTTTTCCGTTTTTGTAGACCAGGATCGAGGGAGAACCCCGTATCATGAAACGATTGGCAAGAGAAAGCTCCCGCTCTATGTTCACCTTCACAATCTTTACGCGCCCAGCCTTTGTGTATGCGAGGCTCTGCAGAAGCGGCTCGATCAGTCTGCAGATGTTGCAGCTGGCTGCCCAGAACTCGACCAGGACTACCCCGGCCCAGTCAAAGACCTCGGGCCCGAAAGTCTCGTCGGTGACCTCGACCGGCCGTGTCGGAAACTCAAGGATGCGCCTGCATTTCCCGCAGGCAGGCCCCTCCCGCAGTCGCTGTTCCGCAACCCGGTTGAGGGTCCTGCAAGCCCGGCACCGCAGCAACACCTTTTCGTCTGATGTGGTCATACAGTAGACAGACCGGGAGTCTTTGTGACGACAACCATAGAGCGCACCTTCGCCCTACTCCAGATTTCCAAGGGTCTCGGTCACGAGGTTTGATAACGCCGGGAATATATGCATGCTCCCGCTGACCGACCGCACGTCAGCACGGTTGAGGACCGCGTTGACAACTTCCTGGATCAGGATCGCCGCGTGGGGACCGATAATATGAAACCCGAGGATCCGGCCGCTGCCTTTTTCGACGACCGCCTTGGCGAACCCGCTGCGTTCAAGCATTGCCTCTCCCATGACCGTGTCTGAGTACTCCGCCCTTCCCACCTGGACCTCATGATTCTCCCGGGCCTTTTTTTCAGTCAGGCCAATGGAGGCCACCTGGGGAGAGGTATAGACAGCATGGGGAACGTTCTGGAAATCCATCGGCAGCTTCTTCCTCTTCGTGGCATTGTGCCATGCCAGTTCAGCCTCCCTGTCTCCGGCGTGGGTAAACATCGCCCGGCCGATCGCATCGCCCAACGCCCAGATATGCCTCTTGTTCGTCCGGAGATAATCGTCCACTTTTATGTAGTTGCTTTCATTCGTCCCGACGCCGGAATTTTCTATCCTGAGCAGGTCCGCGTTCGATGTCCGTCCGGCCGAAACCATTACTGCATCTGCCTTCAGTTCCTGTATGGCACCGGTTTTCCTGTTCTTTATGCGCACCACATGTCCCTGCCCGGACCTCCTGACTTCAACGGCATCAGAACCGAAGAGGAGCGTCATCCTGCTGCCCATCTCTTTTTTCAGCAGCTCCGATATTTCAGGCTCTTCAAAGGGCAGAAGGATCGTATCGCGGATGACGAGTGTTACCTTTGTCCCTACGGCCGAGAAAAAATGCGCGTATTCGACACCCACAAACCCGCCTCCGATGATGACCAGGCTCCGGGGCCGCTCCTTCAGGTTCAGCACGGTCTCGTTCGTCAGGTAGTCAACCGAATCGAGCCCCTTCAGGTCAGGGACCGACGGGCGGGCGCCCGATGCTATGAAGATCTTGCTGCCCCGGATCTTCTGTTTGCCGACTTCAAGCGTCCGGTCATCAATGAACTGGGCCTGCGCCCTGAAAAAATCGATTCCCCTGGTTTCTTCCAGGGCGCTCTCTATGGAGCGTCTGCCGGCAGAGACCGTTTTCCTCATCCTCTGCATGATAGCGCTGAAGTCTATCCTGGCAATCGGCGCCCGGATGCCGAGTCCAGCCGCCTGCCTGATCTCAGTTATCCGGTCTGCGGTATGGATAAGCGTCTTTGAAGGAACGCAGCCATAATTGACACAGGTCCCTCCCGGGTGCCCTCTGTCGGCAACAGCGACGCTGAGTCCCTGCGAGGCTGCCTTAAAGACAATGCCCAGGCCAACATCCCCTGCGCCGATTACGATGACATCATGGATTTTCATGTAAAGGCCTCCCTCTGCAGATTACGGTTCAATCCTGTCTGATACACCTTCTAATCAGGTGCAAGGTCTGCCTCAAGATCGATCAGCAACTCGACCTCATGACCGAGCATGACCCCGACATCCGGCATCGGAACGTTCCACGTGATGCCGTAGTCTTCCCTGTTCAATGTGGCAGCCATCGAAAACCCCATGCTCAGCCCGTCGCCGAGGGGATCTTTGACCGGGGCAGTGTATGAAACCTCGACGGTTATGCTGCGGGTTATTCCGCGGAGGGTCAGGTCGCCGGTGACCAGCCCGCGGCCGGGCGCCAGAGACTTGATCTGGCTGCTTTTAAAAGAAATGACCGGATACTTTGCCGTGTCGAGAAAATCGGCTGTCATAAGGTGATCGTCCCTTTTCCGGACGCCGGACAGAACGCTTGAGGCATCGATCTTCAGCTCAACGGATGAACCGCTGATGTTGTCTGGGTCGAAACGGACGGTCCCTTCCACTTTGTTGAACTGGCCGCGCACGCGTGCGATCATCATATGGCGGATCGAGAATGCTGCTACAGAGTGGTCGGGATCAATTATCCAGGTTTTCATATCTCATCTCCTTTTCTGTCGGCAGTACGCCGCACCTGCTATCTACATTCCAGAAAGCACTGAGGGTCTTCCGTAAGGCAGGCGTCCATGCCGCCTGTCCCTGCTGCCGCAAAAGCGATCGCCCTGCAGCCTCGGCAGGAGGCCCATCTACTGCAGTCTCCACATTTCCCCTGATATAACGACCTGGTCCTGAGGCTCTGCAGAACTTCGGAAGACGCCCAGATCTCTCTGAGAGAATCAGTGCGGACATTCCCGATTGGTACCGGCAGCCTCCTGCAGGGAGTTACCGTGCCGTCGGGCATGATCGTCAGACCTGAAACACCTGCAGCGCATCCGCCGGACGGTACGGAGCTGCCTGAGGACGTCCGGTCAGGAGACCGGTACTGCGAGGCAACCGGGTCTCCGGTGACTATCTTAAGGTCCCCGGCATTCTTTTCGGTTTCGGGGGAAAATATCTTCCGGTAGAGGTCTTCAACGGCAGCGGTGCCGAGCATCCTGCCGATAAGACTCTTTCCTCCCCCTGACGGGACAAGCCTTGAAAAGCCGAGCTTCTGTGCACCCAGGGCAGATGCGAGGCTGATCATCTCCATGAAGTGCGGTGCATTAATTTCGGAGAGGGTGGTATTCAGGGTGAGCTCGATGCCCGAACGGACAATATTCTGTATGCCGTTCATCGACGCTGCAAAACTCCCCGCACCACGTATGCTGTCATGAATCTGCTCCGGCCCCTCAAGGCTAATCTGGACGCCCTTGACCCCGAGATCGGCAAGCTCCCCTGCCCTTTCCCGGCTGATGAGTGTCCCGTTGGTAAGAATATAGGTATCAAATCCCCTCTGGTGCAGCGCATCGAGGATGGCGCTGAAGTCGCTTCTGAGAAACGGTTCTCCCCCTGTGACCGTAAAGCTCGAATCGAACTGGACACCATAGGCCTCTTCCCAGTCTGTTATCATCTCAGAGACCTCGTCCGCAACGGACGTAATCTCAGGGAGCGTCATCTCCCCGGTCCTGCTTCCGTCCTGGTAGCAGTGGCTGCAGCGGAGGTTGCAGCGCTCGGTTATATGCAGCTGGATAAAAAACTCAAACGGATCGTTTATCGGCATCGTATATCTCCGGTTTTCCGTGGATATCACCTGTCAGTCATGATTCGGTGATAAAAACCGGCAGCCACAAGAGACCTTTGAAACAGAATTTGTGGTCGGTCCCCCATGGCTGCCTTTTCTTGTTGCCAGACCGGCAACATCAGCTCTTTCAGCCCTTTCACTTGCGGCATACTTTTCCGGGATTTTCTGCAGCAGCCTTCTTCAGGCCCAGCCATAAAGCAGCCTCTTTCTCAAGAACGTCCTTTGAGAGCATCTTCTTCATCCACCTCACCTCCTTTCGCTCGAAAAATCCGGCTTTCAAGACAGAAAACAGCCGTCACTTAAATCTTATCAGCTTACAAGACGTTTGTGAATCTCTCTTTGCCTACATCCCTTGTAGGATTATGCTGATACGCAAGGTTCAGGCAGCTACCCGGCCCGGCCCGCAGTATAGGAAAAAACCTACAGCACAGCAGGCGTTTTCCTGATTGCTATTCTCCGGTTTTATGCCAGAATATAATTATCTTAAACAAGAAGGGAGAGATCATTATGAGAACACCTTCATCAATAAAGATAATCGGCAGCGTTCTGCTGGCCGTTCTGATATTGCTCGGCGTTGCGGTCCAGAACGGGTATAGTGAATCCCCGCCGGTTGCCGCTGCACTGGTAAGGGAGGGCTCCTTCGCATTGACACTTGCCGAGGCCCTTGGGGTTGGCCATCCCTCGTCCGAGATTGAAGCAGAAAGCATGCTTGGCGCAGCGGGAGTAGCCCCCCGAAACGGCTGGATAGCCGACTATCCCGTCACGCCTGATATTATCGGAGAACTGCGGGACTCCATTAGTTATGCCTCACAGACCAAAACCCTGTCCATGGACACGGAAACTGCGTTAAGGGCCCTTGAAAATGTTCAGACCGCTAATAATATATTGGTAACCCCGGGGGCTGAAGATACCCCGGGGGCTGAAATCCAAATGCCTGCTGGAGATTATCCGGACCAGACGGCCATTGATAGTTACTATTCCGATCAGGGACCACCGATCGTGACCTACTATACACCGCCGGCTGACTACTATTATCTCTACTCCTGGGTACCATATCCTTTCTGGTGGAGCGGGTTCTCCTTCGGCGGTTATTTTATCCTCAATGATTTCCACCGGCACTTCAGAGATCATGGGCATGTACGCCATGTCAGTAACCACTTCAATGACACAAATGCCCACAGGGTATTCAGGATAGATCCAATAAAGAGAACCAGCGGCAGGACCTTCGCCGGAATCGGGGCGCCCAGATCCAGCAAATTCATCAGCACGGGGACAAAGGGGGCCGGCAGGAGCATCTTTAACCCGGGCCGATCATATGCCCCTCCCGCTCCCGGAAAGTCTTCTCCACGGGGAGGGATTTCAGGGAGAAGGTCAGCCCCGGCAGTAAACAGTTATAGGAGTACTAACCCGTTTCGCGAACAAAAGGTCTACCGTCCGGCTCCACGTGCCGAAGGGAGGATGTCGGCTCCTCCCGTGCGGGGCGAAAGCAGGGGATTTGCTCCGGCTGCCCCTGCAGTGCGTGGGGACGGCATGCCGAGAGGCGGTGGCGGAAGGGACATGAGGAGGTAGTTATGGGATATACCAATGTGGCATTAAAGGACAAAATCATGGAGATGTACCCGGAGATTGAGGCAAGGGGAATAGCGGCGAGCCTTGACTTCAGCACGGAAAAGAACGCCTATATAATCGATCTGAAAAAAGACGGGGTCGAGCTAAAGACCCATCTTGACAAAAAGGATGCCGACGAATGCATGAATGGGATCAAGTGCGTCTATCTCGGCATGCAGGTGGCGGAATTTATCAAGAACTTTGAAGAGCTCGGGAAAGGGCACTAGGAGAAAATCATGAAAAAACCCGTTGTTGACTGGGACCTCTGCATAGGCTGCGGTTCCTGCGTTGAACTCTGCCCTCAGGTATTCGAGCTGAGAGATGAAAAGGCATACGTCATCGCAGCAGAAAAGTGCGATACCTGCAATTGCCAGGAAGCAGCAGATATCTGCCCGGTGGAGGCCATAACCCTGCAGGAATAATTTTGCATCGCATCTCTTTGCAATCGGAAGGAGGCGCTAAGGACAATGCCCCCTCGTCTTCACGAAGTGCGGGTTGATATGGGATGCACAGGGACATCTCACAAGGAAGCTCACGGCAGCTTCGCTGAGGAAAGAATGCGAGGCCAGCCTGGCCAGGCTTCGCAGATATGGCAGTAATCGAGGGCGCGTGAACGCAGGAGGTGCCGAATGCCTATAATCGAATATTCAGGGACAAAGATTAATCTGGATGATGACGGCTATCTCGTTGATTACGAAGACTGGAATGAAACAATCGCCAGGGAACTGGCCGAAAGAGAAGGAGCCGGGGAACTGACTAAAGACAAAATGGACATCCTGATATTCATGCGCAACTACTACAAGGAATACAATTTTTTCCCCATCCTGCGGTTCGTCTGCAAGAACGTCGGCCAACCGAGGAACTGTGTGACCGAAAAGTTCATCGAGCCGGTCATTGCCTGGAAGATCGCAGGCCTTCCGAATCCCGGCGATGAAGTGAATATGTTCAGAAAATGGGAACCCCTCGGTTTCTGAGGGGGCGGGGGGGTGCCGTCGCTGCGTTGTAAAGCCCGCTCTTTTTACCCGGGCTGTCTTGCTTCTGATCCTGCATAATAGCTATGCTAAAAATCAGTGCGGATCATTACTGGCGGAAGACAGGTTACTGGAATGCGTTTTGTTGCAGCGCTGTATGTGCTGGCGCTTTTATTCGGTCCGATCGGTCTGTCTTTTTCTGAGGCAGAGGCGGAAATAAGATCAGACACCCCCAAAACCATCACGGCGATCATACAATCAGACTCTCCACCAACGTATTTCAAAGACCGCATAACCGGCAAAGCAGCGGGGTTTGCTGTCGATGTCATGAATGGAATAGCGAAACGCGGGGGCCTCACGGTGGTATATCAATTCGAAAAAAATTGGGATGCCATCGCTCCTCTCATCAGAAGCGGCAAAGTCGATGTGGCTCCCGGTCAGGGAATTACAGAAAACAGAAAAGAGATTGCAGCCTTCACGTCTCCCATCGGGACCTTCCCTGTTTCAATATTCGCACGGGCAAAAGATAACGGGATAACCGGGGTTAATGACGTCAGGACTATTGGTATTACAAAGGGCTCCTCATCGTCAGAAGTATTAAAGAAAAAATATCCGGATATAACCATAACCGTCTACGACAGCAATGCGCACGGCTTGATGGATCTGTTGTCCGGACGTATTGACGCCTTCTGCACCTCCTTTGTTACGTTTACCCGGATAGCACTTGAGGCCGGGCTGGAGGACAAGATTATAACCATTGGGGAACCCCTGTCGGAAGTCAAACGCGCCATAGCGGTCCATAAGGGTGACCCCGAACTTCTCAACACCCTGGACAGGCTTATCGATGAATTTATCCACACCCCTGAATACAAAGAGATCTACCGCACGTGGTACGGCAAGCCTCAGCCGTACTGGACAGTCAGAAAAGTCCTGATCATCACTTCCCTCCTTGTACTGTTCACGGTTATCTGCATGGCGCTCTGGCGCTATCGTTCCATAGCCCTGCTCAACCGGGATCTCCGGCAAAACATCAACGATCGGAAGAAGGCGGAAGAAGCGCTGATGGAAAGCGAGCAGAGATTCAGGCACCTGTCCGATGATTCCCCGCTCGCCATTCTCATCGTCAACAGGAACGGCAATATCGAGTATGTGAACAAAAAGTGCAGCAGTATCATGGGCTACGCAAGCGGGGAGATTCCCACTCTTCAGCATTGGTGGTCTTTAGTCTATCCCGACAAGGCCTTCAGAGAAATAATCATTAAAGAATGGGCTGCGCTTGTTGAAAAGGTATCCGCCGGAGAGGAAATTAAGAATAAGCAGCGCAGAATTGTCTGCAAAGACGGCTCGGCAAAGGATGTCGAGCTCAGAATCTCGCAGATCGAAGATAAGATCATTGTTATCTTTGATGATATCAGCGAGCGCAGAGCAACAGAGACATTGATTCTCAAGGCAAAAGAAGACTGGGAAGAGACCTTCAATACCATCACCGAAGCGATAACCGTACACGACAATGATTTCAACATCATAAAATCAAACAGGGCGGCAGAAGAACTGCTCGGATTACCCTTTGCAGATATTAAGAAACCTAAATGCTACGAACACTACCACGGGTCAGGATTCCCTCCTGAGGACTGTCCCAGCTGCAAAGTCCTGCAGACTGCCAGACCCTCGGTTACAGAGCTGTTCGAGCCTCATCTGAAGAAACATCTCGAGATAAAAGCCCTTCCGCGTCTTGCCAGGGACGGCAGCCTCATCGGTCTGATACATGTTGTGCGCGATATATCCGAACGCAAGAAAGCCGAGGAGGCGCTGCTGGAACATGAGATTTTTTCGAAGAACCTGATCCAGAACTCGGCGACAGCCACCTTTGTTCTCGACAGAACCCACAGGATCATGCGCTGGAACAAGGCCTGTGAAGAGCTGACCGGCTGCAGCGAGTCAGAAATGATAGGGACTGACGGGCAATGGCGGCCCTTCTACGACCACAAAAGACCTACGGTTGCTGATGTGATTATCGACGGAGACACCGGGAGTCTCCCGGCCCTCTACCAGACCTATGCAACGTCATCACTTAATCCCCAGGGGATAACGGCGGAAGGCTGGTACAAGAATCTCGGGGGAAAAGACCGGTACATCATCTTCGAGGCAGCACCCATCTTCAGCGGCAAAGGAGAGCTTATCGCAGCCATCGAAACGCTTGAGGATATCACGGAACGCAAGCGGCTCGAAGAACAGCTCCGGCAGTCGCAGAAACTTGAGGCAATCGGCCAGCTTGCGGGGGGGGTTGCCCATGACTTTAACAACATCATTACAGCCGTCGTGGGATATTCCCATTTGACGCTGATGAAGATGGAAAAAGACAATCCTCTCAGGGTGAATATTGAGCAGATACTCCAGGCGTCGGATAAGGCGACCACACTTACCCAGAGCCTCCTCGCCTTCAGCAGAAAACAGGTGATAAATCCCAAACCTGACAACCTGAACGATATCGTCTCAGGACTGCATAAATTGCTGCTGCGCCTGATACGGGAAGATATCGAAATCACGATACAGTGCGCAAAAGAAGAACTCATGATTATGGCGGACAGAGGGCAGATCGAACAGGTCCTCATGAATCTGGTGACCAATGCACGGGATGCCATGCCTAAAGGAGGCAGCATCATGATACAGGCAGAGCACATACACCTGCCTGAGGATATAATCGAGACAAACGGGCATCGGACGGCCGGCAAATATGCGCTCCTCAGAATTTCGGATACCGGTCTGGGTATGGATGCTAAAACAACGGAAAGGATATTCGAACCCTTCTTTACGACCAAGGAACAGGGCAAGGGCACCGGGCTCGGCCTCTCTATGGTCTACGGTATTGTCAGCCAGCATGACGGCACCATTGATGTGTCGAGTGAAGTCGGCAAGGGAACCACCTTTTCCATTTATCTGCCCATCTTCAGAGGGGCCCTTCAGGGAGAACTCGAACCGGTGGAAATAAGTCCGCTCAAGGGCGGCTCCGAGATGATACTCATCGCAGAAGACGATCTGACAATCAGGGAGATGTCTTCAATGATACTGAGCAATTATGGCTACAGCGTGGTAGAGGCGGTGGATGGCGAAGACGCTATCGTGAAATACGCGAAGCACCGGGACAGCATTAAACTGGTCATACTCGACGCAATCATGCCGAAAAAAAACGGGAAAGAGGCTTACCAGGAGATCCGGATCATCACCCCCTCAATAAAAACGCTTTTTATCAGCGGCTATGCTGAAGACATCCTCAGCAGGGAAGGAAAGCTTGAACCCCGCATAAACTTTATCCTCAAACCGGTCACCCCATCGGTCCTTCTGAAAACAGTGCGATACCTGCTTGACGCCTGAAGCGCATGGGAACACGCTGTTCCGTCCCCGCCCCTGGAGGGATAGGGCAGAGGAGAGGGGGCCGTTACAGCCGGAATATGCCTGTCGGCAGATGACGGCCCGCCACATGAAGCGGGAGATTATTGCCGAGGATCCTGCGGTGGGTGTTCAGGGCAAGCGACGGCTCATTGTTATCCTGGGAAAGATGCGCAAGACATGCCCATTTCAGGCGCCCCCCCCAGCACAGAAGCTCTGCGGACTCGATATTTGAGAGATGCCCTCCGCTGCCCCTTATCCTTTTTTTAAGGAAGGCTGGATACTGTCCCTGCTCAAGCATGTCAGGATCGTAATTGCTTTCCATGAATACCCCGTCGAGAGACGCAACGACCGGGACGAGCTCCTGGAACACATGTCCTATGTCGGTGAGTATCCCGAGCCTTCTTCTCCCTGAATCCACAACAAACACAGAACCGTCTTCCCCGTCATGAGGCGTCGGGATCGAGTGAACAGAGACCTTCCCGACCCGGATGGTCCCACCCGAAAAAAAGCAGCGGACATCATGAAGTTTTCCGAGCCGGTGTTTGCTTTCTGCCTTCTCAAGAGTGCGCGGGGTAATATAGACGGGGATGCCGAACTTCCGCTGAAAGACCCCTGCGTATTTCACATGGTCTGAATGGTCATGGGATATGATCAGCGCATCAACATCCCGTATGTCCCTGCCGCTCGCCCTGAGTCTCCCCTCGGCCTGGTTCCCGCATATGCCTGCATCAAAAAGAAGTCTGACGCCCGCTGTCTCCACATATATGCAGTTCCCATTGCTGCCTGACTGAAGGGATATAGCTTGCATGAAATATACTCACACATGATATTGCAGAATTACAAGGAACGCCTGTCGCCACCGGCTTCAGACCGGCAGGGATACGGGAGACCTGCGGTCAGAATTATCCCGTGTAATCCAGGGCAGGATCTGGCATCGCCCTTCTGATATATCCGTACATACCCCGCATGCCCGGGGTAATCTTCAGCGAATCTCTCAGAATCTGCAACAGGGTCATCTGTTCATATATGTCCATTCCGGCAAGTCCGGCGCAATCCTCGAACGTTTCCCCGCTGAAAAAATCGAGACTCTGACGCCTGTGCTTTTTATCCCAGAGGTCTTCCATGGCCTGTATCATAACGGCCTCGGCAAGATTTCTCAGATACAGAGACTTCCTGTTTCTCATATCCCCACCCCCTTGTTTCTTATGACATCTGCCGTTGCCTGCGGTCACCCGGCCGCGGACTGCAATGCATTCCCGGAGTCATATATATGTCCCACATAAAAAGGACATACCGTATGTCTGCCGCACGTGCAGTACTCTTCCAGCTCAAAACTGCTTGGAACATATACTTCTTTTGTCGCACCGCAGGAGACGACATATCTGCCTTTCAGAAATGAACAACTCATGCCACCGTCCCTCCGTTTCCAGGACTTGTCCGGTCCTGTCTTCAGGATACACGGTTGAGATACTGAAATAATATCGGGGAATACCCGCAATTCTTGTCGGTTTTCGTGAAGCAGCTTGTCAGAATTGCACTACAATATGCCGGTAGACCTTACTCCATTTGTTTATGCAGACTAGCACGAGAGGGCAACCCGGGGAATAGTTTCGCAACATTACAGCCGGCCGATGCACTCATCTTGACAATGCTTTTCCCCGTGATAGTATTTAATTAAGACAGATCTCGAACCGGCAAAACATGGGACCTTTGAGATTGCTAACCCAAGGAGGAATGTGATGAAAACCGTAAAGCTATTTTCGTTCGTGTGTCTTGCAATGCTTCTTCTCGTTTCTGTATCTATGGCCCAGGAGAAAACAGGTCAAACTGAAATGTCGGCCCCTTCAGTCTTCAGTAAGGCCGCGTTCCCGATCGAGATAAAGGCAGGCGGATACGATCTGCTCAGTATTATATTCGATTTCCCTCCGGGCGCGGGTTTCCCCAATCATTTCCACGGCGGTCTCACGCTCGCCACGGTACTCAGCGGTGAGATAACCCTGAGGGAAAAAGGCACGGAGAGGATAATAAAAGCCGGCGAAAGCTGGACAGAAGGTCAGGGAGACGTGCATTCTGCTCTGAATGCGGGCAGCACCAGCGCGAGGGTGGCTGTCAGCATGTTACTGCCAAAGGGTGCGGAAGCAACAATAATCAAGAAATAACCGGCTTCATCTTATGTCTATTTCCGGGCCCGCATCAGGACAGCGTGGCTGCGTGATATGTCCGGGTCACCCGACAGTTCAAATCCCCTGATCTGCGCAAGGGAGACGGTCCTCGCAAAATCCTCCCTTGATACATGCCCTCTGGGTTCCGCCAGCAACAGGTTGCCGGCCGGTTTCAGGGCACCGTGGATTTCGGAAAATAGATTATCCTTATCAGGCACCTCATGGACCAGGGCAAAGGCGAGCGCAAAATCAATTTTCCCGGAGAGGTCCTGAACTCCAAGCGAGGTCTGACTGCATACCCGGGCGTCAATTCTGGCGCTGAGTCCCGCCTTCTTCGCTCTGGCGACCAGACCTTCAATCATTTTTTCCTGCAGATCTATACAGATGACTCTGCCTGTGTCGCCCACCAGTTTCGCCAGGGGTAAAGAAAAAAATCCCATGCCGCACCCTATGTCCAGGACACACATGCCTTCCGCTGCATAGGGCTTCAGAATCCCGTCAGGGTCCTGCAAAAGACGCCTCAGGGGACTTGCCAGCAGATAACCCAACCACCAGGGACAGACTCTGTGACTCAATTTATACCTCCCCATAACGCACCTCATTGTCACCTTAGATTATACGTCAAAAAACGAAAACGATAGCATGCGAAGGCTTCAGGCTTTATAATAGAACCACCATGGACAATGCCACGGGTTCAGACGGACTGCTGCAAAAAGGGGCAGCCCTGCTCAGGGAAAAAAATCCCCTTGGCGCACTTGCGTGCTTTGAAAAGGCTTACGCCTTAAAGATAACTCCTGCTGTCCAGTCATACCTCGGCCTCTGCATGGCGACAGAGAGGGGAAAGATATCAGACGGAATAAGGCTCTGCCTTGAAGCCATCGCTCAGGACCCTGGCAACCCTCTGCACTATCTGAATCTTGGGAAGATCTATCTGAAGGCTCAACGCAAGAGTGATTGTCTCGACGTGCTCAGAAGGGGGCTTTCCCATGGTGACGACCCTGAGGTCCGTGAACTCCTTGAACGCATCGGCATGAGAAAGCCGCCTGTTTTCTCATTTCTTCCCCGCGGCCATTTTCTGAACAGATATACGGGCTTCATCCTTAGCAGGCTCGGGCTGAGATAATAATGTTTCCGCTGCGCCATCTATGATTCATAGGTTAGACCTTTCGGGATCACCCATTGCTTTGATACAAAAGAAAGAGACAATATTAAGAGGATTCTGAAAAGGCTGATTTACCTCAGAAAAAGGGCATTGAGGAAAACAGGACGCATAACCTCTAACAGCAACATATGGGAGATACGAACTATGAAAGTTATCGCATTGAATGGAAGTCCGAGAAAAAAAGGGAACACGGCAACTCTGCTTGAGAAGGCCCTTGAAGGAGCTGCCTCACAGGGCGCAGAAACAGAACTCATACACCTCTATGATCTGAACTTTAAAGGGTGCATAAGCTGTTTTGCCTGTAAGACCAGAGGCGGCAAAAGTTATGGCAGGTGTGCGGTGCAAGATGACCTGACACCCGTATTCAGGCGGATTGAAGAGACCGATGCCATCATCCTGGGCTCCCCGATCTATTTTGGAACTGTCACCGGAGAGATGACGTCATTCATGGAGCGGTTACTGTACCCCTATTCAACCTATACGGCTCCTCCACAGTCACTTTTCCCGAAAAAGATCAAGAGCGGGTTCATCTATACCATGAATACCCCGGAGGCAGCGATGCAGGACCGTGGCTATATTCAATACTTCAAATATCACGAATCGACGCTTCGGAAGATATACGGGGCCTCTGAGTATATCTACAGCTGCGATACCTACCAGTTTGATGATTATGCAAAGGTGGTTGCAGACCGTTTCGATCCTGAGAAGAAGGCACAGCGGCGTAAGGAAATATTTCCAAAAGACTGCGAAAAAGCCCTTGGAATGGGAGCTGGATTTACCAGGGCGTAACCGGCCGGGGCACGTTGCGGCGTGCCCCTACCCCTCTTCTGTTGTTGCGGCGGGCGGATCCGTCGGAAGGATTTCCTTTTTCAACCCGGTGATGTATGCGTTTACGTCTTCCCGCTGCTCATAGGAGCGTTCCTTCTCCTTCATACGTTTTGCCTCATGCGTCTCCAGGTCTATGCTGAGAACTTCAACGGTGTAGCGGGAGTCTTTCAGTATTACACCGTAAGCCCACAGCAACCCATCCCTGTCCTTGCCGATCGTTCCCCTGCTGACCGGTTTTTTGAACTCATGCCTTATTATGTCCTCAACCGAAAAATGCGATGATTTCTTTTTCTTCATCAATTATCCAGGACCGTCAGTTGCAGCATATCCTCAACCATATGTTCAGGCGTATATTTCCCGGTTTCCAGTTCCTTCAGGGCCACGGACATGAAGGCTATCTGCTGAGACTGGTACCCGGCATTGCCGACCCAGTCTTCGACTATTTCCCGGGTGATATCCTTATTTGCCAGTTGAACTTTTCTCGTCAGCGCATTATATAGGTTATCCAATGTAGACATGTTTTTATCCTCCTTACCTTCTCTCTTTAATATAACATGCCGGGCCGGCAAAGAATTTCCGGGCACGGCCTGCGTAACCGGTTCAACGGCTCAATAAAATCAATAGTTGGCTTCTGTGTTAAGGTACGTATGTGCCCGGAATGCGGATCGTTCTTTAGAAAGGGGAAAGGATTATGGAAAGCAACAGGAATATGCAATGCTGGAATTACAATAACTGCGGTCATGGAAAGGATTCATTATGCCCCGCGGTTAATCAGAAGGCAGGCAGATCGTGCTGGCTCGTGCCAAAGACATTATGCGGGGGTAAGGCGCATGGTCTGCGCACGCAAAGAACCAAATTATGTGAGGGATGCGCGTTCTACATATATATTCATGCATTTCCGTCCAAACCATCACCAATACATTAATCCCGGACAGAAACAATAAGGTGTTCAGAACGCCGGGGCAATCTTCTGCATACCGTGCTGCAAGGCCCTCCCTAATACGATGCAGGCCAGGATCGGTGGTTCCTCATCGGCGGCCCTTCATCTTGACTATTCCGGGGGATGCGGTAAAATGAGAGTAGATCTTGCAAAATCTTATACAGGAGGCAACTCATGAGCAAGGAAAAAGACAAACAAAAAGCAAGTGCAAAGAAGAAACCGCAGCACACCCTGAAAGAAAAAAGACAGGCAAAAAAGGAAAAGACCGAAGGCAAAACCCTCCCGCTGATATTACATTAGGCTCATAACGGGCAGGTCTTAACCCGGCCCTAAGGCCTGCCCATCAGCATTTGGGGACGGGTCTGCTGAGGAACCATTCAATAAGCCGCCGGGCTATTGTCCCCGTGCGCGGGATCTCCGGCAGCGTCTCCGGGGTAAACCATCCTGCATCCGAAATCTCCGCATCATCGATCATGATCTCTCCGCCCGCATACTCGGCGGTGAAGCCGACCATTAGCGAATGGGGAAAGGGCCAGGGTTGGCTCCCAAAATAACGCAGCGTATCGATTTCTATCCCGACTTCTTCCCTGACCTCTCTGTGTACACACTCCTCCAGGGTCTCGCCGGGTTCCACAAAACCTGCCAGCACGCTGAAGAAACTTCCCCTGAAACGGTGGGACCTGGCGAGCAGTATCTCCCTGCCCCGTGTCACCGCCATAATGACCGCCGGGGTTACTTCAGGGTGGCTTACAAGACCGCATGAAGGGCAGACCTTTGCCCTCTCTTCCAGCATCAGCCGGATATGTCCTCCGCACCTCCCGCAGAACTGATGGGCCCGGTCCCAGTCAATGACCTGAAAGGCCCTTCCGGCAACAGGGAAAAGCCCTTCGTCCAGAGTTCCAAGAAGCGTCCGTAATCCCTGGAAACTCATTCTCCGCGGAGCACGTGCTGCCGCCGGTACTTCGCCGGCATGACAGGGTATGCCATTGAGCATTCCGATATAGCGCCTCATCATAAGGCTGCCCGAAAGCTCATCAAGCTCCTCCAGGCGCGGAATAATACCTTCCCTGTCGTCCTCCTTCACCAGCATTTCGTCACCGGAGAAGACAAACCATAAGCCGTGATCACTTCGCGATGATTCAGGCAGAAAGCCCGGAACAAAACCCATCGTTCTTAATGAGTCATTGCATCACTGAAATACAAAATTAAATGAATTGGCCGGCAGACGCATTACCATACGCCAAAATCATGACGAATACGACAAGTAAACTAAGCAGCGGTCTTGCAGATTTCATGGTGATCCTCCCTTTTTTCCGGCATCCGGGGCGCCGGAGTACTCCATGATACTTCCCTCGGCAATGGTCAGTCAAGTATATTTTCGTTAATCACCCTGCGTCCTCTTTTTGCTGATCGCCGAGGATATCGCATCGGGGCTGAATCCCCTTATGATTATCCCTTCGACATCGATGAGAGGCACTCCCCGCTGCCCGCTCTTCTGCATCATCTCCTCTTTCTTTGCCTTGTCTTTTTCGATATTGTATTCGGTAAACCTTACACCCGTTGAGGCGAGAAACTCCCGCGCTTTCGTGCAATAGGGTCACCAGTCGGTCATGTACATCACGACGTTTATGTCGCTTGCGTCCCGCAGCTTCTTCCCTGCCGCTGCCTTGTTACTCTTCCCTGTTTTCGACGCATCATCCCTTGAAGGCGGTCTTTCGACCCGCATGTTGCTTTTGAGCCTGACCTCCTCTGCATTCGAGCCGGACGGCGGAGATTCGGAAAAAACCATATTCCCGTCGCTGTCCTTCCACCGGTATATCTCCGACGCTGCAGGAGAAGGAAAAACAAACAGGCATGAAAACAATACAACAAACGAAATCAAAAAAGCCCCATCCACTGTCAGAAACTCAATCCTCTTTGTCATAGCCCCTCCCTTAAGATTGGCCCTGATGCGGCCATGAAAGTATGATACGCAAAATGATTAATTTTCTGCCTCATAAATATTGCCTCATATTTCGATGTAAGAGCACGTTTATTTTATGTCACTTTTTTTCTTATTCATGGCTGCTATATATGCTGCCACCATTGAAAACAGAAGAATGGTAAGAGCCCCGATTTCATAATCTATCTCATGATGAAGTTTGATTTCTCCTCGTGCCCGGATTAAGCCAAGAATTGCCGCAAGTCCCGAAAACAATATCGGCACCTGTATTTTTATTTTAAACTCGCTGTCAAAAAAACCAATGCCAAAGAGCGTTGCCCATCCAAATGAGAGGAACGAAATTATAAGATCCTGGTATCTCTCAGAGGGGATGCTATAAAAAATAAACAACATCGGCAATTTCAGCCCTGTTTGATGGGCAATGCTAACGGCGATAAAATAAAGAGCAGACACCAGAAGCAGCGCACGATAAATTATGGCTGAAGCTTCTTTAATCATGTATTCTTCCAAATGCTGTCCTATGCGCGTGTGCCTTTTCCAGATAAATCAGTCTGAGGTCATCTCTTATTGTTTCCTGTCTTATTTCCCTGTATCCCAATTTATGGTACAGGTATAAATTCCTTTCGCTCTTGTGCCCGGTAAATAACGCATATCGATTTACGGCTGACGAATATCTTTTTTCAATTTCAGTCATAACCGTTGTTCCAATGCCCCTGTTTTGAAAATCCGGATCAACAATGAGTTTCTCCAAATACAGGGTGTTATCCTTAACGGAGCATCGAATGCTCGCTATGATGATTCCGTCCTGCTGCACTTTATAAATCGCCTTCAACCTGAATTCCTCCCTGAGGTCTTCAATTGTCTGTATAAGCGGCGGGAGGTTGAAGTCATTGTAGATTAATGCCTGGTCATAAAATGCCTTCTTTTGCAACTGCAATATTCGATCTAAATCCTGTTCCGTTGCGGCTTCTATTTTTATCATCATTCCACACATATCATATATAACGATGGGCATTTTTCTATTTACTTAGGACATATTACGATACGAAGTTCCCCATTACGGCGAAATTTATCACACTTCATTATGGGGAGTCAATAAGATAATCTTTAAAATCAGGGAAATATCAATAACAGCACTTGGCCTGAGTTCGTATTCCTCGAAAATACCGGCAAAAGCGAAGTTCGTATAGCAAGGGGGGTTTTGCAGCTACCGGCGCTGTTGACATCCATATGCCCTGTATATGAATAGGCAGGACAATGAGGTAAAATACCTGCATGAGAGATATGGGATATTTTTTGTATATACTCAGCCTCGGCTTATGGACAGGGGGAGTTTTCCTGTTTACCTTTGTCCTTACACCGGTACTGTTCAAGACATACGGCAGGGACAAGGCCGGCGATATCGTCGGAACTCTTTTCCCCCCATATTTCATTTTTACCATCGTGATCGCGCTGCTTGCGCTGCTGTTTCTGCTGGCGGCATACCCCTCGCTGACAAAGACCGCCTTCAGCGTATCTGTCGTTCTCACGGTCCTGGCCCTTTGCATTGCAGTCTATGTCAGGATTGGTCTTTATCCTCAGATACAGGAGGTGAAGCGGCAGGTGCCTTCTTTCGAAACCACTGCTGCCGATGACCCGATGCGGGCAAAATTCAGAAGGCTTCATGCCGTGAGCGCAGTGTTGAACCTTGTCTTCCTGACGAATGGGACTGTCCTGATGGCCATCGGAACCTTCATGCGGAGATGATAGTACCGGGGAAAAGGTCTCCCTTGCGCTGCACCGTGCCTGAATTACGGGCAAATCTGCTCAGAATCAGCAGTCCTCTTCAGTGTCCCGCTGCGCTGCCCCACAACTCTTTGAGCCGCTGGTCACGACCGCAGGTGAAGCGGTAGTATTTATAGCGGATCGGGTTTTTCTTGTAATAGTTCTGGTGATATTCCTCTGCCGGGTAGAAATCGCCGGCCTGCACGATCTCGGTGACTATGGGTCCCCTGAAAGGCTTGTTCTTCTCCAGGAGCTCCTTAGACCCGAGCGCCAGTCTCTGCTGTTCTTTATCGTGATAAAAAATAGCGGACCGGTACTGGTGGCCTGCATCGCAGAACTGCCGGTCTTTTGCAGTCGGATCGATGTTGTGCCAGAAGACATCCAGAAGCTTTTCAAAGGAAATCTTTGAGGGGTCATAAACAATCTGGACCGATTCGGCATGGCCGGTCCCCCCGGCCGAAACCTCTTCGTAGGTCGGATTTTTCTTCTGCCCGCCGGTGTATCCCGAGGTGACCGACACCACCCCCGGAAGCTCATCGAACGGGTGCACCATACACCAGAAGCAGCCTCCGGCAAAGGTCGCCTTCTCGAGCTTTGCTGCAGCCCCGGCCATGGATACGGCAAACAGGATGACTGACAGCCCCATGATAACGATACCAGGCATTTTCATGATACCTCCTCCTTATGACCGGCTATTGTTTAGCTGTCGGCAGGAACAGCAGTGCCACAGAGTTCATGCAGTAGCGCTGCCCCGTAGGTTTCGGGCCGTCGTTAAAGACATGTCCGATATGACCGCCGCAGCGACGGCAGACGACCTCTGTGCGGCTGGTGAAAATACTGTTGTCGGGTCTTGTGATGATGTTCTCGGCTGCGATCGGGGCAGTAAAACTCGGCCATCCGGTTCCGGAATCGAATTTATCCTCGGACCGGTACAGGTCGAGACCGCAGGCAGCGCAGCGGTAGATGCCGTGTTCGTAGAAGTGGTCGTATTTCCCGCTGAATGCCCTTTCAGTCCCCTTCTCGCGCATGATATGGTACTGTTCGGGTGTCAGCTCTTTTTTCCACTGCTCTCTGGTTCTGACTATGG
>Ga0334722_10001197_pt1 | contig 33569 bp, 49 predicted proteins | sample C3_bottom_MG_FD_207210 | JGI IMG/M metagenome (GOLD analysis project Ga0334722, IMG submission 207210) | Sediment microbial communities from Yellowstone Lake, YNP, Wyoming, USA - C3_bottom | ecosystem: Environmental > Aquatic > Freshwater > Lake > Sediment | place: USA: Wyoming | collected... | reverse complement strand
CGGCACGCTGATCACCGCCACGGGTTTCCTGCCGGTGGGGCTGGCGCGTTCGACGGTGGGCGAATACACCTTCGGCATCTTTGCGGTGACGGCGCTGGCACTGGTGCTGTCGTGGTTTGCGGCGGTGGTGTTCGTGCCATACCTGGGCTATCTGCTGCTGCATACAAAGTCGCACGTGGGCGACGGCGGTCACCATGAGCTGTTCGACACGCCGTTCTACAACCGCTTCCGCGGTTGGGTGAACTGGTGCGTGGAGTATCGCAAGACGGTGATCGTGATCACGCTGGCGGCCTTTGTGCTGGGCGTGTTCGGCTTCAAATACGTGGAGAAGCAGTTCTTCCCGGATTCCAGCCGGCCCGAGCTGATGGTCGAGCTGTGGCTGCCGGAGGGCTCCAGCTTCAGCCAGACCGAGGCCGAGGCCAAGCGCTTTGAAGCGCTGATGCGCCAGGAAAAGAACGTCGAGAGCGTGACGCTGTTCGTCGGCTCCGGCGCGCCGCGCTTCTATTTGCCGCTGGACCAGATCCTGCCGCAGACCAATGTGGCGCAGGCCATCGTGATGCCGACCTCGCTAGAGGCCCGCGAGGGCGTGCGGGAGCACCTCATCGGTTTGTTGAAATCCCAATTCCCGCAGTTGCGTGGCCGCGTGAAGCTGCTGCCGAACGGGCCGCCGGTGGCGTATCCGGTGCAGTTCCGCGTGATGGGCCCGGACATCGGCGGCGTGCGCAAGATCGCTGACCAGGTCAAGGCCATCATGGTGGCCAACCCCAACACCGTGGGCGTGAACGACAACTGGAACGAGAACGTCAAGGTGCTGCGCCTGGACATCGACCAGGACAAGGCGCGCGCGCTGGGCGTGTCGACCGGCTCGATCGCGCAGGTCACGCAGACGGTGATGACCGGCGCGCCCATCGCCCAGTACCGTGATGGCGACAAGCTGCTCGATATCGTGATGCGCCCGCAGGAAGACGAGCGCAATACGCTGGCGGCGCTGGAGACCGTGCAGGTGCCAACGGCCAGCGGCCGCGTGGTGCCGCTCGCGCAAGTGGCGCGCATCGGCTTCAAGTGGGAGCCCGGCGTGATCTGGCGCGAGAACCGCGACTACGGCATCACCGTGCAGTCCGACGTGGTGGACGGCGTGCAGGGCCCGACCGTGACGGCGCAGATCAACCCGCTGCTCGACAAGATTCGCGCGCAGATGCCGCCGGACTACCAGATCAAGATTGCCGGCGCGGAGGAGGAGAGCGCTAACGCCAGCGCCTCCATTGCCGCGCAGATGCCGCTGTGCATTTTTATCATCTTCACGCTGCTGATGCTCCAGCTGCACAGTTTCTCGCGCGCCATGCTGGTGTTCCTGACCGGCCCGCTCGGGTTGATCGGTGCGGCGACGACGCTGTTGTTGCTCCGCGCGCCGATGGGCTTTGTCGCGCAGCTCGGCATTACCGCGCTCATCGGGATGATCATCCGCAACTCGGTCATCCTGGTCGACCAGATCGAGCAGGACGTAGCGACCGGCGTACCGACCTGGACCGCCATCGTCGAGGCCGCCGTGCGGCGGTTCCGTCCCATCATCCTGACCGCGGCGGCGGCGGTGCTGGCGATGATCCCGCTGTCGCGCAGCGGCTTCTGGGGCCCGATGGCGGCGGCCATCATGGGTGGCCTGATCATCGCCACGGTGCTGACGCTGCTGTTCCTGCCGGCGCTGTATGCGGCGTGGTTCCGCGTCAAGCGGCCTGAAGCCGAAGCCGCCGCGCCAACGGCCTGACCTGGCGCCGGGGGAGGGCTGGAAACCCTGCGGCGACTGCGATACAATCGCGGGCTTCCTTCCCGGCGCCCCTTGCGGGCGCCGCGGTCCATCCAGCGAGGGTGGCGAAATTGGTAGACGCACCAGGTTTAGGTCCTGACGCCAGCAATGGTGTAGGGGTTCGAGTCCCCTCCCTCGCACCAAAGCCCATTTTTGGGCTGTTTTCCACCGTTTCACACGTTCACGCGCTTTCATGCTTTTCAGGCACGCAAAGCCAAGCCAGCAAAGGCTTGGGCTGTCTCTGCATGCCCCCGCTTTCACGCGCCTTATCGCTCTAATTTTCACTTATACTCTGTGCCTCGGCCCCATTTTGGCCCCACGTTCGGCCCCACGCTATGGCATACATCACCAAATCGGGAACAGGCTGGCGCGCTCAGGTGAAGGTAAAGGGCGAGCGCGACAGTCGGGTATTCGACACAAAAGCCGAAGCCCATGCCTGGGGGGCGAAGCGCGAGACGGAGATGCGCTCCATCGAAGGCGGGATGGGCAGCAAAACCCATACGATCGGCAATGTGCTTGATACCTACCGGCAAAAGGTGAGCCCGAAGAAGCGGGGCGCGCGCTGGGAAATGCTCCGCCTTGACCTGATCGGCCGGAAGGAGATCGATGGCAAGCTCTTCCGTGACATCCGTTTGGCCGACCTGAAGCCGCGGCACATCACGGCCTGGCGTGATGCCAGAGAGCGGGAGGTGGCTGGCTCGTCAGTCTCCCGGGAGATGTCGCTGCTCTCGCATGCGCTCAAGGTGGCGCGCGACGAATGGGGATGGTTGCTTACCGATCCCATGAAGACGGTTGGCCGGCCAGCCGACAATCCACCGCGCGAGCGCCGCATCACAGACACTGAAATTGAGCGAATCACGCAGGCGCTCGGATTCCAAGAGGAGCTACCTGTGGAATTGCCGGTTCAACGGGTGGCTGTGGCATTTCTGTTCGCCATTGAGACAGCCATGCGCTCGGGGGAAATTCTAGGCCTTACCATCCACACCGTGGATAAGGCGGCGCGTGTGGCACATTTGCCGTTGACTAAGAACGGGGGCGCTCGAGACGTCCCGCTATCCACGCGCGCCCTCGAACTGCTCGAACTGCTGCCCGCAGTAGAGGAGGGGATGCCGCTTTTCAACTTGGGCGACCAGAGCAGAGATGCGCTTTTCCGGAAAGGTCGAGACCGTTCCGGCATCAAGAACCTCACATTCCACGACACACGCCACGAAGCCATCACGCGGCTGGCAAAGAAGCTCCAGCCGCTGGCCTTGGCCCGAATGACGGGGCACACGGACCTCAATGAATTGATGACGTACTACAACGAGTCGGCGGCGGATATTGCCGCCCAGCTCGGCTAGTCCGTCTTGCGGGGGCGGCCAATCACCTTGTCTCGGTGCCCCTCAGTCCAGGCGATGACCTCCGATGCCTTCCATAGGGGTTGAGCCTTGCCTTTCCCATCGTCCTCTTCGCCGGCCGTCTTCGCTCTGGCCGCCGGCAAACGGATTGCCTTCGGGAATCCTGGCAGCGTGACGATGCGCTCTCCAACTACGCGTGTTGAGCGCTGCAAATAGGCGCCGATCATCTCCAGATTCCAGAGTTGCACGTCCAGTGGTAGCGCAGGTTTGATGCGTTTTCCGATGGCCTCGGCCAATCTCTCGATCAGGTCCGCTTCGCTCATGCTGCCACCCCCGTCAGCCACGCTGCGGCTTCATCCCGCCGCGGCCTACTCTGTTTGGCGTCCAGCCATCGCCTCCGGTTGATCTCGGTCTGCGTCAAAGGCTTGGGTCGCTTTTCATCCTTGCCGGGGCCAAGCTCCCAAAGTTTCGGGGGATAACCAGCATCGTTGACGCGAGCGCCGTAATCGCCAATGTGCACTTCGGCTGGATGATGATTCCGAAGCTCTTCATAGACGTGCTGACGAGAAATGCCAATGCGCTTTGATATTTCGAGCGCAGACAGCGCCTCGCCGGATTTCAGCACCTGACAGATCATCCGCCATGTGGGGGAGTTACCCGCCTTGCATCCGCTGCCGCGCGGACCAAGTTTTAGCTTTGGTGCACGCTGAATGGCAGCAGCCTCGTTGCGCCCAGGCAGGCGATCAATCCACATCCTGATTGGCTCCCCATTGTGCCAATGGTCGCGCAGGATCTTGTCTTCTTCGGCGCTCCATTTGCGCCGGCATGATCTTTCCATTTCACTCCTCCATCGCCTTCTGCACTGCAGCCTTAATGGCTTCCCTCGTTGCATCCCCGCCAGCGTGCAATCCGCGCTGATAGCAGATCGCCCTGGACATGCGCGCATACGCACTGGGACTCACCGCGATTTGCGCCTCAACCTGTAGGGCGGCCGCGATTCGCTCGCGCTCTGCCTGATGCTTGGCGGCCATCTCGTTGATCGACTCGGCGAACTGGTCGGCTGTCAGCGAGAACGTGGCGGCGATGTCTGCGCGCACGTATTCGGTGTCTTCTGGCGAGCCGATCGGCTTGGCACCGTCCGGGCCCAGGTAAAGCCGCTCGGGGATACCATCAGTCGGCGCGTGGATGGGCTGACTCAGGCGCTCGGCGATCCAGCGCGCGGCCGCGTGCTTCTCCTCATCCGTTGCAAAGCCAGTCACCTCGAGCCTCACATCCGGGAAGAGGCGCGCATGCACCACATCGCCGTTTTCGTCCACCAGCCAATGGCCGGTTGCTAGGGATTCCATGGCTCAGTGGCCGCAGGGCGGCACTTCTCCATCGTTGACAGGTGCGCCGCAGCCGATGCACTTACGCTCGGCCACGGGCTCTTCCGGCAAGCTCAGATCGGGATTCGTCCAATCATCCAAGTTCGGTTTCGTTTCCATGATGCGAATGTATTAGCAGTGAGGGCAAAGGAAAGCGGCAGTCAGCAGGGCCAGCCCTAAGCCGTAGGCACAGCCGGCGAGGCAGTCTCGAATGTCGCCGCTCATGAGCAAGCCATCGAACCAGCGCGACCGGTACTGGACGGGGTTGCGGTATTGCAGGCGTCTTCTGAAGTCCATGGCGGCTCCGGTCATGCGGCTTGCTTGTGAAGGGCCGTGCCGATGTGGCGTACCAGTGCGTCACAGATCAGGTCGAAGTCGCTTTCGTGGTAGAGCTTTGCGGCCTTGTCCGTTGTGGCATGCTTGAAACCGAGCGTTGCCAATCCTTCGGCGGTCAGCGTGATCGGCGACAAGCGCTCATTGATCTGGCCGAGTCGCAGCGTGGGGGCACTGGCCGGGGTCGTTCGCGAGACAACTGGACGGCCAGCAGGGATGGGCGAAGGGTCCGTCGGCCTCGCCATCGCCGTTTCGATGATCGGTTGCTCTGCTGCCGCTTGGGCGATAGCCTCGTCCGCTTTGCGCTTCGCTTCTTTCTCGTCCTCCTGCCGCTTGTGCTCAGCAATCCGCGCCGTCACTGCGAGCTCGAAATCGTCGGCTGGCTTCTGGATCAGCGCCTGAAGATCGCGGAACAGGAATGCATGCTCTGCGTGCGGCTTGTACCAGTCCAGTTTGGCGCGCAGATCCTTGGCGGCCGCATCGGCGGCGATCTTCCCATTTGCCAGCGCCGTGTCGAGCTTGTCGTAAAGGCTGGCGATCGTCTTCAGGCCCTTGATCGCGCCCACAAAGTCGGGCGTCGCAACAACGATCTCCACCGTCTTCAGTTCCGCGTTGATTGCTGCGACGTGCTCGGTGAACTTCCCGCGGCGCTCGGCGACCGCATTTTCCTTGATCTGCTTCTTGCGGCTCTCGACCAGCTTGTCGAGAGCGAGACGTTTGGTGCGAAGCTGCTCCCGGACGTGGTTGCCCGTGCGCATCAGTTCATCGACGCTGGCCATCTGCGCGATCGCGGCATCCATTGCAATCTCGATTTCCTTCTCGGCCCGCTCGCAGAATGTGACGGTGGCCGCCGCATTGACGAAGTCTTCGTCGGTCTGCAGGTCGGTCTTGATGCTGGCGATGTATTGCTCGGCCGCCGTGCGGAACGCCGGCAGGTTGCTCGTGATGACTTCGCCGCGGATTTGGACGGCGAGCGCCGGCAATGCCATGATTGCGTCGGCTTTGGGCTTCTCGGGGATGACAATGGGCGCGTACTCGGCCAGATCCTTGCGAAACTGGCTCCAGCCATCAACGATGTTGTCGAACCAAGCCCGATTCGGTTTGATCTCCAAGCTCACCATGTTGTCGTCGGTGCCATCCGAGCAGGTGAAAATCAGGCGCTCAGCGCCAGTCACCATCAGCACCTGTTGGGCCTGCGGCATGTATTCGTCAGGCAACTCGCCGTGCTCAAGCGATTCGGCCAGTGCGGCGTTCCATTGTTTGTGCTCCCACGCCGTGCGCTCATCCATCGTGAGGCCATCACATGATGCCGAGATATCGCCGATGGACATGGTGACGGGGTACAAGTCTTCGCCGAGGCTGGCCTCAATGTAGGGCCGCGCCAGCGCCTCCACTTCATGGCCGCGATCAAGGATGTGCTCTTGTACCCAGTCGCTGAATTCCTTCGGCATGCTGGTGTGCTTCATGTGCAGCAATTCATTGCGCCTGACTTTCGGCGAGATTCCGAGCATCGCGGCGGCCTCACTTGCGCCGTGATGCGACAGGCGGAATTCGATCCAGGCGTCGGATCCCTGCACTAGATCATGAGTGATTCGTTCAGTCATTTTCGTGAGCCCAGCTATCAATGGTGTTTTGTTGAGCAACGGTGAGTTTTTCGCCCTTCGACTCGATGAACTTGATCATCGCGGCAGGCGTCTTTCGGCCAGATTTCACGACCTCACGCCATGAGTCCTTGTTTGCATCGAATTTCGTTTGGTCGTAGAACCGTGGCTCGGCGTCCTTTCCGGTGCCACGCGTGGCGGCGGCTTGCCCACCTTGGCTCCCAGGCTGATCGTCGGCGCCTCCACCATCATCGTCATCACCTTTCGTGGATTTCCCAATGGCCGCGAGCAGGCTGTATCGTTCGAGATAGGTAACGGCGCTCCCGGCTTGCTGCATGACATTCTTCTTGCCGCTTGTGTCGGGCGGGCCTTCCATCCGGACCCTCTTCGAGTGACCGTCGACATGTGTGACGATGCAATCGACGATAATCTTTCCCAACTCTTGCTGAATGTCCCAGTCATAGGTCAAACCATGGCGCGCCATGACGAGGCCAACGGCGTCTTCGATGTCGGAAAGTTCTGCGTGTTTGTAGCCGACGAAGTCACCCTCTCGGGTCGTGTATCCGACCTGCTTTCGCTTGAAGATCGGTGGGCACTCGGCCTTGAATGCAGCCATCGCGCGCCGATAGGTCTTCTTCGCTTCATTGGCCTCCCACTCCATCTGCATCTTCATCAGACGCTCAAGACGATCAAGGTCCGCGCCGCTCTGAATGGCGAAGCGCAAAAGATCAACCGGCGTCGTAAGCGATGCGGCATTGGGTTGCTGGGCAATAGCCGATTGCTGCTGAACAACCGGCGGCTTTGTGGTCGGCGCTTCTGCGGCCTCGATGTCGATCACATCGGTCATCGTTGCGGTGCTCATGCTTGCTCCAGATTGGCCGACTCAATGCGGGTGTAGGGGAACTTGTCCGGGAACGGCTTGATGTGCTTGTAGAAGTACGAGCCGATCGACTCGGCGCCCTTGAGCGCGGCGAAGTCATCGGGCGTGAAGTTGCTGTAGTGGTAGACGCTGCCCGGCTTGTCGCTTTTGCTCTTGAACTGGATCGCGAGCGTCTGCGATTCGGGGTCGTAGCCGATGGCGTCGATTTGGCTGGACTCGACGGAATCCATGGTGATCTGCTGGTTCATCTCTTCCTCCTGGTTGTTTGCGAATGTCTTAGCATGCGTGAACATTAGCACGTAGCTAATACATTAGCAAGAACCGGAAAGAAAAAAGCGCCACGGCGGGCGCTTGTCGGCAGACTATTTCTCTCGGTCTGCCAGCGGAGTCTTATCGCAGCTCTGCGGAGGACTTGTCGCAACCTCGGCGAGGGACTTCCCCTGCGTCTGGCCTCATGGCCATATGAAGCGGATTTTTCCGCTATTGGGCGCCGCAGCGCCCTGAATGCATGTAGGTAAAGGGCTCATCATGTCAGCGTACCTAGCCGTACTCCATCTGCAGCGGCCTATATGCCTGGTCTAGTCGGCGTGGCATCTGCGCTCGAAAGCTCCGCCACGGCCATGCTATCCCCGCTGGAGCCCACAGCAGAGGAATCAACCAGAGAAGCAAGAACCAAACGATCAATCGCTGCTCCTGTAAGTGTGGCTGGTGACGGGTTCCAGCGTCCGCCCAATCGTTGCGGCCGGTTTGTGCCCTCGGCTCGGCTTCCTCGGATGATTGAGGTGCGTACTGCGGTGGCGTGTAATCTGGCGCCCCTGCGCGGAATCGAACCGCGCTACTGCACGAATAGACAAGTTCGCCGTAGTCCAACCCGGGGCATGATTGTTGAGGGGCCGGACGCTACCCCGGCATTGTGTTTCGACTTCATCCTTGGCACCCCAAGGTAGGGCGGTCTGCGGCCACCTGCCTGCCTTAGTCCGGTTGGATTTCTGTGGTCCGGCTGATCCCACTGTGCGCCTCTCCGATTCCTAGCGCATTCCCTCACGTCATGGCGCCTGGGCGCGACATCCAGGTAACGCGTCTTCGCCATGCGTGAAGGTTGAGTGTTGCTGGGCTACTTTCACCGCTACGTACTGAGTTGGCCGATGGCCCGGTCTTTAACGGGGATGGGTACTAGCCACCCGGATTCAGTCATGCAGAAACACTCAAGGATGGTGGCTTGACGCACTGGCTCTGCACTCAGCGTCACGCTGGCAATAGCAGGAGCACGCGAAGCCGCCATGCTTGAGAGTGCTGGGTTTAAGCTATAACCCTTCCCGGATATCCAGCCCAGCGAAGCTCTCCGGTGTAGTCGGTCTAAGGCTCCCCGCTGACTGGGCCGACACCCTCAGCGGATCAATGCTCTCTCGCAGGTATTCGTGCGGCGTCTCACCGCAGCGGCTTATCTAGCGGCCGTCGCTTCGGGTTAAACCTGTGCCGCGACGCGCCCGCTCACGTAGTCGATGGCTTGCTGTACGGTCTCGATCTTCTCGGCATCGTCGTCCGAGATTTCGAAGCCGAATTCATCTTCGATGGCCATAACCAGCTCAACAGCATCGAGAGAGTCAGCGCCAAGATCAGTGATGATGTTCTGATCCCCTTTCACGTCGTCGGTCTCGATGGCAAATTGCTGTGCGATGGTCTGCTTGACACGCTCTTCGATGCTCATAGCTATCTCCTTATGCGAATATATTAGCAGCCACTGCGGCATGATTCAAGGGGAATTTGTTTGGGCTAGGCGGCTTGGTCGGCGAACAGATCAGGTTGCTTCGCTGCTTCGGTGACAAGCAATTCAACCCGGCTCAATTCGTAGTCAATTCTTGCCCTGGCGATCTCGACGTATTCCGGCGTCATGTCGATGCCGATGAATCGGAAGCCTTCACGCATCGCAGCCTTGCCGGTGCTGCCCGATCCCATGAATGGGTCTAGCACGGTACCGCCGGGTGGCGTCACCAATCGGCACAGATAGGCCATCAAGTCAGTCGGCTTCACGGTCGGATGAAAGTTTCCGTTGCGCTCTTGCCAATCTGCCGTTTCGCGATCGCGCATCGTCGCTTCTGTCTCGACTGCAGGCGTATCGCTGCCACCGATGCCTTCGTTGCGATCGGCGCGGGATGCTTTGGCGCAGTAGAAGAAGCGAGCCGCTGATTCGCTCGCATCGATGCGCGGCTCGGCAGACTCCCGGCGCCCAATAAAGCCGCCATACATGACTGGCCCGCTAAATCCATTCGCGGTCGGTTCAGTGCCGCGCACCTTGGCCATCTGGCCCGGAGCGTCCGGGAACGCCTCGAGTACTTCCGGCGAGCCGTCGTGAATGATGTTGGCGGGCCACCTGCCGGCTTTCATCTGCCCGCGAAACTCGACATCCTGTTTCCAGTTGCCATCCTTGACGACGGATGCCCCGGGCGCGAACCGCTTGACGGTGTATTCTCCGCCGATCGCGTCGTCAGCATGAACGCGACATCCATCGATATTGATCGCGCCGGTACCGTACGCCGCGACGTTCTCCGCGACCGTGCCGATGAGTGGTTTGCGGGCCATGCAAATCGGCTCGGTCGCGGGCTTGAGTGCGGTACCCCATCCCTCCCACTCGCCATCTAGATTCCGCGATTTCGGAAAGCCACTTCCGTAGTGCCATGGCACCATGTCGCGGATCTCGAATCCGGCATCCTCGATCGCGCAAGTCATGCGGTGATAGGTCCGGGTTGCGGCAAACGCCAGCAGATGACCGCCCGGCTTGAGCACTCGCAGGCATTCGGCCCACAGCTCGATGCGGTGCGCAATGTCGCCCCCGTCCCAAACCTTGCCCATAAATCCCTTGTCGCCGATCCGGTGCCGACCGTGCGGCATTTCCGGATTGTTCTTGCGGGCGTGGCCACCGCGCGAAACCTGCGTCAGGTGATAGGGTGGATCGGTGACGATGGAATCTACGCTGGCGTCGCCTATGCTGCGCATGATCTCCAGGCAGTCGCCCAGATGGGTCGTGTAGCGCTCACTCATCCTCCGTTCTCCTATTGATCTTGTTGGGCCACATAGCGCGCCATATGACGGCTAGCCAGATTTGGAATGCTAGGAAGGGGGTCATGCTGGTTCCTTATCTGCTAAGTAGATGCCATGCTGTTGCAGCCACTCGTGGAATCTGCGCATTCCCAAGGGCTCTAAGGCGGTCCATCCCGTTGGGAATCCCTGAAGCCACTCGACCCATTCGGGGTGCAATCTGGTTTTCGGTTGGATCGACAGGCCATTGGCGGAAAATTCCCGTTGCGCCATTTCCCATGCCAGCGGATGAGTGCCTAGCGAGTTCTCCGACCTCGCGGCGCCCAGCAATGTCCGCGCATCCCTCACCAATGGCGTGGGCCACAACCCACCACCGCAAGCGCTCGTGATGAGCGCCGGTATTGGCGCCAGATATGCATCCGTAGCGTCCCACATACCCCATTGCGGCCAAATCGGCGAGGACGATTCCGGCGTATCCGCAAGTAAGGAGCCCTGGGACGTTTTCCAACTGGACTCGCTTCGGTCGAACACGGCGAATGACATCCGCGGTTGCTGGCCACATGTTTCGTTCGTCGCCTTCGGCAAGCTGTTTTCCGGCAACTGTGAATGGCTGGCAGGGAAAGCCCGCTGTAACCACGTCCGCAATTCCTCGATACTGGTAGGCTGCACCGGACTGTGCGAACTCACGCACGTCAGTGAAGATTGGCGCGGCTGGCAAGATGCCGTCGCGGATACGAGCAGCAATGACTCGCTGGCAATACTCGTTCCACTCGACATAGCCGACTGGGCGCCATCCGAGTAGATGCGTTCCGAGCAAGCCCCCCCCGGCGCCGGTGAAGAGGGATAGTTCATTCAAACCGCCCCCTCTTCGATCAGATGCCCGGGACATCCGCCGCCGCTGTAATCAAAGTCTGTGCAACCGGCATCAGAGTGTTTGCAGGGCGAGCCGCATTCTTTGCTCATGGGGATCACCTTGCGGCCCTTCATCGACTCGATGCGGAGAGTGTCGCGGGCCGCTCGCGGCTCCAGTTCATTGCCAGCGTCATCGCGGAACATGCCGAGGTAGCCACTTGGGAATTTGGTGCTCCGCAGGAACTCTTCGATGTTCAGGCACAGGTGATAGCGCCTCATCGCGCGGCTCCTTTTGGGGCGGCGGCGAGCATGGCGGCAAAGAAGTCCCCGGCCGGTGTGTTTTCATGCGCGATCCAGCGGCCACCGGACGGCGGGTCGATGATCCATCCATGGCCCTCGACGTGCTTGATTGCAAATCCTGTCGGCGCTGCCTTCTGCTGGTTGGCTTGCTCAAGCTCCGCCTGTCGCCGCCCGTATTGCCAGAACTCAGTGAGCCAATGTCCTTCTGGCGGCGTATGCACGCCCTGATAACCCCAATCCAATGCGCCGCGAATGGCGTTGACGGGATCGCTGCCGTATTGGTAGGGCGCGTGTGGGCCGGACTGGGCGGTGCGATAGACGGCGGGGGACTCCCCGATCGTGGCTTGCAGGCTAGGGACGCGAGCAGGATCGCTCGTCCACGCACGGATGAATCGGTCGTTCTCATCGCCCTTTGTGTGGGCGTGCCAGACATACATGGTGTGCAGTCCGTCGACCACCGGCTCATCCTTCCCCGCCCCCCCGCACGAATCGCAGCATTCGCGCACCGTTTCCGTATAGCCGTCTCGCAGGGGAGAGTGGGTGATATCGACCTTGCCGCTTCCGTGGCAGGTGGGGCAGGTTGAGGGCTTGGCCTCATCCGCTGCGCTAGACTCGCCCAATGCTGCGTAGTGAGATTTTGGCCAGATGGCTCCATCAACTTCTGGCCAGATGATTTTTTCAACGCGCAGCATCGCAATATCTAACGTCGATCCATGCGTGCAACTGACGCTTCCAGCGCATGCGTCGAAAAGGCGCTTGATCGCATCAATATCTGCGGCGGTCAATTGGCGCAAAGCCGGCCTCGCCTCCGCCTCCACGTCCCGCAAAAGATCCCGCAACTTCTCGTCCATCTCGAAGCCGTGTTCCTGCGCTAGTTCGCATAGGCGGCCGTAGGTTATGGTCATGCGACCTCCACGAATTCACCCTTGTCGTTCAGGCTGTAGAACGTGTCGGGCTTGATTCCGTCCTGACCAACGATGGCCGCTTTGGCGTGGATGATCTTCCAACTGTCGTCGCGGTAGACGAGGAACAGGGCGCAACCTTCCTTGCCTTGTGCTTTGCCGTAGCGGCCCGATGCCGTGGCCGCGCCGTAGTCGCCCGATGCCGTGGCCGCGCCGTAGTCGCCCGATGCCGTGGCCGCGCCGGAGTCGCCCGATGCCGTGGCCGCGCCGGAGTCGCCCGATGCCGTGGCCGCGCCGTAGTCGCCCGATGCCGTGGCCGCGCCGGAGTCGCCCGATGCCGTGGCCGCGCCGGAGTAGCCCGATGCCGTGGCCGCGCCGTAGCGGCCCGATGCCGTGGCCGCGCCGTAGCGGCCCGATGCACTTGCAATCTTGTTCTTGCCTTCGGCTTTCACGGCTGTTTTGGGCTGATCGCTTGTCGCGCCTTCTGCGGGCGTGCAGCGATCTATCGTGTACTTGACCGCTGCCTTGATGATGCCCGCGATATCGAGTTCGGCCTTCACGGTGATGCGCGAACTGGCCACCTTCGAATCTTCGCCGTGGCGCGAGAGCTTGCCAGCCTGCTCCACAACGGCGAATTTCGATTGCGACGGCTTGTAATAGCGGAAAACGTGCAGCGGGTATTCGCAGGCATGGAAGCCGCCAGCGCAGGCCTCGACCTCGCCTTCGTGCTCGTAGGTCTTGCCGAGTTCGTACTGGAAGTCGCGGCACGTCCAGTCTTGGTTGAAGCCCTTGTACGAAACAATCGGCTCTCTGCCCTGATCTTGCTCGTCACTCATTTGATTCCCCTTTTTGGTTGCCCGCGCTAGCGTGCAATCATATTAGCCGAGTGCGAATGTATTCGCAAGCACGATAAGCTAAGCGGCGCGACGGATCAGCCCGGCCCGTGCGAAATGTTCGTCGGCCCGATCAAAGAACCGTGCGCGCAGGGCGTCCATAGCCTGCTTAACCTTGGGCTCGTATCGCTGGATCGTCCGCTTGTGGACGCCGACCTTTTCCGCGATGCTCTCGCATGACATGCAGCGCTGTTGGCCCAGCTCGATGTGCCGGCGCATGAGCAGGAAGCGCATGAGCCCGTTGACGATGCCGGTTTCGGCCTGCAAATGCAGATCGACCGCGAAATTCCCGCCCTTGCGTTCATGCTCGGCCCAGGAATAAGCCGCCCAGGCGTAGGCCTGCAGCAGCTCGGGCATGCCCTCGATGTACCGGCGAATCATCGCTGCCTGGCCGTGCTGATCCTGAATGCTTAGAGCGCCGTCTGCTGACTTGTTTGTGTCGCTCGCGCCGGCCATGGCTCTCTGCGCATCGGAGACCTTGCAAATCGGCTGCTCGACAATGGCGTAGGCCCAGCGGAGCAGGGCGTCGGTGTCGCGGAATACCCTCATTGTTCCCCCTCGTATCGGTGGCAACGTTTCCCATGCTTGCGCGGGGTGCCGTCGCGGTTCTTGAGCTTGCAGACGTAGATGACGGTGCCGAAGAGTTCTTTGCGCTCTTCGTGGGCGCAGCCGCGGCACTTGAATTCCTCGGCGCGGATTAGTTGCTCCAGTGGATCGCGGTAGGCGTAATGCGGTAACGGAGGCATCAGGTGTTCAATGCCTCAATCGTCCACGCCAACAGATCCACCTCGTCCGCCTTTACCTGCTTGAGCGCCATGCGGTTGCCGTGAATGCCTGACTTGCCGCGATGGTGCTCAGGGCACAGTGGCACCGCGAGCCAGTTCTCGGCGCGTTGCGCCATGCCCTGGCCTTCGCGCACATGGTGAATTTCTGCGGGCGTCGCGCCGTAGCCCAGGCGATCACAGAGGATGCACCCCAGTGACGCCACGCGACCTAGATAGTCTTTCTCAGCCTTCGTCGTCATTCCCGCGCCCCTCCATGACTCTCAACGCTGATGCGCGCAATACGCGCGCATCGAGAGCATCGCCAAGCGCTGATGCAGTAAGTGGGCCGATATTCGCTAGAGACTAGGCGCGGGCGCGAGTGGCCGAGCAGGACGCAGAGGATTCGGTTGATCGCTCTCATTCGAAAGTCACCCCCAGGTTGTTTGCCGCATATGCCTGGACGGCGGCGGTGTATGCCGAGAACTCTCCGACGCTCATCTGCGTGGTGCTTTTGCGCCGACTAATGATTTCGCCGTTTGGTAGGGTCACTTCATCGCAAACGCCATACATGCGCGCGAAGTATTCGTGCCACGTGTCCTTGTCGAACTGGCGCCCATTGACCCAGGCCTGTTCCACGATGTCGCGCAGCACTACGCCCCAATAGAACCGGTTCTGCTCGTTATTCCGCTTCCGCTCCTCGCTGGTGAGGATGATGCGCAATGGCTCGCCCTTGTCGGCAAAGGCCTTTGCGTTCTCCTTGATCAGCGCGACGAAACCGGCCCATACGGACGGGCCTCTCAGCACGAATTCACGGTACAGGGGGGCAGCGCTCATGCCTTCACGCCCTCCGGGATGCTCATGCCTTCCGGCCACTCAATCGTGTAGGTGTTCCACCATTGGGCAGCAGACCATTCCTGCTCAATCGCGAAAGTGCCACCATGACGTGCAGCTAGTTCGCACCAGCGTTGCGCCAGCGCGTTCTCCGGTCGGTTGAACAGGATCTTGCTGATCGTTATGCGTCTGTCACTCATGATCTGCTCACCGCCTCAAAGATTCGCTGATACCCACGCAACCAATTGATGCGCTGCGTAGTGCCTTGTTGGTATGGACAGAAGGCAAAGCCGTAGGGCCGGTACAACTTCGCGCGCCGGCCGATCTGGAAGGCTAGGGCGCCTTCGTCTTCTGTGGTGGGGAGGGCGAGGGTGGTCATGCAGCGCCTCTCGCCGCTTTCACAAACGCCTCAACCTTGTCCGTCAGATTGGTCTGGTAGTCGTAGTCCGATCCGGAGTATTCGAAGTCGGGCTCATCGATCATGCGATCAATCATGTTCAGCTCAATGCTCTGCCGCGCCTTCTGGCTGATGAGATGCTGAATCTTCGGGTGGCGCATATTCGGCTCACCCGCCCGCAACGCTCTCACCTCTGCGATCAGTTCGAGAACGGCGGCCGGTGTGACACCTTCTAGCCACGCCACTACCCCGGGGCCGAACATCAAGTCGGGGTGGTTGTCATGGCGCTGCACAACAGGCTCCATCACGCGCGTAGTCGTTCCGCCATCGGATGCCATCACGCGGCGCCAGCTATTGCTGGTCCAGACGTTCCATGTGTCAGCCGGCGCTTCTTTGGCGATGCGCTCCAGTTTGTCGAGGTCGATCATTTCGTTTCCTTCACGGTGATTCCATGCACATGCAGCATCAGCTTTGCCTTGAGGATGAAATCCTTGGTGCGCACGCCTTTCACGTCCTCGACGATCTGCTTGCCCGCCATGTCGTAGACAAAATCGGCGATGTATTTCACGGCCCGGATCGCTTTTCCGTTGGCGTCTCGTTGCGCCGGAATCAGGATGTATTCGACCTGGCGGCGCAGATTGCTGATTGAGCGCTGGCGCTGCATCATCAGCAGTTCTTGGTAACGGGCATGTTCGCGCCTGCTGTCGAATGTGCCGGCCTCGGTCGTGACCTTGACGTTGCGATACTTTCTCAAGCGACCCTCTCCCGAGCCCACTCCAGCCCACGAGCAACACAGGCCAGCGACCAAATCGCAGCGGCGAACGGGATCATGGCGATGGTGATGACGGCGTAGAGCAGGGCGGAGACGATCGCGCCTGCGAATTTGAGGGCGCGGGTCATGCCGCCTCCCCAACAGGATTGAGGACAGCGAATTCGCCGAAATGCTTGATTGCGGCTTTGTTGTATGCGTGTGCGGCCTCGTCTTTATCGTCAAAATAGCCGAGGAAAATCGACTTCTTCTCGACTCCAATGCGGGCATACCATTTTTGATTGCCATTACTCCACGACACACCCTTACGTCCGGATGTGCCCTTGACGAGCTTATTGGTTTCATTCTGAGCCGCAGTCGCATTCCGAAGATTGCCCCATCTGTTGTTGGCTCGATTGCGGTCTGCGTGCTCCGCCATGTGCTCTGGGAACTTCCCCTCCATGCAGAGGAAGGCAAGTCGATTCGCTCGGTACTCGCGTCCATCAAGGCCGATGATGACGTAGCCGTAATCGGCATGAATGCGCCCCGCGACATCTCCCGCCTTGACGGGGCCACGCCGTTTCACTCGCCATGTGAATATGCCGGTTTCCGGGTTGTAGTGAAGCAGTTCGCGCAAGCGCTCTGCGGTGATAGTTTCCGTTCCGTAGGTCATGCTTGGACCTCACCCAACAACGCCGCATCAACTTGCATGTGCAGACTTGCAATGGGGCCATCGTTGAAAATCTGGCGCATATCGGCGTAGTAATCAGCGAGTGCACCTTCACTACGATGTGCCGGGATGGATGTGCCCGCATGGTCGGGGCGCGTGATGTGCCACAGAACACCGCCGAGATGCTGGGCTGCCTTCATCTCGTTTTCGAAGCGGCAGTCATCAACGACGACATTCCAGCCGCTGTTGAGATGGGCGCAGGCCTCTTCTTTCCATAGACCGGTCCAGAACTCCGCGCCGATCAAGTCGCGCCCCCACTCGGTGCCGAGCGTGACCATAGCGTGCCGCGGTGTTTTCCCGCACAGCAGGTCGCACGGCTGCTCCTTGCGCGAGCCTTCAATTTCCTCATCGTCCAGGCCGATGGCGCGAAGCATGGCTTTCAATGGGCCGGCGAACTTCACGCGCTTGTAGCGATGTTCGGCGATAAGATAGTCGGCAACCGTCGACTTGCCGGCGCCAGCATTGCCCACCAGGGCGATAACAGATGGCAGTCTCATTGTTCGCATCCTTTTCCGACTTCGCCATGGCTGTCGGCAGCAGTGAAAAGCTTCCAGTGAATCCAGCCGCGCTCCATGCAATAGAAGCCCCACTGGCGCACGCGCGGTCCAGTGACAAACAGCGTCCAGCAGTGGCCTGCATGGAGCTCTATGCGATGTGGCGCGGCGCCCCAGCGGAACTTGATGTCGCCCAACTTCCGGATTGATCTTTGCAGCAAGCCGCCGCGCTCAATGACGTGCTCGGTGTATTCGCCTCTCAGCAAAGTGCTGAAGTTGAAGAGCCACGGATGCGAGTGGTGGGCGCGGTCGTCATCGCTGCGAAGGAAGCAATGCAGGTAGACGTTGCAGATTGGGTTGCGCGGGACCAGCCACCAGCGCAGCAGGTATGGCCGCTCCGGTCCACCGATCACGAAGTCAGCGGGCCGGCGCGTGACACGCGCGATGATTCGGTCGGCGAGGCTCACTCCACCTCCTCATCCGGGCGCATGCCGCCGATGAATCCATGCTCCCATTGCTTGGCATGTTCGGACCCATGGGGATACGGGTTGGCGCGGAATGGCAGCCCATGACGCGCAGCCTGAGCACCCTCCTCGCGGGTCTGATCGATGTCGATGGTGGAGAGATTGGGGTGGGTCATGCGGCCTCCCGTTGATAGCCTTCGGTGTTGCGCCCGAAATGCGTGACAGCCGGACGCGGCTTGTACTTCGGCGGCGCAATGACCGCAGCGAGAAGCCGGCGCCAGTTGGCCGCAGTGTTCAGCACGGCCGGACCATCGGCGCCGTCGAACTGATCGGCTGGCGTCGTCATAACAGTCATGGCGTCCACCACATGCGCTGGCACTGCGATGTTGATGCCTGCGTTGTAGTAGCCGAGATGCGCGCGCACCGCTTCTTCGGCGTAGCGGCCTGCCGTAGACGTGCGGAACGTGTATCCCTTGTCGTCCGGGCGCCACAGCAGGATGTAGCGATTGCGCTTGTGCGTGTGATGCACGCTGATGACGTAGTAGTCGCTCATGCGGCTCTCCCGATTTCGGCGGCAGCGCGCACGATGGCGCGACGGGTGGCTGCACCAACATCCGAACCATGGGGTTCGGCTACGTAATGAATCTGTCCGCTTTTTGACCGATACCCGACGTATTGCTCGGGCTTTCCTTCGTCGTCGTTACCGACGTACGTTTCCAACTCGCAAGCAATCAACAGCCGCAGCGCATCGCCATCGTCTTCAAGCGGGTCCCAGCATGGGTAGGGGTACTTGTTGAGAATGAAGTGATGCGCGTGTTCCGGCAGAGGAACGATGTACGAGTCAGTGATACCGACATCGTGTCGGGTAATCCACTTGACCTTTATGCCCGCTGCTTTAGCGGCCATCTTCAGCAGTTCGCGTCTGTCCATCACCGGCTCCAAGGCACGCCTTCACACAGGCGCCATTTCGAGTACAGATAATCGGTGTAGCCCGTGAGTTCGCCGTCAGGGATGCCGTACCGGTGCGAGCGGTCGCGCTCGGCGGGGGTCATAGCCCAGTAGACGCGGTGGCCTGCAGTGTTGCGGCCCGTGCGGAGTTGGAAGGTATCGACGGCCTTGTTGCACAGATTATCAAGGCGCTTCGGCGTCGATTTGAAGAGATGGACGAGATCGTCAACGGTGAACTGCTCGCCGGCGTACAGGGTCAACTCGTGGACGAGTTCGACCATTCGGACGGCGCGGGGCTTTTCGGTTTGGGCTCTCATGCGGCGGACATCTCCGTGTGTTGTCGAACTTGTCGCGTTGCTGCATCCACCTGACCGACAGTGCAGAGCATCAGTTGGTCAAACCAAAGGTCGAGTGCTTCACGAATGTCGCGGATTGCATCGCCATCGAAACCAAGGCGGCCGGTGCGCTCGAAGCGTTCACGAGTGCGCATCATTCCGTCGTTTGCCGCCAGCAGGACGGGCATGATTTCCGGGCCGATGTCGGCTCGCGTGAGTTCCAGTGCATGGTTCATGGCGCTGGCGATGGTGTTCCAATCGCCGGGGGTGCCGACGCCCTTGCTGATGCCGTCCAGTGCCGACAGCACGGCGAGGCGGAAGCGATCAGCGTCGCTGTCCTGCATCTGCGAGGCGCGGGCAGATTCCAAGGCTCGCGTCGCTTGCTTCTGTGCGAGCGACCGGTACTGTTTGCGCGGCTTTCTCGTCGTTCCCATCACCGTTTCCCCTTTAGCCAATCTCGTCTTGCCTGCGATTGCTCGGCTGGCAGCGCATCGAACTTCTCGCACTCACGCGGCCAGGTCACGTTCACAAACCTGCCGACCATCGGCTCGAAATCGCAGTGGCCCGTGCCAGCACGCGCATTCGCTCTATCGGCCTTCATGTCGCAGTGCTTGCAGTCGATGCACTCGGGCATGCAAATAAATTAGCGTGTTGCGAAGATATTCGCAGTATAGATAAAACTTAGGTAGATGGGTAGTGGTTTTTGCATCAGTCAACCAACCCTTTTGCGCGTCTCGGTGCGGCCGGCGGCGTGTACCCGCGCTGCAGGTCATGGAATGCCGTGTGCTCGCCCTGGTAGGCCAGTGGCACCATGCCCGTTTCTCCTTGGCGCTGCTTGCCGATGAGAACCTCGCAGATGCCATTGGCTTGGCTGTTCGGATCGTAGACCTCATCGCGGTACAGGAACATGATCGTGTCGGCATCTTGCTCGATTTCGCCAGAGTCGCGCAGGTCGGCCATGCCGGGGCGCTTGTCGGCTCTGTTTTCCAGCCCGCGGTTGAGCTGGGCGAGCGCGATGATGGGAATGTCGAGTTCCTTCGCCAGCGCCTTGAGCCCGCGCGAATAGCTGCCAACTTCCTGATTGCGGTTCTCACTCGGGCCGCCAGTCATCAGGCCAAGATAGTCGACCACCAGCAGGTTGAGGCCATGCTTGCGCTTCACGGTGCGGGCTTTGCTGCGGACCTCCAGCAGCGTGAGCGCCGGCTGATCGTCAAGGTACAGATTCAGATCCGTGATCTTGTGGGCCGCGACTGTGAAGCGCTGCCAATCGTCGTCCGTCATCTTCTCCGGCTGCCGCAGATGCTGCATGTGGATGCGGCCCAGCGCGGCGATGTTTCGATCGTGCAATTGGTCGCGTGGCATTTCCATGGAGAGCACAAGGGCGCTGTAGTTGAGCGCCACGTTGCGGGCAATGCCGAGCGCGAAGGCGGTCTTGCCCATGGCGGGACGGCCAGCCGCAATAATCAGTTCGCCGCCGCGCATGCCGCCGCCGAGCTTGTCGTCGAGATCACGGAAGCCGGTCGGTATCGCCTTGATCTTGCCTTCGGCCGCTTCCTGCAGCCGGTCGATGTAGTTGCCAAGGTCGTCACTGGCTTTGATCGGCTCGCTCTTGACACGCTCTTGCGCCAGGTTCTCGAGCTTGGACTGGATTCGATCAACCACAATCCGCGCCTCGTCCGCGCCCATCACCATCTCCGGGACATCGGCGGCCAACGTCAGTAGTTGGCGCTTGACAGCTTTGTCGCGCACCAGAGCGGAGTAGCGCTTGATGTTCGCCGAGCTGGGCGTCGATTGCGCCAATGCGTTCAGGTAGGACAGGCCGCCGATATGCTCCGAGTCACCCTTGGCGGCGAATCGTTCGTAGACCGTCACCACGTCGGCGGGCTGGCCAGCAGTTATGAGCTCGCAGATGGCGCCGAAGACAGCGGCATGGTCGGCGCGGTAGAAGTGCTCACGGCCCAGGCCTTCAACACGGTCTATCGCGTCATTATCGAGCAGCAGGGCGCCGAGAATGGATTGCTCGGCCTCAATGGAGTGGGGAACGTCCCGAATGTCGGCGTGACTCATGTGTCCTTCTTTGCGTGGTAGGTCTTGGCCTGGGTGCCTTGCGTCGTGAGTTCATACGAACCATCAGCCTTTGCGCGCCAAAGCCTGTAGTAGCCCTTCTTCACGTAGTTCAAAAGGTGTCTACGCCAATCGGCCTGCAAACGGGCCGCCTTTTCGCCATCGCCCAAGTGCTCCTCCTTGAACACCTCCCAGCAAAGCTGGACGAACTCCATGGGCAGACCGGTTTTTTCGACGTAGTCAAGCAGCGGCCCGTATTCGCTGATCGCCTTTTCCCCGGCCTGCGCGCAGCGCTCAATGAAGGTCTTGAGAGAGACGCGGGTTTTGCGTTCTCGCTTTGGTTTTTTCTCGGCAGAACTTTCACCCCCTCCGTCGCCGTCAGGCGATGGGGGGGTAGGGGGGGTGTTTACATGGTTACTGGATACTGGATACTGGATAGCTTTTGATTTGGGTTCTTCTTGGGTATCCGAGATGGAACCCACTGGGTTTTCGTCGCGCTTCTTCTTTGGAGGCCGGCCACCGGATTTTCCGTTGATCCGGTTCTTCTCGACCTGCTTGCGGTACGCTGCAATCTGTTCCTCAATCTTTTCCTGAAACAGTCTGCCGTCGGCCACTTCGAAGAACTCCGACGCGACTTTGCGCACCGCTTCGCGCTCAAGTTGAGAGAGCGCCCCGGCGATGCGGCACAGAGTTTCGAGATCAGACGGCAGCGGCTTTTCGGTGGCGTAGTAGTAGTCCACCAAATCGTTGTACGCACCTCTCTCGGTCAGGTTCAGGTGACGCGTTGCGCTAGAAAAATCCCCGACGTTTTTGCTGAAATATTTCATCTCGCCACCGGTCTGGGATTTGTTTCGCATACCCACAAAAAACCCACTGGGTTTTTGTGAGAAATGCTTCGCTTTGGCCGGTGATCATTACCGCGCCCTTTCGCTCGAAGCATCGCCACCAGCGACTGGCACAAGGTATGTGCCTGGGCCTCCTTGGCGCCCCGCGACTTCAGCTTGCCGATGTTGCGTGCCATGGCGTCCTGCTTGAAATGCAATTCAGGCCTTGGGTTGAGTAGGCCTCTTTTCATGGGGTTCTCCCAGTCATGCGAGCGATGGCGGCCGAAGCCGCCCGCGAAGAGATGCAGTCCAGTACTTTTACGCGAATATATTTGCACTGGCGACAAATTTTTGATTACTTCTTCAGGAGCAGCTCGGGCATCTGATCCGCGACCTTGAACTCAGCGCTGGTGCCCTTGGTGGCCTTCTCCAAACGGCGTGCCAGCTTGATTCCGATCTTGTTTCGGCACCTGCTGACGAGCAGGGTGGCGAGGGTGGTATCGGCCTTTTTCAGGACGCGCGCCCTCTCCTTGTGGCGTCTCGCCCGCTCCTCTTTGCTGATGGCCGCTTTGTTCGCGGGGGTAGTGGCGACAAGCCATTCGGACAGATTCATGAGGCTCTCCCTCTGTTGTGACAGTGCAAATATCTTAGCACGCTGGATCATTAGCTTTGCGCGCATGCATTGACAACCGATGAGCAACCCCTAAAATCCTGTGCATGAACATCAAAAACATTCGCAACAGCCATGACGACATGCGCGCGAGCGGACCTACCGCGTCGCGCTGGCCTAGCGTTGGACAAGGAAAGACAAGGGGTATGGACATCAATGCCACCCGGCGCATAAACGTCCGCGCCCTCGCGCGAGAGGCCGGGAGCATGTCCAATCTGGCGAAGCTGGTCGGCACCAATGAGAACTATCTGTCGTCGTGCACCAGCAACAAGGCCTCTCGCAACATTGGCGATACGCTTGCGCGCAAGATGGAGGCCGCAACCGGGAAGCCTTACGGCTGGATGGACGAGTCCCACATCACAGAGCAACACCTATTGGCCGCGCGGTTTCTGTACGACAAAATGCTAGAGATGTCGACCTCTCGGTTACATGCCCTAGTCGAGGTGCTGGATTTGGTGGATAGTGCAGAGCGGGAAGGCTCTTTGGGTCGTATCGAATTAGCCGATCAATCAGACAGCACAGACAAGGAGGGGGTCGTAACCCTGAAAGACAATGCAACAACAAGCAAAAGCAAAAGTGCTTCCCCTCTTCCAAGGGGCCGCAAATGAAGCCCCCAGCCATCAGCAGCTCAGAGAGTATGCAGACGACCTGGAGGCGGGGCGGATCAAGGGGCTCGTCGTCTCTTACGTGAGAGATGACGGGGAAGTGGGATACAAGCTGATGGGGTCGCTTGCCAAGACGAGCAATCTTGGCAGCGCCATCGGGATCATTGGCGAATTGAAAAGGAGAGTTGAGCTCCTTTTTTCAGGCGCATGATGCAAATACATTTGCAGAATGCTTGACTATGTGCGCCGTATGAACTAGGATTTGTGTAAGTTAGAGGTTGCTTTGCCAGTAGCCACGAGCATTCCCCAAGAGAGCCCGACAACGTTCGGGCTCTTATTGTTTCAAGTTCTTAACTTTACCTCCATCCATGCACCAAAGTGTGGCTTTTATGTAGTGGATGCATAAAAGAAAACCCCACTCTGTGGTGGGGTCGCGTTTCCTCCGCCCGGCGCTGAGCATCCCCGTTCCACGCGACCCCTGCGCCGATTAAGGGGCCGCGCTCAGATTCTTCTGTTTGAGCCTTTGCGTGCCTGGTGCCATTTGGCGACGAGGCTTAGATGCGCGCGATTCGTCACTGACCATCTCCCAGCCGGGGAATCCGGCGAATCTGCTAATTAGCTTGCTGATGCGTGCGACTATAGATAAAGCATTAGCATAAAGCAAATATATTCGCCAATTGTGTGGCGCTAAGCACACACTGCCTCAAGCGAGGCGCTTCATCCAATCGCCGAAACTGCGGTCAGCGCCGTTGAACGCGAACACGCTTCGCACGGGTCGCGGCGATTGGATGAGGTGATCGGTTGCGTGCGCGCGGCCGACATGCTCTAGCCGGTGAGATGGCGAACCCCGGCGAATCTGTGCGCACAGAAGCTGACGGTGCCGGGAGGCACGCCGGAGAACGTAACCGGCTCCTTCACGCATGACGATCTAGGGCCTGCAATGTGGGGTAGAGCGGGCGGACTTTAGTGATGGCACACCCTAGTCGTCAGCCGTGAGGGACTACCACTTACCCGAGAGGTCGGTGCGGCTTGTCCGTCTGGCGCTTGGGGCCCTCGACGATGTGACACCCCGCTAGCTGTGCGTAAGCGCTGGAGCGGTTGAAATGGTTGGGCCGTTCGCGTCACTGGGGCGGACACGACGCCGAAGGAATAATCGGCCGCTTGGCTGGCGTAACCAGCCTCTTCACTTCTGCCGGTGATGCGTCACAACCCCGAGGGGCGGCAGACGTGAGGGTGACAGCCCAAACCAACCTTTGATGTCCGTAGCGATCCCAGAACAATCCGCATACGTGCGGGCGCCGGGTAGAGGACATTGCTGCATGGATGCAGCTCCCAAGGTTTGGCCCCACGTAAGCCGTACGGGCTCATTAACCCGGCGCCGTGGTTCCCTCAATCCATTTGGATCGGTATGCGCTAAGGACGCGTCGGCTTAAGAATGAAATCGCCTGCTTCCATTCTTGACCTGAGCAAGAGAACCGTAACCAAGGTCATGAAGCGGCTGAACCTCGGCTGCTCAAACTGCGATTGGAATCTTGCTACCTGCGACATTCATCACATTCAGCCAAAGAGCAGGGGTGGAACTAATGATCACTCGAACCTTACTTATGTTTGCCCGAATTGCCATCGTCTGGCCCATGCTGGACTGCTGACAGCATTTGTCACCCTTGATCGGCAGATTGGCGATCGATGGAAGGACTGCTATTTCCCCGAGCGCGCAAAACGACAGTCTCGACCTTCTGACCATGCCAACCTCGGCAAATACATGGCCGAGAAGCGAGTGGTTGCAGACGAGCGAGCGCGAGTGGCCCTAGAAAGGCTAAAGACAAGTGGAATCGAATTCGGCAAGCGCGGATGGGTCAAGCGTGCATCGGTCGTCATTGGCATATCTCCGCAAAAGGTCGGTTGGTGGTTTAAGAGGTATGCCCCAGAATTCCTAGAAGTTCACGATCGCTAAGTTGCTTCGGCTGGCTTGGTTCGATGCCAAGACGGTCCACCAGAACACGGAAGAGTTAGCCGAATCGGCATAGCGGCAGCGGTCTTGAAAACCGAAGGCCCGAAAGGGTGTGTGAGTTCGAGTCCCACCTCTTCCGCCAGTTTGGAAGGTTGCCAGAGAGGCAATGGGTCGGCTTGCTAAGCCGTAGCCGGTGCGCGAGCGCCGCGTGCGTTCGATCCGCACACCTTCCGCCATCCTCCCCTGCGCATCCGCGCATTTGGCCCGCGCTGAACGGGCCTTTTCTTACACGATATGCCCCGGCCGCAACGCACCACACCGGATGACGAGATCATCCCCAACAACGGTTGGGCATGCAGCGTCCTACTGCTCCTGTATGACCAGGACGGCGAAGACGAGGTGGTCGGGGAGATTGGGCGGGAGGGGTGGTTGCACACGGAGGCCGGCATGGGCGGCGACGCATCGTGAGCCGGACGGCCAAGGGCGGCAAAGGCCCGGGATTCGAATACTGGACCGCGCGCCCCGGCAATCGCTGCGGCGGCACGATCAGTCCGAACGGCGGGAAACACACCAAGAAGCGCACGCACAAGGCGGAGCGGCAGATTGGCCGTCGGGACGCGCGGGAGACGCAATGACGCAAGAACAGTTTCTGTACTGGCTGCAGGGCTTCGCCGAGCTGAGCGCCACGCCGCCGACCGCGGAGCAATGGAAGTCGATCCGCGAGCATCTGGCGCTGTGCTTCAAGAAGGTGACGCCACCGGTCCAGACCGGACTCGAGAAGGGAGCGCCTGACCCGATGGCCGGCAAGAGCGTCGAAGACTTCAGACGTGCCATGGAAGACTTGCGCAAGCATGGCGGTTCAGCATTGCCGCCATTTGATCGCGCGGGCATCCCCAACTGGCCCAATATCGACCGAGTAACCATCACATGCTGACTAACCGTCACATGCTGACACCAATCTGAATGAGCGATGCCGCTATACCCAAATGACCAAGGCCAAGCCGCAGGCGCAATTCCAACCTACCTGGTAACGGGCGGCGCATCTGCTTCGCCATCAAATCCGATCGCCATCTATGACGGATATTTGCCGCCCGGCGTCAACACCTGGACAAGCGCAACGGCACTGAATGCTGCAGTGTCAATGAACACGGCCGGCATGGATTCGGTCGCGATCACGATTCAGCCGAGCGGTACGATCACGGCCGGCGCGGTCACGTTTGAGGTATATGACGGCGCGAACTGGGTGCCAATCAAATGCGCCCGTGAGTCGAGCTACAACACTGACAGCACCTACAACCTCGCCGGCGCGAATTCCATCCAAGGGTGGACGGTGCCGGTGGCGGGGTTCCCCCAATTCCGCTATCGCCTATCGGCGGCGCTGACTGGAACGACCCCGCAAGCGCTCATTACGACCATCGTGTCGTCTGCGCCGGATGTGTCCATCGTGACCGCCGGCCTGGACCCACAACAAGCGTTGCATCCGGGTGCGCTGACGCTGCAGGCACAGCAGTTTCTCGCGATTGGCGCATCCTCGGCGCAATCGGCAGCGGTTCAGGCAACGACCAACCGGGTTGTGCTGAGTGCGACGTCTGCGTGCTGGGTGGCGCTTGGCGCGAACCCGACCGCCTCTGCCGCCGCGGGGAGCATCTACGTCCCCGCCAACTTCCCGATGCCGCCGATTGTGGTGACGCCAGGCGTGACCAAGATCGCTGTGATTCAGGCATCCGCTGCTGGGTCGCTTTCGATCATTGAGTCGGTGTAGGGCTCGCTGGAAGATGGCGGCACGATAGTGTTTTTGCTATCGACGGGACTGAAAGATGTCAAATTTCTCGGGTGAGTATCCCAGGAATTGAGTGTCGCGATAGGAAAAGACTAAATGTCTCGCAAAAGGCGCGATCCTGAGGTGGAGGCCTTCGCGCGGCGCCCTCGGCCGCCCGGCGCTCTATTCGATGCTGAAAATTGGTTTCGGCGCTTCATGCCGGCTGATGGTGTGGCCGAATGGGTTGAAGCCTGCCTGATGCGCGAAGGCTCCCCGCTCCATAACGCCGATCACCAGCATCTAAGGGACGCCGACATCGCCTACCTTTGGGCGAACCAGCAGAACACGAGCAAGATGCGCCGCGTCGTCGGCCAGTGCGAGGAAGTGACGTTTCGTTCCGGTGCGTGGCAGAAAGGGCGCCAAGAGCAGCAGATGGAAGAGTGGTTCGGGCGTGTCCCAACCTACCTCATTACGTTTGATGCGCGGTACGCCGCAGAGTGCTCCGATCTGGAGTGGTGCGCGCTTGTGGAGCATGAGCTTTACCACATAGCCCAGCGCACGGATGAATTCGGGGCGCCGGCCTTCACCCAGGATGGGTATCCCAAGTTGGGGCTGCGCGGGCACGACGTGGAAGAGTTCGTCGGCATTGTCAGGCGCTATGGCGCGGGTGCCGGTGCAGGCGATACGGCCAAGTTGGTTGCCGCCGCGCAGAGGGATCCAGAAATTGGGGCGCTCAACATCGCACAGGCTTGTGGGACGTGCCTACTGAGGGCCGCGTAGCTTTCCCTTCTCTTATACAGAATTTCACATTATGGCAACGCTCAATGATGACGTGAAGGCGTTCATCGTCCGGGCGCTGGCCTGCTTTGACGCCCCGACTGACGTTTGCCGTCAGGTGAAAGAGGAATTCGGCATCGAGGTCACGCGCCAGCAAGTCTCGGCGTATGACCCGAATCGGCGCATAGCGAAAGACCTCAGCGCAAAATGGCGTGCGGTTTTTGATGAGACTCGAAAGAAGTTTCTCGACGACGTTTCGACCATCCCCATTGCCAACCAGGCGTTCCGTCTTCGCGCGTTGAATCGAATGTATGACCGTGTTCAAGGTCAGGGGAATATGGCGCTCGCCGCCCAACTCATTGAGCAGGCTGCCAAGGAATCGGGCGGGGCATTCACCAATCGCCGGGAGATGACCGGCAAGGATGGGGCTCCACTGATCCCGCCCAAGAGCGCGCAGGACATGACTGATGACGAACTCGCCGCCTACATTGGAGCAAGCGGCGCAAGAGCTGTGGATTCGCCGCAGGGCTAGAGAGGATGTTCTCTCGTACGCTCAAGCGATCGAGATTCCCGGCAAGCCCGCCGGCGAAGATCCGGACACCGAATTCTTCGAGCCCATCGAAACCACGATGGCGCAACACCACCGCCTCATTCTTGAGACGATGGAGCGGGTCAGCAAGACTCCGCATGGGCGGGCGATGTTCTTCATGCCGCCCGGGAGCGCGAAGAGCACGTACGCATCAGTGGTGTTCCCGTCGCGCTATCTCGGTGCGGAGAAGAATCGCAAGGTCATTCTCGCCAGCTATGGCGACGACCTGGCTCGCAAGATGGGGCGCCGCACGCGCTCGATCATCAAGCAAAAGCGGTTCAAGGGGATCTACGGCTGCGAATTGACGACTGAATCGTCGGCCGCGCAAGAGTTCTCGCTGACAAACGGCAGCGAGTACATCGCGACCGGCATTCTGGGCGGGGTCACTGGTAACCGCGCCAACGGGATCATCATCGATGATCCGGTGAAGGGCCGCGAACAGGCGGATTCGCCGACGATCCGTGACAAGACGTGGGATGCCTATAACGACGACCTGAAGACACGCCTGATTCCTGGCGGGTGGGTCGTTCTTATCCAGACGCGCTGGCACGAAGATGATCTAGCCGGCCGCATCCTTCCCGAAGACTGGAAGGGCGAAAGCGGCCCAATCCTGTGCCGCGACGGAAACGTCTGGGAAGTCGTCTGCCTGCAAGCGCGATGCGAGGTCCAGAACGACCCGCTCGGACGGAAGATCGGTGAGTACCTGTGGCCGCAGTGGTTCACAGAGAAACACTGGGCGCAGTTTCAGAACAACGTCCGCACGTGGGCGTCGCTCTATCAGCAGTTGCCGCGCCCGCTTGAGGGCACGCTGTTCAAGGTCGAAAACATGCTGGTCGATGGCCAGCCTGTTCCGATGCCGAATGGGTGCGATGTGGTCTTTGCGGTGATCGACTCGGCTTTGAAGGTAGGCGATAAGAACGATGGAACGGCCGTCACGTATGTGGCGCGCAACAAGTTCTTTGGACATCCGTTGACCATCATTGACTGGGATATCACGCAGATCGAATCCGATTTGATTGCGGATTGGTTCCCGTCTGTCATTGCGCGACTCGTCGAGCTCGGGAAGCTGACAGGCGCCCGAATGGGCGTGATCGGCGCCTTCGTGGAAGACAAAGGAAGCGGCATCACTTTGCTTCAGCGCGCGACTCGCAATGGCTGGCCCGCTCATGCCATCGACAGCAAGCTCACCTCAATGAGCAAGGACGCTCGCGGGACGGGCGTGTCCGATTTCGTGCATCACGGCAAAGTCAAGATCGCCGACCACGCCTACAACAAGGTTCTGGAATACAAGGGCCGCACCCAAAACCATCTGCTAACCCAAGTATTCGGATATCGCCTTGGCGTGCCGAACCAATCGGACGATTTGTACGACACGACGGTCTATAGCATCGCCATCGGATTGGGTGATTCGGAAGGACTGTAACGGCTGCTTTTGTGGCCGCACTAAAGCGACCATATGAGCGACAACAGCACCATCGTAATCCCGGGCTCTGCGCTCGGGACGGCTCTGACCGATCTGCTGATGGCCGACGAAATGGAGCCGGGCTCCGATGTCAGCTATCAGCTCGCCAAGATCCTTTATCTCTACCATCCGCTTGGCGCCAAGATGGCCGAGTTGCCGGTTGAGATGGCGATGAGCCAGCCGCGAACCATCACGATTCCGGGTTCTCCTGAATCGACGGTCAGGGAGGCATTCGAGCGCGAATGGGCCGCACTTAATGCGAACGCTCTGATCTTCCAGACGAAGACGCTCTCCCGCATCTATGGGGTGGCCTCCCTCGCATATGGCGCCGAAGGGGTGCCGACTGATCGCCCGATCGACCCGAAGGATTTGCCGAGCCTTGATGTCTATTTCAATACGCTCGACCCGCTGAACACGGCCGGTAGTCTCGTCCTGAATCAGGACCCGAATGCACCGGACTTTCTGAAGCACGCAGCGATTGCGGTATCAGGAAAACCATACCACCGGTCACGCGCCGTCGTGGTGATGAACGAAAACCCGGTCTATCTCGGGTATTCGAATTCAGCGTTTGGCTATGTCGGCCGCTCGGTCTATCAGCGTGCGCTTTTCCCGCTGAAGTCGTTCGTTCAGTCGATGATCACCGATGATCTGGTGACGCTCAAAGCGGGCTTGCTGATCGCCAAGATGAAGGGTGCGGGCAGCATCGTTGACAACCTGATGCTGTCGCTGGCCGGTAACAAGCGGCAAATGATCAAGGAGGCGCAGACCGGCAATGTTCTGAATATCGATATCGCGGAAGACATCGAGACGCTGAACATGCAGAACACCGACGTCGCCATGACGACGGCGCGCAAGAACATCATCGAGAACATCGCCTCGGCGGCGAGAATGCCGGCGAAGTTGCTGTTGTCGGAATCCTATGCCGAGGGATTCGGCGAGGGATCGGAAGACGCGAAGGACATCGCGCGGTACATCAGTGGCGTCCGCAAGGATATGCAACCGCTGTATGACTTCTTCGATCCGATCGTCATGCATCGGGCATGGAATCCTGAGTTCTACAAGACCATTCAGGACCAGTTCCCGGAATACAAGAAGATCCCATACAACCGCGCTCTGTACGACTGGAAGAACGCCTTTCATGCTGAGTGGCCGAATCTTCTGGAAGAGCCCGAGTCGGAAAAGGCCAAGGGCGAAGATGTCAAGCTGAAGGCCATCATTGCGATGGTCGAAGTCATGTTGCCGCAGATGGACCCCGAGAACAAGGCGACTCTGCTGGACTGGGCTGCGTCAAACTTCAACGAGTGCAAAGCGCTGATCCAGCACCCGCTGCTGCTTGATATTCAGGCGCTGATTGATTACACGCCACCCCAACCGGTCGATCCTGTAGAGCCAAAGCCGTTCTCATCGGAGGCGTAAATGGCCTCTTTCTACAAGACCATTGAAGCCGCAATTGCCGACATCACGGCACACGGCTTCGATAGCCAGGCGCGCATTGATCGGTGGCTGACGGAGATTGAGCTAGCCGCCAAGGATTCGGCCATGCCGGATCACCTCATTCAGGAAACGATGTCGCGCGCCATGCACGGTATCTACAGCAGGATGGTTGATGGTGGCGGCTATACCCAGATCCATAAGGGAGTCTCGCGCTTCACGATCGAGCGGTTGAAGCCGAAGCTTCGCGCCGAGCTTGATCGCCGAATCATGGCGAGTTCAAGCCTGATCAAGCTGAACCGCAAGCAGATGATGGAGCAGACGAGGCAACGCTTTGCTGGCTGGTCGACGTCGATCCCGATTGGCGGCAGTCGAGCGGTGGATAAGCGTGAGGTGGCGGCGAATCTGAAGAAGTCGTTCTCGGCGCTGTCATTCGATACTCGGCGCGTTCTGATCGATCAAGGCCACAAGCTGACCTCTGAGCTGAACAACATCATCGCCGTCGATGGCGGGGCGATTGCTGGAATCTGGAAGAGCCATTTCCGACAGGCGGGATACAACGCTCGCCCTGACCATGCGGCGCGAGACGGCAAGTTCTATGCAATCCGCGATAGCTGGGCGATGAAGGCCGGCTTGATGAACAAGGGTGCCGGCTACACGGACGAAATGACGAAGCCGGGAGAAGAGGTTTTCTGTCGGTGCGCAATGCAATTCGTGTATGCCCTGCGAGATTTGCCGCCTGAGATGCTTACTCACAAGGGTGAAACTGCCCTTGCCACCGCACAAACATAGCCATGCCACTTGAACAAGGTTCCAGCGAAGAAGTGATCAGCAGGAATATCGCGGAACTGATCAAGGCGGGACATCCGCGTGACCAAGCCGCGGCGATTGCATACAAGGAAGCGGGAAAGAGCCGAAGCGACGCCGAGCTGGCTCAAGCTGCGGGCATCGCCTTCATCGCCAATGACAAGGTGTTGCTGCTCAAGCGTGGCGACGGCGGCGATTATCCGGGCCACTGGGCATTCCCGGGTGGGCACATCGAGCCTGGCGAAACGCCAGAACAAGCTGCCGTACGTGAGTGCGTCGAAGAGACGGGCTATCTGCCGACCGGAGCACTGCGCCAACTGTCATTCACCGATGACGGCGCGGTGGCGTTCACGACGTTCGGCAAAGCCGTAACCGAGTTCAAACCGACGCTCTCCGACGAAAGCACTGATTGGATGTGGGCGGCGCCGGGTGAATATCCAGAGCCGATGCATCCGGGCTGCGTGATGCTACTTGAGTCTGGTGCTCTGGACGCAATCAACCCGCTCAAGATGAACGAGCTGGACCTAGCTCGAGCGATGGCGGTCGGCGAACTTCCATCGCCGCAGAAGTACGAGAACGTCTGGCTGTTCAATATTCGGATCACGGGGACCGGCGTTGCATACCGGTCGGCGCACAAAGAGTTCGTCTTCCGTAACCCGGAACTCTATCTAAATGACGACTTTCTCGCGCGCTGCAATGGCCTGCAAGTCGTTTGCGAGCACCCCGAGAAGTCGACGCTCGACTCCAAAGAATTCGCCGATCGGTCCATCGGATCGGTCTTTCTGCCCTACCTCAAGCCAGAAGAAAAAGAGGTATGGGCCATCGCCAAAGTGTACGACGCCACGTCGGCCGAGATTATGGAGAAGTACCAACTCTCCACCTCGCCAACCGTGGAATTTAGTGACCCAGCAGTAAATAGGGCCATCAAGCTTGAAGATGGCGCGACCCTCCTTATCGAGGGAAAACCAAGCCTGCTCGACCATGTAGCAATTTGCATACAAGGCGTGTGGGATAAGGGCGGCCCGCCATCAGGCGTTTCCACCAACAACTTTCAGGAACCTCAAATGACTGAAGAAGAACTGAAGGCCAAGGCAGACGCCGAGGCGAAAGAGGCCGAAGCGAAAGCAAAGGCTGACAGTGAGGCAAAGGCGAAAGCTGATGCCGAAGCGATGGGCAAGGTCATGAACATGTGCGACAGCATCATGAAGCGCATGGACTCCTTCGAGGAGCGCTTCAAGAAGGCGGATTCGGAGAATCAGACGGCCGAAGAAAAGGCCAAGGCTGACGCAGAGGCCAAAGAGAAGGAAGAAGCCGAAGCCAAGGCGAAGGCCGACGCCGAGGAAGAAGAGAAGCGCAAGGAAGAAGAGGCGAAGGCCAAGGCCGACGCGGAAGAGACGCGCCAGCGCATCGCCGATCTCGAGTCGCGCATGCCCAAAGAGATGTCCGACGCGGATTACGCCGAAATGGCGGACGCGCAGGCCAAGGCCGACAGCGTGTTGATTTGCACGGAATCCTGACCCAGGATTTGCATCGAAAACTGACCCACCCCAAAAGGCTGTTAGGTGTTGCTTTGTGCGGGCTGTTTGGCGGTGCGTTTCTCCTTCTTGGGCTGGGTGGTGC
>Ga0334722_10001196_pt1 | contig 33577 bp, 31 predicted proteins | sample C3_bottom_MG_FD_207210 | JGI IMG/M metagenome (GOLD analysis project Ga0334722, IMG submission 207210) | Sediment microbial communities from Yellowstone Lake, YNP, Wyoming, USA - C3_bottom | ecosystem: Environmental > Aquatic > Freshwater > Lake > Sediment | place: USA: Wyoming | collected... | reverse complement strand
CGGGCCCACCGTTCCAACCTGCGTATCATAGGTGTAATAACCGTCCGGGCATATCCAGGTAGAACCGTATTGATAACAAGAAGGTTGATACCATCTCCCCTTAATGATCGCAAACCCGGTCTCCTCGATCGAATTGTCCGTCCATGCAAGATCGATCCGGCTGGTCGAGACCGCCGTCGCCGCCAAGTTCGAAGGTGCATTCAGCACCAGCGACGCCGCACTCGCCGAGTTCGACTCAGCAGAGTACCCGTTCCCGTTCGTCGCCTTTACCACGTATACCTGAGAGGTATTCGGGGCAAGGCCCGTCACCGAATAGGTCGTCACATTCGGGCCCACCGTTCCAACCTGCGTATCATAGGTGTAATAACCGTCCGGGCATATCCAGGTAGAACCGTATTGATAACAAGAAGGTTGATACCATCTCCCCTTAATGATCGCAAACCCGGTCTCCTCGCTCGAATTGTCCGTCCATGCAAGATCTATCCGGCTGGTCGAGACCGCCGTCGCCATCAGATTCGAAGGCGCGTTCGGCCTGGAAACTACCGAAGATGGTACTGTAAATGTAACCTCTGCAAAGCCTGAATTACCCGCAGCATCTGCAGCTTCCACCCGTAAAGTGTGCGTGCCGTCTGCCAGGGGATCAAGTGTATCACCGGAAACCTTTTGAACGGCTACTCCGTCTAATTTTACGATGACCGTTCCGTCCGAGGTTGAATAGTCGAGGAGGGGTCTGTTGGTAGTTGTTGTACCGGCTATGGGAGACGTAATAGTCACTGCCGGGGCGTTTGCATCAACAGTAAATGTAGCTTCGTCATACCCTAGATTATCAGCCGTGTCTACTGCCTCCACGCGGATGGTATGTGTGCCGTTGGAAAGAGCATCCAGCTTGTCGCCTGACACCTTGCTCACGACTGTATCGTCTACCTTGACCGTAACTTTTCCATCATTTGTTGTGTACGTTAAAGTCGGAGTGGTTATATTCGTTAAACCAGGCGTCGGTGATGTAATGGTTACAACCGGAAATGCCGTATCATGAATAATGGTACTGCTGAGCACAGATGACCAATTACCTGCATTATCCTTGACCTTTACAAAGACCGTCTTTATTCCATCACCGTTGGCTAAGGTCCAGCTTTTCGCATTCGCAAACGGCTCTGGAGTTGACCACGCTATGCCATCATTGCTGAATTGCATTTCAGAAAGGCCGTTCGTGTCAGCGAACAGTAGGCTCAACGTTACGCAAACATTATTCGTTACGGCCAGGCCATTGTTGATGATCACTCCTCTCGCCGCTTTAATCTCGACCGGAACGTTTCTCTGCGTGGTCGTTCCATCTCCTATTTGTCCGTAATCGTTTCTTCCAAATGACCATAAGGAGCCGTCGGATTTACCCGCAAGTGTATGATAGTACCCCGCGGCAAGAGAGTGCCAATTCGTATCTGTGCCGATCTGAACGGGGGTGTTTCTATTGACAGTCGTCTGGTCACCCAGCTGCCCAAACTGGTTGTCTCCCCATGCCCATAAAGTTCCATTTGCTTTTAAAGCAACCGTATGATAATAGCCGGCAGCGATCGCGATCCAGTTGTTATCTGTCCCGATTTGTGTCGGCACGTATTTATTGTCTGTTGTTCCGTCGCCAAGTTGTCCGTAATAATTATCACCCCAGGCCCACAAGGTCCCGTCTGTTCTGATGCCGACTGTATGTCCCGCGCCCGCGGAAACTGCACTCCATGTATCGGCGCCGATCTGTTCGGGCATATTTCTCTGGTTTCTCGTGCCGTCGCCCAGATTCCCATTATCATTTCCGCCCCAGGCCCATAATGTTCCATTTGATTTCAAGGCCAGCGTATGGTAGCCTCCCGCGACTATTGATGTCCAGTCGTTGGCCGTTCCAATTTGTTCAGGAGAATTTTTATCATCGGTTGTTCCATCTCCAAGCTGGCCGTAGACATTCAGACCCCAGGCCCACAACGTGCCATCAGTCTTTAAAGCAACTGCATGCAGGCTTCCCGCGGCGACTGAGGCCCATGTTGTATCTGTCCCGATTTTATAGGGGGAATTTCGTTGAACCGTTGTCCCGTCTCCTATCTGTCCATATGCGTTATGTCCCCAGCCCCATAACGTCCTATCCGACTTAATTGCTGATGAATGATAATATCCGGCGGTTATCGAGCTCCAGTTGCTATCAGTTCCTGTTTGGACGGGAGAGTTTTTCGGGACCGTTGTGCCGTCTCCCAGCTGTCCATAATTATCGCCCCATGCCCACAGAGTGCCGTCGGTTTTCATGGCAACGGTGTGATATCCTCCGCCGACAACGCTCTTTGCAAGCACTTCATTGGGCGGCGTCGTATCTACGGTGAATATTGACTGGTCCGACGCTTTAAGGCCCGTCGCGCCCGTTGTCTCCACTTTGACGGTATGGCTGCCGTCGCTCAGCCGGTCTAAAGTACTTCCCGATGGTGTCGCGACCGCGACGCCATCCACCGTGACCACAACAGTGCCGCCGCTTGCCATATATATGAGCGTGGGTATATTGTTGCCGGTTAGCTCGGCTTTTGGATAGATGATGTTGGCCGTTGGATGCAATGCATCAACCGTAAATGACGATTCCGTGAAGCCCATATTGCCGGCGCTGTCCACGGATTCCACACGAACGGTATGCTGTCCGTCTGCTAATGGGGCGAGCGTATTACCGGAGACCTTGGAAACAACTGTTCCGTCAACCTTGACGGTGACAGTACCGTCGCTTGCGGTATACAGCAAGATAGGCGCTGCACCGGTGGTTATGCCGGGTTTCGGCGATACAATGTTCACCGTGGGCGAAACAGTGTCAACCGTAAAGGTTACGCTTGCCACCCCCAGGTTTCCAGCCATATCTGTCGCTTCTACACGGACTGTGCGTACACCGTCAGCAAGCGAATTAAGGTTGTTGCCTGATATTTTGGATACAACAACATTGTCAACTTTTACCACAACGGTCCCGTCGCTGACTGAATAATTGAGGACCGGTGTCCTGTTATTGGTGAAGCCCATTACCGGTGAGGTAATCGTAACTACTGGAGCGTCCGTATCCACATTAAACGCTACCAGAGCCGATCGTTTGCTCCCGGCGGCATCCGTTGATTCGACTTTGACAGTATGCAGCCCGTCGGCCAACGCAGCAAGCTTGTCTCCCGCCACCTTGGACACAATGGCGCCATCCACCGACACCTGCACGGTGCCTCCGGCTACGGAATAGTTTAGTGTAGGGGTCTTGTTGTTTGTATAACCGGCAATCGGTGAGTTGATACTTACCCCTGGAGCCGTAACAACTTCAATATTGCCTGCGGTAAAAGTTCCAAGGGTTGTTTTGAGCGTACCCTTAATGGAGGTTACCCCAATGATTGCCGAATAATTCGAATTATAACCTCCGGTCATGGTGACGTCTATGCTTCGATTCGCAGTGAAATTTTCAAAGAAGGTCTCGTTCTTGCTCTGGATGACGGCCCCATCCGGGGCGGCGTTATACGCGGCCTGCAGGGAGGAGTAACAGGTGGGCGTAGCGCCCGCGATCCTCACGGGGAGGTCCGTGCACGCAAGAGCGGCCTTGGGCGGAATGATAAAAATTAACGAGCAGGCGCACCAAAGCAGGATAAGAATGACAGAGCGCATTTTAATCATATCTGTTGTCCCCTCGTGCGCATATCGCATCTGGCCCTCCCCGGAAAACGGGTTCGTGTTGTTATAGTCATACCTTTATCACCAAAAGTCGTGCTGCTTTCATACTTGATGGATATCGGATTAATTTATTGGATTGCAGGTACAGACTCCGCTCGAGCTTATAGCGCTTGAGCAATAACCAATCTTCCCTATGTCTGTCCAACATAATGCCTTGTTTGCGTTTGCCAGGGGAGAGGTATCTTTTCCAAAGCTGACGCTCCCATTGACTTGCAGCTTTGCATTGGGAGTGCCTGTCGTCCCAATACCGACGGTGCCGCCATCAAGAATAGTTAATAAGCTCGCATTTTGAGCGATATTTAGAAATTCATAACCCCATCCGCCACTAAAAAGAGTTGTCATGTTTGAACTATTGATAGCTAATACCGGCAAGTTACTTCCGCTTGAATTTTTAGAATAAAGAGCGTATTGATTGTCTAATAGAATATCTCCGGAAGAAACATGGAGCTTCGCTCCCGGAATCGTCGTCCCGATGCCGATGTTGCCATCGCTTCTTAGCGTCATAATTGTAGTATCAGGAGCTACGACAGCGACTCCATTAGCAGCAAGCAATTTGAAACTAAGAACTGTTCTATCAGAAGTGTCATTACTAAGTGTTAATGCGGCTGTGCGAGCATAAGAAAGGCCTGAATTATAAGGACGAGCAAGCGTTATGATGTCTTGCGGCGTTAAAGTGCAAGCAGACCCGTCAACTTCCAATTTAGACAACGGTCCTGTCGTTCCGATGCCGACGTTGCCAGTACCTGTTATTCTCATCCTAATATTTTCCAAATAAAATCGACCTGCATTGCCTGTATAAAAATTAATTCCACCACTTGTACTTATCGCGCCTAATCCTAAATCACTGGAAACACCGTCTATACTGTCATGTCCGATGAATGGAAGATTTGTCTGCGCTGATGCAACTCGTTTTCCGAAAATAATATATGCGTTGGAATTGGTCGTATAGTTACCTAACTGAAACTCGCTTTCTGGACTCGTCGTCCCGACTCCAAGCTTGCCGCTCACGAGCATGTCGCCATCTGCCGCGTAAAGCTCACCGCAAAGAACCGACAGCATTGCCATTATCAACACAATCGCTTTATTCATTTCACGTCCCCTCCCAGCAAGCAATAAAAAAAACCGTATTACTACAAACGAAATAATAATTGTTACATTCCTACGGAATCCCCCTCACCCCCGAAAGAGGCTGTGCCTCAAACGGGGCAGGCCAGCCCTCTCCCGCGTTGGGGAGAGGATAAGAGGACAAAGGAATGGAGAAAACATTAACGAATCTAAATGCGTTTGTATTAAAATGCAATCCCGTCAAGAACAAATTCCTGTTTGTCGTACGATCATTTTTTCAGCTCAGAGACCTGATGCTTCAGAGCATCGATCTGCTTCTGCTGCTCCTTGATCGCCTCGATCAAGACCGGGATGAGCTCCGTATACGCAACCGCTTTTGTCCCGTCAGGGGCGGTGTTTACCACTTCAGGCAGGACCTTCTCGATCTCCTGCGCGATCACGCCGTAGTGCCGGCCTTTTGCAAAACCCTTATCCGCATACTCTTCGGTTTTCCACTCATATGAAACCCCGTTGAGGTTGAGCGCCTTGTCCAAGGGAGTGTTGATTGATTGAATGTTCTTTTTGAATGTGATGTCGGATGGGGACCATCCTTCTGTGGCGTAGGCAGGACCGGCAACATAAAGTTTATATGATCCCGGGTTCGTCGTCCCGATGCCGACGTTGCCGCTTAATATCATATTCCCAGCACCAGGATCAGTTGCTACATAACTATTTCCCAAAGATAACCCACCATTTGCACTTAACCGCATCTTTTCAGAGAATCCAGTTGTATCTTTGCTTGTTGCTATTCCAAATTTTATGCTTTGATTAGAAAATATTGATCCAGGATTTCCTGCTGTGCCTGAATATATGGATAAAAATGCTGACCCCGCATCACCTTCCGCCACTAATTGACTGCCATTATCAGCGGCGTGATATAGGTTTAATACTGTGTTTGCAGCAATCCCACTTGGATTCGTCGTCCCGATGCCGACGTTGCCGTTATCTAAAATAATTGCATTTCCCTGATCATTTTTTATAAATAGTTTCCCGGTAGCGCTCTCTCTGAAAATACTGGCATAGGTAGTTGTGGGTCCATGCCCGAAGCGAAGCATTGGATTTGATTGACTACTAAGAAAAATATCTCCATCAGCCACTTCCAATTTTTGACTCGGAAGCGGTGTCCCGATGCCGACGTTGCCAGCCCTCCAAACCATCGAATATTGAGAGCCATCATATATTCTCATAAAATTACCATCTGTCTGATCAAACTGTAAAAATCCATATGGATTTCCCGTCGCACTAGACGTCAATGAAATGTATGGATTAGTCTGACCGGAAATATCGATCGGGCCACCACTAACAGCTAATTTATTAGAACCCAGAATCGTCGTCCCAATGCCCAGCTTGCCGCTCACGAGCATGTCGCCATCCGCCGCGTAAAGCGAACCGCAAAGAACCAACAGCATGGCCATGATCAACACAATCGTCTTCTTCATTTCACGTCCCCTCCCGAAAACCTATAAAAAGTCTGCCAAACTCTTCCTAATCAACGCCTCACCTGATACTTGAGATGGAGCTTTCAACAAGTATATGAAAATAACAATTTCGAACATTCTCGTCAACTTCAAATTCTAATTTGAGATCGAATCGCGAGTAACAACGCGTTCAATGCAATGATATTTATGAATATTTTATTGTCAGAGTTTTTTTTGGGCATGTTGCAGTTTGTTGCGTACAATTGCAGGAATATGACAGAGTACTGAGTACAGGGACATAGTACAGAGTACAGAGTTCAAAGTTCAGAGTTCAACTGCGGCAGGGTCAAGACTTTCCCCATTCATTGCGCCCGACCTCAGTGACACGTCGATACACGCTGACAACCATTCGGCATTATCCGGCGCTGATTTGCTTTTCAACATGCGCCCGTAATTCGCGTATCAGTGCAAGGACAGCGTTGCGATCAAACTGAGTTTCAAGAGGAATATCTTCGTAACGGAACAGCGTTCCGTATGCGGTCAGTACGTCGAGATCGGCCAGGGGGGCGGGCAGCGGATGCCCGGCATCCATCAGAAGATCCATAAGCAGCCTGAGATTGTGCGTTCGGGGAAAGGGTATGCTGTATTCAGAGAGGAGGGCCTTGAGCAGCTTTTCCGCTGCCTGCTGGCCATGGAACCCGTATATTTCGTTGCTGATCTTTGCCGCGGAGACGACCTCGACAAGCAGCGCTTCGTCCTCGGCGGCCTTTCGGATTAACAGGAGCGCCTGCTCACGCTGCTTCATACAGTACCTTTCCTTCGCGGACGGCGTTGAAATACACGTTGCCCGGTGTCGTGGCCCAGTACTCGAATATCTCGCGGCTGACTACCAGAAGGTCTACTGCGATGCGAAGAGGGCTCAAGACGCGGTTCAGCCGGGTTATTTCGGAAACGCGGTCCTTTACATCGGCCTCGACGATCAGCAGGTCCACGTCGCTGTCTTCGCGCTGCTCACCCCTACCGTAGGACCCGAAGAGAATAATCTTGTCCGGGTGCGCTGCGTCCGAGAGGATCCTCGTTGCCTCAGCTATCTTTTCCTGTACGACCACAACTTTTCAGCCTCCTGAATACCGTATCCATTTGTAGCATAATATCGGTGTAAATACAAGATGAAACCGCGCTGTCGTTCCCGATTTGAAGGATTTAGTCAATTCATTTAAGAGCTCGGAACCCCATAAAGACGCGTTCATGCTGCGCCTCGTTGAGCGAATCAGAACTTATTTATCGCATCAATAAGGTTTCTCAACCGCCCGAAATTCTTTCGGTTGAAATCCACCAGCAGTCTCGGCAGGTTGACAACATCGATATCATCCGCCTCTGCGGGGAGCGGGCCGGAGAGGACTATATCTCCCCCGGCGGTCAGGATGTCGGCAAAGGCGCGCTTGAGTTCACTCACCGCCCGCTGATCCAGGGCGGACGACATTCTTATCACTAACTGCCCGTTCACATAACGGATGCTGTGATAACGATGATAAAAGCGGTCTATCCTTTCAACGGCGGCCTCCGCGGAATCTACTCGCTCGAACAGGGAAAAGTCGGAAGTCTCTATATAGCCCCGGGCCAGGAGTTCTTTTTCCATGAATTGAATCCACTGTGTCCAATAAGAACAATTCGGATCGTCCACCAGCACTAATGGCAGAGGATCGCGCTTCCCGGTCTGCACCAGCGTGAGAGTTTCCATGGCCTCATCGAGGGTCCCGAAGCCTCCTGGGAACAGGGCCACGGCATGAGCTTCTTTTAGAAACGCCACCTTACGGTTGAAAAAATATTTGTACGTTATGAGCCGGGGATTTCCCTCAAGCACGGGATTGGCCCTCTGTTCAAAAGGCAGCCGGATATTCACGCCGAAGGAATGTTCCGGCCCGGCGCCCTCATTCACCGCCTGCATGATTCCTCCCCCGCCGCCGGTAATGACCATATAGCCTGACGCGGCAAGCCTTCGCCCGAATTCCCGCGCCATCCCGTACACCGTTTCATGGGGCTCTGTCCTGGCGGAGCCGAAGACCGTGATCTTTCGCTTCGCCCGATAGGGGCCGAATACCTTCGCGGTAAACCGCATTTCTTTCAGTGTTGAATTCATGAGTTTGAGATCGGCCCGCTCATTGTCCTCCTGGCCGGCTTTGAGAGCCGCCAGGATCATTTCACGGACGAGTTCAGGCCGGTGGATCCCCTCCACCTGTTCCATCAGCCGGTCGATGGATTCATCTGTTGGTCCGTTCGTTCTGGTAAAATGTAGCTGCATTATATTCCATCCTCTCAAATGAACCGGAACTGCGATTTCACACGGTAACTATTCAGCACATTTAGTGTCACTTACAACACCCATTTTCCTATCCTGTCATTCCCGAGGATGTTATCGGGAATATGGTGTTCCGGAAAACGGTAAAACCAGATCCCCGATAGAACCCTTCGGGGATGACCTTTTGGGTTGGTTGAGTGCCCATTTGAGGGTACGTGAATAGATACTTCACACAAAGGCCCAAAGAAGTCCCGGTGATTGCGATAGTTGTGAATCAGATTTTCTTCGTGGCTTCGTGGCTTTGTGTGATAATATTCCTGCCGCTTGCCTTCCTCATATCTTGAAGCATTGTAACACAAACCGGCCCGCATCGGAACAGGCTAATACAAACGAAATAATAATTGTTACATTCCTACGGAGTCCCCCTCACCCCCCGAAGGTGACTTCGGTATCTGATCCACTCCCTTGACGGGAAGAGATTGAGGGTAGGGTGAAGTATCCGGCGCTCGTACTCATCACCCCCACCTAACCTCCCCCGTCAAGGGGGAGGGAGCTATAGGGTGACCCCGTAGCAAGCAGGCTGCGGGGAATTGTAAGTTAATAACGGTCTCATAATAGTATTGACATAAAACATTGCGTCATCCCCGAGCGTATCTATCCCCGATTAAAGCATTCGAGGACGGATATGTTTTTAACACCAGATTCCCGATTAAACCTTCGGGAATGACTGTTTGATTATGTTGTTTCTATTTTGAGACGATTAATAATCGCATTTGACAAGGTGAATGTTTCTGGCTAACATAGGACAAGTTGGAAATGTTGCCTCAGTCTACCGCCCCCGATAAACCCCGTTAGAGATTGCGTATCTCTAAGCAGGGTAAACGAGGGCGCTACGTATAGAGCTTATCATGTTTCCGAAAATCATTAAAATTTGCATTCTCCTCTTCTGGCTCGTCATGCTCGGGCTTCTTATCGAGCGGACCTACCTTCGGCCCGCCACCGTCATTGCGCTGAACGTCATCACCGAGGAAGGCGTGCGGCCGCGTGACGAGTGGTTCGGCATCTACCAGCAGGGCCGGAAGATCGGCTACGCGCATACCAGCGTTGTTCCCGAGGACGATACCTATCATATCTCGGAAGAATCGGTGCTCGACGTGCTTGCGCTCGGCTCGAAGCAGCGGATCAAGACCGTCATCAACAGTTATGCCACCAAAAACTTTCTTCTCAAGTACTTCGACTTCACCCTGCATTCCAACATGACTGATATGGAGGTAAAGGGCGCTGTTGTCGGCAAAAAACTGATGCTGGACATCGTGACGGCCGGCACAACGCGCAAAGAGCGTATCGAGCTTAAAGAACCGCCATACCTTTCACCCAACATTAAACCGGCCATCATTCTCCTCGGTCTTGAGCCGGGGAAGAAGTACAGCTTTCCCCTTTTCAATCCCGCGACCATGAGCACCGACTACGCTGATGTTATTGTGGAGGCGCGTCAACGCATCAAGGTTGGAGACCAGGAGCAGACAGTGTACAAGCTCAAGGAATCGTTTCAGGGAATGGACGCCTTTTCCTGGATTTCCGAAGACGGAGAGACCATCAAGGAAGAGAGTCCGCTCGGCTACCTGCTCTTGAAGGAGACTCGGTCCGAGGCAATGAAGCTCGACAAGGAAGGCCCGGTGGTTGATATCGTTTCTCTCACGATGATCCCTTCCACCCCGGTGAACAATTCATCTCAGGTAAAATATCTTAAGGCGCAACTGAAAGGCGTTGCGCTTTCCGGATTCCAGTTAAATGGAGACAGGCAGTCCTTCCGGGACGATCGAATCGAGATATCCGTCGACGATACGGGTCCCTCCTATCGCCTGCCCTATGCGGAAAAGGATGAGAGCGCGTATTTGCGTCCCACCGCCCTGATCCAGAGCGATGATAAGCGCATACAGGAGCAGGCGATGAAAATCCTGAAAGGTGAAAAAGACGCCCGCGAGGCCGCGAAAAAACTGAACCAGTGGGTGTATGACTCAATCCAGAAGATGCCGGTGGTGAGCATCCCGAGCGCCGTGGAAATACTGAACCAGCGCGTCGGCGACTGCAACGAACACACAACGCTTTACACGGCCCTCGCCCGCGCCTCCGGCCTCCCCGCGAGAATGGCGGCGGGCATCGTGTACATGAGAGACGGTTTCTATTACCACGCCTGGCCCGAGGTATGGCTCGGAAAATGGACGGCGATCGATCCGACGTTCAACCAGTTTCCCGCGGACGCCACGCACATTCGTTTCGTCGCCGGAGACCTCGGCAGTCAGTCGGCAATCATGCGCCTGGTGGGTAAACTCAAGGTGGAGGTCCTGGAATACCGGTAAAATATTATGATCAAACTAATCAACCTCACCAAGACCTACGGCAAGCTCATTGCCGTGAACAGCATCAACCTCGAAGTCGCCAGGGGCGAGATCTTCGGCTTCCTCGGCCCAAACGGAGCTGGCAAGACCACGACCATCAAGATGCTGGCGGGCCTGCTCCAGCCCACGAGCGGCAGCGCTCTCATCGACGGCTATGACGTGCAGAAGGAGCCGATGCGGGCCAAATTCATCACCGGTTTCATTCCCGACCGGCCGTTCCTTTATGAGAAGCTTACTGCCGCTGAATTCATGCGCTTCGTGGCCAGGTTGTACGATATGGCGGAGCCGGGAAAACGCATTTCGGAACTGCTCCACCTTTTCGGCCTTTCCGAATGGGCTGATGAACTGGTCGAGAATTTTTCCCACGGCATGAAACAGCGTCTCGTCATGGCGTCCGCCCTGCTTCACGAGCCCCGGGTCCTCGTGGTGGACGAGCCCATGGTCGGCCTTGACCCCCGCGGCGCGCGGTTGGTAAAGGACATTTTCAAGGACCTTGCTTCCAAAGGCGTGACTGTGTTCATGTCGACGCACACCCTTGAGATCGTGGAGCAGATGTGCACCCGCGTGGCGATAATAAACAAGGGCGATATTATCGCCGAAGGCAGTGTTGAAGACCTCGGACGCATGGCGCGCATGCCGGACAGCCACCTGGAGCCGATTTTTTTGAAGCTTACGGGCGGCGATGAAACAGCAATATAATTCGCGTTTCAAGATAGAAGCTTCACAATCAAACGGTCATTCCCGAAGGTTTAATCGGGAATCCGGTGTTAAAACCATATCCCCGATAGAAGCATTCGGGGATGACGCAAAGTGTTAAGTCACTGGCGAGCTTTGCGAGAAAAATTCTTGCAGAGAAGAATTTGACTCTTAACTGACTAAGAATATATTATCCTATGCTATTACTTCTCTCCCCACGTTACCATGCAGTCATGAACAGGCTCGGCCGCCTTGCCCCTGGAGATGGTTTGAAGACCGTTTTCCTCGGTCTGCTCGGTTTTGGGTTCTGGGCGTTCATGTACGGAGTGTCGTTCAGGGTCCTCAGCTATTTCAGGACCATCGAGGGGCTCGGCGACCTGCTTGCGCTCAGGCTGCTGTCCATGATCCTTCTGACCTTCTTCTCCATCCTCGTCTTCAGCAATATCGTCACCTCGCTCTCGACCTTCTATCTCTCGGGAGAGCTCGAGCTCCTGCACTCGTCTCCGGTCCCGATTGAAACCATTTACCGCGCCAAGTTCATAGAGACCGTCGTGGATTCATCCTGGATGACGCTCATTTACGGACTCCCGGTCTTTATCGCCTACGGTATGGTATTCAAGGCTTCCCTCCTTTTCTATGCGGGTTTGATACTTACGATCGTGCCCTTTCTGATCATACCCGCGGGCCTCGGCATTATCACCACCATGCTGCTGGTGAACTCCTTTCCCGCGCGCAGGGCCAAGGACGTCCTGGTGCTACTGGGGCTCCTGTTCTTCGTGGTCATGTACATCCTGTTCCGGATGCTCAGGCCCGAGAAGTTGGTAGACCCCGACACCTTTCCCACCCTCGTCTCGTACCTCACGGCTTTGCGCGGTCCTGTCTCGCCGCTTCTCCCGAGCTATTGGGCCGGAGAAACACTCTCACCCCTTCTCAGGAGAACCAGCGGGGAGGTCGTCTTTTATCTGCTCATGCTCTGGAGCACCGCGCTTGCCTTCATAGTGATCGGCGAATGGGTCTGCGGTAAAATTTACTATTCCGGGTGGTCGCGCTCGCAGGAGGGCAAGAAAGCCCCGATCTCCCGTTCTCGCGCGGCGGATATGTTCTTCAAACTGGCATCTTCCCCGTTTCGCGGAAAGATGCGGACCATCGTGCTGAAGGACCTCAAGCTTTTTTTCCGGGACACCTCGCAGTGGTCGCAGCTCTTTCTTCTGCTCGCGCTGATCGTTGTTTATCTTTACAGTTTCAAGCTGCTTCCGATAGAACGTTCTCCCATGCCGAGCTTCTTTCTCCAGAACCTCATTTCGTTCCTCAATCTCGGCATGGTGGGCTTCGTGACGTCCGCCGTGGCGGTGAGGTTCGTGTTTCCTTCGGTGAGCCTCGAAGGCGAAGCCTTCTGGATAATCCGGTCCTCCCCTCTTTCGCTCAGGGAGTTTCTCTGGGCGAAATTCTGGAGTAATCTCCTGCCGCTCCTCGTGCTCGCCGAAATACTGACAGTGCTTTCAAACACCCTGCTCAAGGTCACTTCGTTCATGATGGCCCTGTCCGTCATCACCGTATTCATGATGACCTTCGGCATCACCTCGCTCGGCGTGGGGCTCGGCGCTGTTTTCCCGAAGTTTAAACATGAAAATGTCGCGCAGATCCCGACTGGTTTCGGCGGCATCGTATACATGCTACTGACCATGTTGTTCATCGGGACCGTGATCACGCTCGAGGCCTGGCCTGTTTACCGGATTTTCATGACGCAAAACCTCGGAATTCACACCTCGGCCGCTGGTTGGGCGTGGATCTCTTTGTCATTCTTCCTGGTGGTTCTTATTAATATTTTTGCCCTTATTATCCCTATGAAAACAGGGCTGAAGCGCCTGGGACAAAGGGAAATATAACCCCCAAAACCACAATATATTGTATATACGCCATTAATCAATACCTTACCTTGTTATTTTTCGCTTTACAAATCAGCCTTCGTGTGATATAAAATCATTGAAATTTGTTCCGACAAAACCCTTCTGTTTTTGGTTATGAGGAGACCTATGCTGCTCAAAACCCTGGAAATGATAGGCTTTAAATCCTTCTCCGACAAGACAACTGTCACGTTCCAGACCGGCGTCACGGCCGTGGTTGGGCCGAACGGCTGCGGCAAAAGCAATATCTCCGACGCGATCCGATGGGTGCTCGGCGAACAAAGCGCGAAGCATCTCCGCGGAGACAAGATGGAGGATGTGATCTTCAACGGCAGCGAGAGCCGCAAGCCCCTCGGCATGGCCGAAGTCACGATCAAGCTCACCAATGTCCCGGGAAGCCTGTCGTCCGAATTCGGGCAATACACCGAGCTCGAGATCACCCGGCGTCTCTACCGCTCGGGCGAGAGCGAATACCTCATCAACAGGATCCCCTGCCGCCTTAAGGACATCCGCGATCTCATGATGGACGCGGGCGTGGGCGCAAAACTTCATGCCATCATTGAGCAGGACCGTGTAAAAAAGATCGTCGATTCCAAGCCCGAAGACCGCAGGTTCCTTTTCGAGGAAGTTGCCGGCGTGATGAAATACAAGGCGCGGAGACAGGAGGCGCTCTCGAAACTCGAATCCACCCAGCAGAACCTGCTCCGCGTGAACGACATCATCACCGAGGTGAAACGGCAGCTCAATTCGCTCGAGCGCCAGGCCAAAAAGGCCGAGCGCTACCAGAAAATCAGGGCCGAAATGAAGGACCTCGACTTCCGTTTCGCGTCCGTGGAGTACTCCAACCTCGGGCTCGAATGGACCGTTGCGACAGAAGAGTTCAAGAAGGCGGAAGACGAGCTCACGGAGTATCACGCCGGCCTCGGCAGGATCGAAGCGGCCATAGAGGAATCGCGGACCGATGCGCTTTCAGCCGAACACGAGCTGACCGCACTCCAGCACAGGATACACGAGACCGGGACCGCGCTAAGCCGCGCCGAGCACAAGGTTGAGCTGTCGCGGAGCCAGATCGCCTCGTTCAACGAGCAACGCGGTCGCGACCTTGCGGACAGGGAATACCTCACGCAGGAAGCAACGCGCACAACCGGGCAGAAGGCGCTTCACGAGGAAGAGTCGCGCGTGCTGGCGGCCTCGATCAATGAAAAGAACGCAGTGCTCACGCAAAAGAACTCCGCTATAGAGGTCCTTGCGCAGGAATTGAAGGAGCAGGAACTCGCACTGGAAGAGACCCGCGCCGAGATATTCAATGCCATCAACGAATCCGCTTCGGAAAAAACGAAGATCGCCAACCTCCAGTCCCGGCTTGCGCAGCTCGACGAACAGGACGACCGCGGCCTTAAGGAAAAGCAGGAACTCTTACTGAAGCTTCAGGAGCTCACAACGCTTCTTGCGGAAAAAGAGCGGGAGCTCACGGCTCTCACCGACCGCAGGAACGCGGCCCTTGAAGAGCGCGCGCGGGTTGCAGCCCAACTGGAGCAGGCCCTGGCAGCAAAGAAGAAACTTGAAGCGGAGCTTGGGACGGCGAAAAACAGGCTTGCCGGTCAGGGTTCGCGGCTTCGCTCACTGCTAGAGCTTGAGCAGCGGCACGAGGGTTACCAGAAAGGCGTGCAGACAGTCATGTCCGCGCGCAGTGAGGCCGGAGGCAATGATCGCCTCGGCGCCATACACGGACTCGTTGCGGACATGATCGAGACGGAGCCCCGGTACGAAACCGCGATCGAGGCTGTTCTCGGCGACCGGCTCCAGTACGTGGTAGTCGATTCCCAGAACGATTCGCTCAAAGCCATCGATTATCTGAAGTCCCAGGGCGGAGGTCGAAGCACCTTCATACCCAGGACCCCGCGCGAGATCAAATCAGAGCCTTTTGTCAAAAACGGCCATGCCGGCGTTATCGGTTCCGCGCTCACGATCGTGCGCACGAAGGAGAGTTACAGCAACGTGGCGCAGTACCTGCTGGGCGACGTCGTGGTTGTGGACACCATGGACACTGCGCTCTATCTCTGGCACAAGAACGGCATGCACAAGACCATCGTGACGCTCGCCGGAGAGATCCTGGACCCCTGGGGCGCGGTCACGGGCGGCACAGTCGAAGCGGACGGCACGGGCATGCTCGCCAAACGGCGCGAAATCAAGGATCTGGAACACGAGGTGGGCGAACTCGAAACCCTTGCTACGCGCCTTCAAAATGAATTGAGTTCCCTTGAGCTTGCGATCGATTCTGACAAAAAAAGTGAGGGTGAACTTTCCCAGATGGTCCATCGCATGGAACTCGAACTGGTGAACAAGGGAAAGGACTGTTCTTCGGTCCGGGATGAGATCAGCCGCGCACAGGAACGCACCCGGACACTTGACACGGAAGCAACGGGACGCTCATCCCAGAGAATGGAACTGAGCAGCGGCGTTGAAAAGTCATTGGATACGCTTCGGGGCCTTGAAGCGGGCCATACCAGCGCCCAGGCCAGCATCGAAATGCTCCAGGTTGACCTCTCCCGGAAGAAGGATGCCCTTGAGCTCAGCCGCGCAGAAATAACCGAGCTACGGATGGACGTCGCCTCTTTGCAGGAGAAGCAGACGGCGTCCACGGGAAATCTGGCGGCCCTCGTGCGCACGGAAGCGGAGCTTTCCGAACGGCTTGCGAAACGGGAAAACGAGATCACGGCCATCACCGCGAAACTGGCTGAACTTGAGGCGTCAATCGCCGAAGCCGAAGAAGAAATCAAGACCCATATAAATGTCCTCGAAGAGGAGAAGCGGGTCCTTGTTTCCCGGCAGGAGGGGCACGCAGTAAAGATGCAGGCCCTCCAGGCCGACGAAGAACAGGCCCGGCAACTCAGGCACGACATCGAGGCGGCCCAGAAGCGGCTCTCGGCCAACGAGGTCCGGCGCACCGAACTGCGGATGAAGATCGAACACCTGAAAGACCGGATCTGGGGCGCTTATCACACCGAGCTCGAGACCATGGTCCGGGAACTGGGACAGTTCGAGCTCAATATCGAGGAGGCGAAGCCCAAACTCGACGAACTGCGCCAGAAAATCGACCAGATGGGCCCCATCAATGTCGAAGCGCTGCAGGAATTTACCGAACTCAAGGACAGACACGACATAATGAGCGCCCAGCAGAGCGACATTAATGAGTCTATCGACAATCTCAAATCGACCATCGCCAAGCTCGATGTGGAAACCAAGGAGCTCTTCAGCGAAGCCTTTACCGCCATTCACGCGAAGTTTAAAGAGGTCTTTGCAATGCTCTTCGAAGGCGGCAGGGCCGAGCTCGTGCTCCTCGATGAGGCGAATATTCTTGAATCAGGCATTGAAATCATCGCCCAGCCCCGGGGAAAACGGCTCCAGAGCATCCTGTCGCTGTCGGGCGGAGAAAAAGCGCTCACCGCCATCGCGCTCCTCTTCGCGGCCTTTTTGGTAAAACCGAGCCCCTTCTGCCTGCTCGACGAAGCCGACGCCCCGCTCGACGAAGCCAACGTATGGCGTTTTACCAGGCTTATCCGCGAGATGAGCGGACATTCACAGTTCATCGTCATCACGCACAAAAAACCCACCATGGAGATGGCGGATTCGCTCTACGGCATCACCATGGAGGAGCCCGGCTGCTCCAAGGTGGTTTCAGTGCAGCTGCGCGAGCCTGCATTGGCATAGCCTGAATTTTCCACTTTCCATATAACAACCGCTGTGGTATTCTGCCCAGTATGGGATGTATTGTTCGTCTGATGATCAGAAAGACCGCTTTTCGGCTTGTTCTTGCGCTGGCCTTTTTCCTCGTTTTCGCCTGGTCCCGGATCGCACTCTGTGAAACAGTAGCAGACGATTCGAGCAACAGGCCTTCAGCCGTCCCTGCGGAGCAATTCAGAAGATTTATCGTCGAGTTCGAGCCCGACGCTTATTACAGCGATATAGATCTCACAATCGCTCTTACCAAAATACCCATCCCCCATATCGGAGAACAAACCGAAGCGGAAATTTACCGGACTCTGCTTTCACGCGCCGCACTTTTGCCGCAGTTCCTGGTCCTGGAGGTCAGCGTAAACCCCATGCCCTACTTCGGCACGTACATTAAAAGAGAAGACCGGGATTTCTACGATAATGCGCAGCTGTCCCGGAGCTTCAACTGGGTCAAGGCATTGACCGCGGGATTCGAGGAACCTTACGCCGCTTCAGTCCTGGCAGGCAACGTGGTGGATTTTGATATCCCCGGCAGTACGGACATCAAAGGCAACGGATACAGCGGTTACCTGTTCAGCGCGGGGAATTACCATATCAAGGATAATGAGCTGGTCCAGGACAAGTGGTACGAATTCGAATGGAAAATGAAGGGAGACCGTAAATCCTCGGTCAAGAAGCTGAGTTGGAGTTTCAGGATCGGCGCAAAACTGCACGGAAATCCGGATATCACGGACATCATCTACCTATCCTTCAGAAGAAGCAGGTTGAACTACCAGTCTGAAGGAGCGTCCCTTTTCAACAACAGCGGATTCGAATACACCTTCGATATGGACCGGAAGACGTTCCAATCCGTCCGGCACTACTTCTATGTAGACAAAAAGTGGCCGCTGGAAAGCAAAAAGATGGCCTTCTCTCTTGCCGCTGGCTTCGTGTGGGAATCAGCCCATAAATACACCGGCGCTCTTGCAACCGGCAGAACAAGCTCTGATTTCCAGATAATTCTTAGACCGAACCTGGAATTTTAAAGTTATTACCTAAGCCGGACAAGCCGGAACCAAAATGCATCTCTCGCAAAGGACGCCAAGAAAATCCAATCCTAAACCACGGCTTGTTTTTTGGTTTTAAATCAGAAAAACTTTACACTCGAGGTTCCCCTCTGCGCTCTTTGCGGGCTTTGCGAGAAACTTTCTTGCTATTTTGTGAAGCTTTTGATTCTTCAGTTACTAATCCCGCCGTCATCCGACCGGATAAGCATCTCACGAACGATCGTGTTCCTTCCCGCCACATAGACCTCGTATCCGGAAGCGAGAGAGCCCATCAGTTCGAGTTTTGAGCGAATGACGGACTCTTTCCCCGCTGCGCAAATGATGGCCCTGATCGCCGCGCCCTGCCTGATCAGGGCTATGTTATCGGGAGCAATCAATTCCGGGGCTTGCAACCCGTTTTCCCAGGCGGCAAGCTCGTCCTGGAGCGTCTTATCGATGGTCGTTTTTATTGTTTGTCCGCTGCGATACAACTCTTGTTCACCGAACATATCGAGCAACAACTCTTCCAGCGCGTGCTGATAACATGGCCTGCCGTTTTTCCGGGTGAGGGCTGAGAGGTCGAACCTGCTTGACCCTTCCTGCCGGAGTCTCATGGTTACCTGAAGAGCGGCAGAATATTCATCCTGCGTGATAAGCCTGGCCTGCTGCATGTTAAAAAGCACCTGATCCTGTCGCGTCTTTGCCTTGTCCGGTCTTTTGAATGGATTATAGTAGCGCGGGTTGGGCAGCATTCCCGCAAGGAGCGCTGCCTCCGAAACCGTCAGCTCGGACGCATGCTTGTCCAGATAAAACCGGCTTGCGGCTTCGATGCCGTAGATGTTATCTCCCCATTCCACCTCGTTAAGATAGATTTCGAGTATGCGGCGCTTGGTAAGCAGCTCCTCGGCCCTCTGCGCCAGGACATACTCGCGTATCTTGCGAATAATGGTTTTCTCTTTGGAGAGCAGGACGTTCTTGATCATCTGCTGCGTGATCGTGCTGCCTCCGCGGGCAAAACGATGCTTTTGCACGTCATGAACGATTGCGTCACGAACGGCCTTGTAATTTACGCCTTTGTGCTCGAAGAAGGTGTCGTCCTCGGCAGTCACCACCGCATGAACAATGACCTCGGGCAGGCCGGACACGGGCGCCCAGATCCGGAATTTGCGGTCATAGAACTGGGTCAGCACACCGCCGTCTTTGTCCAGAACCTCGGCGGCCGCGGATGGACGGTAGTTTTTCAGGACTGATACATCAGGAAGGTTATGAACGATGTATGCGAGCCAAATGGACAGGATCAGGACCGAGAGCAGGAGGACCCCAAGCCCCGACAATAGAAACTTCTTCATGAATAATGCTATTTCCCCTCATCAGCGTGATCGTGAGGCTTTTTCTCCCGCCTACAGACGGGACCGGTGCTCTCGCCTCAACCCCAGCCGATGCCGCGGTTGAGGCGGATGACGGCAAAGAGCAAAACCAGAAGAATGATGACTGAGAGAGATGGATCGGACATAATGGTATACTCCGTTGATTAAGGTGTGATGATATCGTAAGAAGTCTTATGTAACCGCAGTCGCGGAGGAAACCCTATATTAATGTATTTTTCTCGGCGTCTCCGCGGCAGATCTTGGCTTTTTACGAGTTCTTCAATTTTGAGAAATCGCGCTTTATTGTGTCTCTTCTATTCCCACGCTATCTGCTTTCAAGCAATTGCCGCAGGACCCGCTGATTATACGGAATTGCCCAGTCTCTCGGCCCGATCACTTTTTCCCTCACCACTCCCTTGCCATCAACAAGGTACGTCTCGGGAAATTTAAATGTGCCGTACATCCCGGCCACGGACCGTCCGGGGTCCAGGACTGCCGGCAGGACCAGGCCGTTTTTTCGCATAAATGACGATACCGCGGCAGCTCCCCCTTCATCAACACTCACGGCAATGATATCGAAGTTCCTGCCCAGGAGCTGCCGGTACAGCCGGTCAAGAGTAGGAATCTCATCCACACAGGGAGGACACCACGTGGCCCAGAAATGCACCATCACCACTTTGCCCCGATAATCCGACAGGCTAACCGCCTTTCCGTCAAACGTCGAGAGCCGAAACTCCGGGGCCTGGTCGCCAACATCTATGATTTTCACCTTCTGTTCCTTCTCGCAGGCGAAAAGAGTAATTATAAGAAGGGAGGCTATAGCAAGGGTGATTGCGGGTAAAAATGATATATTCCTTGCTGGTTTCAACTGCACCGTGCGGGATATCGCCCCAATATGTTCCCTTTGATTCAAGTTGCTGGTGATCATACGAATTTAATTATAAACCGTCTCATGGATCATATCAAGGAAAATGTACCGTCCTCAGGGGTAGCTTACCGTCTGCCCATTGTTTAACAGAGGATAATTCTTCCAACTGCTGAGAGCCGATACTTTATCTGTCTTTTCGAAGCTCGATGATATCCGCCCGATAAGCGCCTGACTGCTCGGCAAGCCACGATATGTGGCGCTCGTATCTGTATTCCATCTGATCGTAATTCTCCGACAACTCTTCCATGCGGTCCAGTATTTTCAGGGAGCCGGCAGGAATAACGCGGCTTCGCGCGCTGGCAATGTCGCCGGCCTTTCTTTTGAAATACGTGATATCCGACTCATACAGTTTAATCACTCGATTGATGGCTTCCTCGACAGGACCAGGTGCGTCCCCGCCCACTACCACGGCCAGCCGAGCGAGCGCATCATAGTCTCCGGTCTTGCGGGAGATCCACGATTGTTCCATGCGACCCAGCTCCAGCAATACGAGGAAGTGCTTCTGCAACTCGTCGAGGTTCTTGAGTTCACGCTGCATCATCGCTATCTCGATATCAGTGGTGTCCTTATACCGTTCATACAGTTCGTCCTTACGCCGGTCGTTCCCCAGCGGTGGCTGTTTCTTCTCCCTGTTTCGTTCCTCTATGAACGAGCCGGACATGACGTATTCCAATGACGTTCTGAGACCGGCGATCCGCTGTATCGTCCTGTCGTCCAATTTGTCCAGATGGGATACCTGCTCTCCGAGCTGCGCACCCAGCCGGGCATAGCCGTCTATGAGCGAATAGCAGCGTTCCGGCTGAACAATTGCCCCCCGTTCATCGGAATAGGATCTCGAAAGGTCCGCTTCGAGGTCAACGAGATTATTGCCGAGCCATTCCGCATACGAGTGATACCAATCAAGGAATGACCCGATATCCTTATCCCTTCTCGAAGACTCAAGGATGTCCACGGCATTGATCTGCCTTTCCAGTCCACGAACCGCAGCCTGTACGTACCCCTGCGACCTGTTCAGGTCTTCCACCATCCGGTAAAGGAACTGTCTTTCACGCCCCGTTCGCCTTTTTGCCGCCTCCGCTGCATTGACGTTTTTTGGCGTTTCCGCCCCGACGGAGTCGGGAACCCAGAGCATCGGGACGGCCATGACAAGCAGGACCAGGATCACATTCTTCACAGGACACCTCGGTCTAAATATTTTATGAACGCCGCCTTGGGGCGCTCAACACTCATCGGCCCTCTCGACCGCTTGCCCATCTCTTGCCGAATGTCGATTTCATCTCACGCATCTCCATGAACAGGAATTAGAAGATCGCGATCAATTTCGTCGCCTTATAGCTGTGCAAACGACTTTTATGGGAAGTTTATAATCAGTTAACCGCTAAGAAGTTTCAAGGATTGAACATCTCCTGAAGAATTGACAAAACAGTCCCCATTGTGGACGACGAGAGCTTTCCGAGTTTTCGAACAATGCGTTCACGATCTACTGTGCGAATCTGATCTATAACGATATGGCCCGTGCGGCCTTGAAAACGGCACGATATTCGATACGGATAGGAGTGACTTCCTGTAGTCAGGGGCGCGACAATAAAGGTATTTAAGTATGCATTAAGTTCATCCGGGGAAATCACGACACAAGGGCGTGTTTTCCGTATTTCCTCTCCCCGGGTCGGATCCAAAGAAATAAGAAAGACATCACCCCGGCGCACTGCGGCATACGCTACCACTTCCATTCCTTTTTATCAAAACAGGTAGGGTTTGATGGAAACAATACATCTTCCGCGCGATTATGCATTGTTTTTGCCGCTTCAGCCCAGCCGGACCGCGGTGAAGATGCGTTCTCTATCAGTATTGCGCCATCTTTTAAATAAAGTTCCACTTCATCGGTCAACCCGGCTTGCGAGATAAGCGGCTTTGGCAGCCTTATGCCGCGAGAGTTTCCAATTCTAATTATGTGGGTTTTCATTATAGTCACCTTCCCTCCGAATGTGCTTACATTGTAAGCCCTTCAAAATTCTTTGTCAAGAGCCAACCAGCTTTTCATCATCCTCGTTCACGCGCAAGCTTATATCCTTTGCTGCGCTCTGGAACCGGACATAAGGACACCAGAGACGCAGAATTTCAGGACCAGGTGCGGCCTAACAGGATGGTAAAAACCATTAAGCCGATAATACAAAGAAGCAGAACGAGGAGAATTAAGTAGGCTTCGCTGATCCAGAGGACAGAACCGAAAAAGTAAAGCTTGAGCGAAGGGACATCAAAGCGTAACGCGCTCTCGTTGTTTACGCCGATAAAGGGAAGTCCTGCGAAGAGCGAGGCCTGAAGCAATACAGCGCCCCATCTCCAGGCGCGAAGAGTGAGCTTTATCATCAAGCGTCAATGCTGATGTCGTGTGTGGATGTAGGAGGCCACTTGTTTTATCTTCTCCGCGCCGAGCTGCTTTTCGAAGCCCGGCATGCCGTTCGCGGTCCCCTTCGAGATAACGCGGATGTGATCAGCAAGCGTTTTCCCAAAACGGAACGCGGGCCCCGACAATGCGGGGCCAGCGCCACCTTCCAGTTTTTCCCCATGGCATGCGGAACATTCAGCGTCATATATCTCCTTCCCCTTGTCCGCCGCCATCATCTGATCATGTTCCGTCTCATCATGAATATCCGTCTTTACCAGGCCCGACAGGACCGCTTCTTTTGCCTTAACCTGCTTCTCGTACTGTCCCGCCTGGGTCCAGCCAGTGATCTGGGGAAGATATAAAATTAAATAGAGAAGGCCTGTGATAATAAGGCCCATGAAAAGGACAACCATCCCCAGCGGCATCTTCTTCCTGCCTTCTTCCCTTTCATTTATCCCGTCATATTCACCCATGATTCAGCTCCCAAGCCTAATCGTCTTCCATCATCCGGTACTTCGGCGCTTCCACCCTGTCCTTCCGTTTGTTACGGAAAAAATAGACCATGATGAAGGCCAGGACAAACGCAAGCAGCGCGGTAAAACAGACGAAAAGCCACGATTTCCATTCCATGTTACTCTTTCAGCTCCTTACCCAGGCGCAGAAGATATGCAACCAGCGCGTCCATCTCATTCTGGTCATCCAAGGCCCTCATATCCTCCGGCGCATAAGGATAGCCGAGGGTCTTCATCTTTCGCTCGGTATACCTGGTATCCAGTTTTTCCTTGATAAGCCATGCGTATGACGGCATATTGGAGCGCGGGTACATGCTCTGCGGGCTTCTCAGGTGCAGGTAATGCCACGCAGCCGGATACTTCCTGCCGACCCTCGCGAGATCAGGCCCCGTGCGTTTGGACCCCCAGAGGTGCGGACGGTCAATGGCGGAATCTTCAAGCTTTGAATAGCTGCCGTATCGGGCTGTTTCAAAAGGAAGTGGACGCACGGTCTGCGTGTGGCAGTTGTTGCAGCCTTCACGAATATAGATATCCCTGCCTTCAAGTTCGATTGGTTTGTAGGGCAGTACCTTTTCAAGAGAGGGAGAGGCAGCGCCAACGAAAAGCGGGATGAACGTGGTGACCAGGGTACCCACAAGAATGGCAATCGCCGCGAGGACTATGAAAATAACCGGATTTTTATCGACGTTCATGGAGCTCTCCTCGACTTTCCAAATCACGCTTTCTCTGTCGTCGATGCCTGCTTGATCGTTTTATATATGTTGTACGTAAACACCATGAAGCCGGCGAAAAACATGATTCCACCGGCTGTCCGCATGTTCCAGAACGGATAATTGGGCGTCAGCGTCTGGATGAAGTTGGGATACGTGAGGCTGCCATCAGGGTTCGTTGCCTGCCACATGGCCCCCTGACGAAGACCGGTGATCCACATGGTCATGGAATAGATGAGCTGGCCGACAAGGACGAGCCAGAAGTGCAGGTTTGCGAGTTTTTCGCTATAGATCTTTGTATTGTATATTCGCGGCAACATGTAATAGAATCCGGCGGAGATCGTCATGGTCACCCACCCCATCGTGCCCATATGCACATGGCCCGGCACCCAGTCGGTATAGTGGATCAATGCGCTGAACGAGCGTATGGCCTGGCTCGGCCCCTGGATGGTCTGGAGTCCGTAGAACGTTATGCCGAGAATGATGAACTTGATAAGGTAGTTCGAGCGCATCTGCTCCCACTCGCCGTTCATCGTATAATAGCCGTTGATCACCGAGGCCCAGGACGGGGCTATCAGAAAGAAGCTGAAAGCGATGGCCACGGTCTGAATCCAGTCAGGGAGGGGCGTATAGATAAGATGGTGCGCGCCGGTCCAGAGGTAGGCGAAGACCAGCGACCAGAACCCCACGATCGAAAGACGATGGCTGTACAGAGGAGCGCCGGATACTTTGGGCAGGACATAATAGAAGACGGCGAGCGGGATGGTGGTGAACACAAAAGCCACGGCATTATGCCCGAACCACCATTGCACATTCGCGTCATTGGCGCCTGCGTACACGGAATAGGATTTAAACCAGGACACGGGGACGGCGATATTGTTGCCGATATACACGATGGCCACGCCGACCACCGTCGCCAGGATATACCAGAGCGAAACGTACATCTGTTCTTCCCTTCGTTTCATGATGGTGCCGATTACATTGATCGAGAACATCACCCAGAGGGCCACCACTCCGATGTCGAGAGGCCATTCAAGCTCCGAGTATTCCTTGCTGGAGTTCATGCCGGCAAAGAGGGACAGCGCCGCGAGCACGAGGGCGATATTGTAAGAGTAAAGCGTGACCCGGGCCAGGCCGGGAAAGGCGAGCGACGTCCTGCCGAGCCTCTGCACCATAAAAAAGAATAGGCTGAATGCGGCGGGAATGGTAAAACCGTAGATGACGGCATTCGTGTGAAGCGGCCGAAGCCTTCCGTAGGTGAGCCACGAAGTAACGTTCAGTTGCGGATAAACAAGCTGAATGGAAATAAGGATGCCGATGAGCAGCCCCACGATTCCCCAGAAAAGAGATGAAACAGCAAACCCTTTTACGGCATGGTAATCATAGGCGTTTTCCGGCGTCATATGAAAGTCCCCGCGCGACATGAGGTATCTGGATCAGGATGATCCGACTTTTTGCTTTGAGAGGTCGTCAAAATTCGCGTTCTTAAGCACTTCAACGACCTTGGACTGGGCGGTCAACCAGACTGAATTAATCGGGCAGTTTTTCGAAAAGCCGCACTTTTTTTTGTCCTGAATGCAGAGGTTCAGATACAGCTTCCCCTCGATTGCCTCGAGCACGTCCATCATGGTGATGTCCTTAGACTGCCTGGCAAGGGAGAATCCGCCATTAACCCCGCGGTAGGAGCGCACAATCTTCGCTTTCACCAGTTTCTGGAGTATCTTGGCAAGAAAACTCCGCGGGATCTTGTACTCATCCGAAATTTCATTTACAAAGCTTACTTTTTTAAAGGGCTGGCGCGCGAGATACAGGACGCTTCGTATCCCGTAATCACCCTCTCGTGTTATTTGCATACCATCAACTATAGCAGACCTGATGTTCTTGTCAAGGTGTAAATGGCTCTCGGATGCAGGGCAACAGGCGGCAAAGTCAGCGCCTGCTTTCATAACGCATAACATGCATTCTATGCTATAATATTTCGTCAAGGAGAAGATTATGCGTATATTTCAATCATTAATTCCCATACGGTTTATTGTTTTGCTTCTGCTGTTCATCACCGCATGCCAGGCAAAACCGGATGGTGCGATTGAAGGCTCCGTGGTTCCGATGATCACCCAAGCACGCGTCACCGCTCTTCAAGCGGGAAAGATCGTGTCCTTTGTGGATTCCGACACGCGGAACGGCAAATTCAGGCAGTCCCTTGCGCCTGGAATATACGACCTTAGCGTTTCATCTTCGGGATCGCCCTTTCCCCTCAGTTTTCCAGGCATCATCATCGAACCCGGGAAAACGACAACCCTTCCTCCGATAGAAATTACCCAGTCTTCGGGTACCGCGACAGTTTCCGGCATCATTGCGCCGGGCAGCTCTGGAGCCAGGGTAACTCTGCTCTTCGAAGGAAAAGAGAGGACCTCGATCAATACCGCACCGGACGGAAAATACGGATTTATCGGACTCCCGGCGGGACAATACAGTCTGCAGGTAAACTCCTCAGGTTTTGCCTCCGATAGCGTGACGTTTAATATCGGGGAAGATCAGAAAGCGGCTCAAAATATCAGACTCCTCCCCGTCTCCCATATCGAAGGGGTTGACTGGAATTCCGGTAAAATCCGGGCCTGGGGAAAAGGCCTACCCCCAATCAATAAATCAAATCCCACCGTCGATCGGGAAATGGCAAAACGCGCCGCCATCACGATTGCACAGAAAAATCTTTTAACAATCCTTGAGCAGCTTGAACTGGGCCCCGGCCAAAAGGTAACATCCCTTCTCGGTGAAAGAAAATACGAAGAAACGATCAGCGGGTTCATTCGGGGTTATTCGTTAGTGGTTGAACAGGACCTTGGTGGCGGAGCGCTTGAAGTTGAACTGGAGCTTCCGTTGACCGGCCCCACGGGGTTTACCCGGCTGCTCACTGAGTGATGTTCCTGAGTTGATCGGGTCGGTGAAATCGCATTCTTTTATATGGGAAAAATCAGAGAACCAATACCCATGAAACTCTTTGTGGGCATGCTTTCCGCGGAAGCGTCGCTGTTCGAGGCTTGCGATAATATCCTGCGAAAAGAATACGGGTCTGTTGATTTCCGGAGTGAAATCCAACCCTGGAACAGGACGGATTATTACCAGGAAGAGCTGGGTACGGATATTTTGCGGACATTCATATTTTTTGAACAGCTTATGGACCCCGCTATACTGCCCATGGTAAAAATTTTTACCAACGCCCTGGAAAAGCAGTTTGCAACAGGGAGCGGGTCCGGGACAAAGCGCAGAATCAACCTTGATCCCGGATATATAACCGAAGCCAAGATAGTGCTGGCTTCAACAAAGGACTTTTCGCACCGGATTTACGTGGGGCAGAACATCTTCGCGGAGGTTACCCTTCAGTATCGTCTACAGGGCAGAACGTTCATATCGCTCGAACATACCTACCCTGATTTCCGGTCCGATGAATCCATTGCGCTGTTTAATAAGGCGAGGAGATTGTTGCAGGAAACGCTGCGGACACAAAGGCATGGATAAATCAGCTTTTGAAGCCTGTTTCAATTTTTATTTCGGAATGTTCGGCGGGGACCATTTTGATTGATGTCTGGCGTGGTCCTGCGAGGAACTTCATGGCGGTTTCAAGAATAGCCGGATGAATGAATTCATGCACTACAAGGTGTATCTGGTCGTATGGTTTTACCTCTCCTTCCACAAACCGGAACTTCAGATTTTCCCAGGAATTGAATTCCTTGATTGACTGACGGATCTGTTCATGCACCATCATCTCAATGATCTCGAACGACACCTTGCCGGACTTCAGAAACAGGCTGCCCAAAGGAGCATGCGCATCCATCTTCTGAAGTTTCAGCGCTTCGAGCAGCTCCGCTTCGGTTATCACTCCTTCCTCGACCAGAAGGTCGCCGATCGCCCGTGAATAGGGAGAATTAGCCTGCAGAATCCTGCCCTGATAAAGATATATGCTGCCGATGTTGTTCCCGGACTCAATTTCCAACTCACCGGATCGCGCCTGGGCGCCTAAAAGCATCAGAATATCTTGCAGAGAAAAGCCGGAAAAATCACAATTTTTAGGAGCCATAGGAACTTATTTAACCACAAAATAGACCTTCTGTCAAACATCAAATATTTCTTGCAGGTCAGTCAGCGCAGGTTTGTGCGGTATTCCGGCAGAACGGGACGGTCAATCAGGTATTCATTGTCAACGCCACGTGAAGGTTTATCGTTCCGGCATTCGCGTGCAGTGGAACCATGAGCGATTCGAGGTTGATACGGCCGGAACGCGCAAGGTCGGCGCCTGTAAAAAGGAGCGGAGGGGTTAGGCGGAAAACGAAGCTCCGGTCATTCAGCGCGGATACCGCCCGCGCAACCAGGATATTGGCGAGTTCCCTGAGGGTGTCCATGGCCAGAGGGTCAAGTTCTCCTGACGGTTCCTTGTTCATGTTGCCGGAAATGGCAAGTGCGGTTACCCGGTCCATTTCTATTATTACCCGGCCATCCACGTCTCCCGTCATGCCGATAACCGCCGCAATATCCAGACGAGCCGATGATTCCCCGCGAAGTTTGATCGCGCCCCGCGAGACCGGGGCGCCGGAGGTTTCCTCGAGAGCATCCGCAACCGAATCAATAAAGGTGTTTATGTAATCAAGTCGCATGACGGGTTCTTTCGCATCTATACCGGTTATAAGCTAAGCACAAAACGTACGATCTCGTCCATTGGCGCGTTCTGGATCGGTTTTGTTATGAAGTGCTTGGCGCCTTTTTTCAACGCATCTCTTACCAGGCTTTGGTGACTTAGTGAAGAGACCATGACGACCCTTGCGGAACTGTCACCGGCAAGGATCTGCTCCAGCGCGTCGATGCCCTCCACTCCCGGCATCGTGATATCCATGAAAACAATGTCGGGTTTCAACGTCCTGTATTTCTGGACCGCATCCTGGCCGGAAACAGCTTCTCCGGAAAGGGCGCCTCCCGCGTGTGTCAGCGCCTTAATGAGCGATTTTCGGGCAAATTCCGAATCATCGACAACCATGAAATTAAATTGTCTGTTCTGCTCTGCCTGCATACGCCGTCACCCCCTTGACCAGATCTGTCAGCCGTTCGGTAACATAATCGAGTGATACAACTTCATGGACATTCCCCATCTCAACGGCGACTTTGGGCATTCCGTACACAACGCTGCTCTCCTCGTCCTGAGCAAGGGTATATCCGCCCGAGTCTTTGATCATGCCGAGGCCGCGCGCCCCGTCCTCACCCATTCCGGTCATGATAAGCCCGACGGCATTGGGGCCATACTCCCTGGAAACAGACTCAAAAAGAACGTCCACGGACGGCCGATGACCGTTCACCGGCAAACTCGAAGACAGCGCAACGACGCACGCACTTCCCGACCTGACCGCCTGTAAGTGATGATTCCCGGGAGCGATAAACACGTGACCCGGCAATATCTGATCGTCATCCTTCGCTTCCTTGACGGATAATTTACATAACTCATTCAATCTTGAGGCAAACATTCTGGTAAACCCCTCCGGCATGTGCTGTACGATCAATATCGCGGCGGGGAAATCGGACGGCAGTTGCGGAAGCAAGTGACTGAGGGCATTGGGGCCGCCGGTGGAAATTCCAATAGCGACAATCTTATTATTATTATGTTTCTTAGGTGAAGGTCTGTTATATATCGGTATAGGGCGCTCATATATCCGAGGAGACTGCCGCGGTGTATTCTGGAATCCAGACATAATCAGTTTCCGCGCCGGCACAGAGCTTGCCATTTTCACCTTTTCTATCAATTCATGCGCCACCTCATGGAAACGGTCGGAAATCGCGCACCTCGGTTTTGTGACAAAATCCACCGCGCCGAGCGCAAGGCCCTCGAGCGTGAGCGCGCCCCCTGCGGTTGTGTGAGAACTGACCAGTACCACGGGTATCCGGTAATCGCCGACGATGAAGCGAAGCGCGGTCAGACCGTCCATCCGGGGCATATCCAGATCAAGGGTGATGACATCAGGTCTTGCCTGCGGTATTTTCTTCAGTGCCAGCAGACCGTCCATAGCGGTGCCCACAACATCAAGCCCGGGGTCCTTGGCAAGTATATCGCTGATAAGCTTGCGCATAAGAGCGGAATCGTCGACGACCATGACACGAATTCTATCCATAGGCTATAATAATCTCGCGGCTACTCAACTGTTATTTTTGATTGACGTCTCATTTCTTTTGCGATCAAGGCCGGTGCGTCAAGAATGATCACGACCGTCCCGTTTCCCAGGATTGAGGCGCCTGAAGCGCAATTGATGGCGCCCCAATGATCATCAAGCGCCTTGATCACCAACTCCTGTTGACCAAGAAGCTTGTCAACAACAACGCCGTAGAGCTTTTCAGCCAGCCCGACGATTATAACGAATTTTCTCCCGTTTACCTGAACGCCGTCCTCTTCTATTCCGAGTGTTTCCTTCGCCGGAATAAGACTTATGACCTTGTCACGCAATCTGAGGACCCGCCTGCCGGCGATTGTTTCACTGTCGCGGTCTGACATGCGCATTATTTTTTCTATCGATGACATCGGGAGTGCGAACAGCCTATTCCCCGCACGGAATAACATCGCACGGATGATGGCCAGCGTAAGCGGCAGCCTGAGCGTAACCATCGTCCCCTCGCCGATCCGGGACCTGACCTGAATACGCCCTCTCAGCGACTCTATGGTAGCGCGCACGATGTCCATGCCGAAACCTCTTCCGGAAATGTCCGTTACCCTTTCAGCAGTGCTGAACCCGGAGAGAAATATGAGATCAAGGGCTTCCTCATCCGACATACGTTCCGCTTCCTCCAGAGTCCTCATTCCCTTCTCAACAGCCTTCTTTCTGATCCGTCCGGGATCGATTCCAGCCCCGTCGTCACCTACTTCTATCACAATCTGATTTCCCTGGTGTGACGCTCTGAGCGTTATCGTACCGTTCCTCGGCTTCCCGGCGCTTTCCCGGTCAGCGGGCGGTTCAATTCCGTGATCGATCGCGTTTCTCACCAGGTGGATCAGTGGTTCACCTATAACATCAAGAATTCCCTTGTCAAGTTCGGTATTTTCACCATCGAGAACGAGGGTTATCTCCTTATTCTTCTCAATGGAGAGATCGCGAACAACACGTGGAAACTTTCTGAAGACCTGTGATATCGGCAGCATGCGGATCTTCATGACATTCTTTTGCAGCTGCGACAGGGTTTTTTCCATGAAAGTATGGGCATCAATAAGTCTTTTCGTCAGGACGTCCTTTCGCTGCCGCTCATCCATATCGGAGAGAACCTGCCCGATAATGGACCGTCCTATAACGAGTTCTCCGACCAGGTTGAGTATTTTATCGATACGCTGAGCATCAACCCGAAAAGTGCTCGCTGTTTCGCTTTTAATAAAGGATGCTGCCGGCGCTGATGGTTGCCCCACGGATCCCGCATCACGTGTTTCTATGGGAGCATCACCCGATGCTCCGGGGACAACGGGAACGCTTTCACAGGATGCGCTGTCCTCCATCGCGCCCCTGGAAGGTTGAGCGGACCGGTTGTCATCTGTTGATATTCTCAGGCAAACCTCTATTCGTTTAATAAGCTTTTCATCTGTACTCACGACGGAATTTATACGATAACTGTCCACATATTGATGAAGTCGATCATGAATAGCGAGAAGCAGATTAATGTGTCCCTTGTCCAGGGCCGTGGCATTATCCTGCATTCGCCGCACCAGATCTTCTGTAGCATGGCTTAAAGTGTTGATGCAGGCAAAACCGAGTGCCCTTGAATTACCCTTGAGCGTGTGCAGGTATCGCTGAATATCCTTCAGAGCGCGGTCTCGCTCCTGACCGGATTCAATGATCAGAATATTTTCACCAAGCGACTGGATAATTTCATAGGCCTCGGAAAAAAATATTTCCTTCAGCTCGCTCAGCTCCTGTTCTGTAAAGGTATAGTCGCTCATTTGTGTTTCTCACGGATAGACATAACACCGGCCTGATAACGACATACTCGAAGCAAATATACTATGCGATCTTTCGATATACCGCTCCCTTATCGTGATATATAAATTGAAACTTGTCCGAAAGGCCCTGAAGGCTTTCGGCATGTCCCAGGAAAAGATACCCGCCCTCGGTGAGGCTCTTGTGAAACTTTTCAATAAGTCTCTTCTGCTCTTCAATGTCAAAATATATCATCACATTGCGGCAGAATATCACATCAAGCCCCAAAAGGCCGTTTTCATGTTTCAGGTTGTGATAGTCAAAAACAACAAGCTTCCTCACGTACGACTTCACCTGGTACTGGTGATTCAGACTTTCGAAATATTCCCTTTGATATTCGGGGGAGACAGTCTCCATTTCGTTCTTATTGTAAAGACCTTTTTGAGCAAATTCCAGAACACGGAGACTGATATCGGATGCGATGATTTTGATGTCCCATGAACGGGGAATATCGAGGTGTTCAAGCAGACTCATCGCAATGGAATAAGCTTCCTGTCCCCGGGAACAACCTGCGCTCCAGAGTCTCAACGTATGTTTATCCGCTCTTTTATTCTTTAATTCGGGGATAACGAGATTGGCTAAAATATCGAACTGAGGTCTATTTCTGAAAAACGACGTTTCATTGATCGTAAGGCTGTCCAACAGATCAAGAAGCTCCCGCTGGCCGCCTGCCTTGTCGGTAACAAATTTGTAATAACGGTAAAAACTGTCAAGCTGATTTAGTTGAAGCCTCTTTCTCAGTCTTGCCAGCAGGAATTCCTTTTTGGCCTCCTTGATGGCAATGCCGCTCTCGTTGTAGATAAGTTGTGAAAACAGCTTAAATTCATCATCCGTGAGTACCATATCGCTTTCAATCTAACCCTTCAAATTATCATAGCCATGGTGCGGATTCATGTGCATAAGAGTATATTATGCGGCCTCCAAGGCGATGCGGGAGGTCCCGATATTCTCGGTTTCGCACCTTTCTTCAGACGCAATTTTCTTCATCTCTTCCGGCTTAAGAATATTTCTTAAATCCAGAAGAATAATCAATCTGCTGGGAAGTTTTCCCACACCGATAATATATTCAGAGCCCACGCTCGTAATAATATCAGGCGCTGGTTCAATCGCTTCCTGCGGCAACCGTAAGATCTCTGTCACCGCGTCAACAAGCAGCCCAACGACCTTGCCCTCCACATCTACGATTAAAATACGACTCGCTTTTGTTCTGGGTCCTCTTTCTATTCTGATGCGCTTGCTCAGATCTACAATGGAAACAATCTTTCCCCGAAGATTAATCACACCCTCCACAAATGACGGCATTTCGGGCACGGCGGTGATTTCAGGGACGCGTACGATTTCCTGAACATTGTTAATGTGAACCCCGAAATATTCCTTGCCTATTTT
>Ga0334722_10001195_pt1 | contig 33591 bp, 26 predicted proteins | sample C3_bottom_MG_FD_207210 | JGI IMG/M metagenome (GOLD analysis project Ga0334722, IMG submission 207210) | Sediment microbial communities from Yellowstone Lake, YNP, Wyoming, USA - C3_bottom | ecosystem: Environmental > Aquatic > Freshwater > Lake > Sediment | place: USA: Wyoming | collected... | reverse complement strand
GACCAGGAGTTCAAGCGCCATCCGGCCATTGCCCCTATTCTCCGCCTTGACCCGCCGATTTTCACCTCCAACCACGCCGCTTTTTTCTGCTGACCATCAAAAAATCCCCAACCCTGCCAGTCCTCTGACCTCTTCTTTTATTTGTTTTGACAAAATCCTCGGCGATTACAGATAATGATAGAGGGGAAATCTTTGCGGGCCGATTTTTCCGCATACTGCCTGCGCCCCAAATCCATCCTGCGAGAGGCAATCCACCATGGCCGGGACAGAAAGCACAGAGGCTGGCGGCCTTCCCCCTGCGGCGATGGTCGCGGACACCCTTCGTGCGCTTGGCTCCAGTCGCGAGTCCGGCCTTTCCGCCGCGGAAGCCGAGGCCCGGCTACGGCGCCACGGCCCCAACGAAGTCCCGGAAAAGAAACGTCATCCGCTGCTCCTCTTCCTCCGGAAGTTCTGGGGGCTCTCCGCGTGGATGCTCGAACTGATCGTCCTGCTCTCCTTCATCCTCCATAAACGGGCTGATTTCTGGGTCGCCTTATCCCTGCTGGTGGTCAACGCCATCCTCAGCTTCATTCAGGAACAGCGCGCTTCCCTGGCCGTGGCGGCGCTCCGCCGTCAACTCAATGTGCTGGCCAAGGTGCTGCGCGACGGAAACTGGTCAGCCGTCCCGGCGCGAATCCTCGTGAAGGGCGACGTAGTGCGGGTTCGGATGGGGGATTTCGTTCCCGCCGATCTACAGGTTATCGAGGGCAAGGTGGAGATCGACCAGTCCATGCTCACCGGCGAATCGCAGGCGATCGAAAAAGGCATCGGTGAAGTGCTCTATTCGGGTTCGACCATGCGCCAAGGCGAGGCGACCGGCGTCGTGGTGGCGACAGGAGTGGAGACTTATTTCGGGCGCACCACGCAACTCGTCGAGGGCGCGCAGCCGAAACTGCATGTCGAAGAGGTCATCGCCCGCGTGGTCAGGTGGCTGTTTATCATTGTCGGCTCCCTGGTGGCGCTGACCCTTGCCGTGTCGATCATGAACGGGCTGCCGCTGCTGGACACCCTGCCCATCGCCTTGGTGGTGCTGATGAGCGCGATCCCGGTGGCCTTGCCGGTGATGTTCACGGTGAGCATGGCTCTGGGCTCCATGGAGTTGTCGCGCCACGGGGTTCTGATCACCCGGCTGAACGCGGTGGAGGACGCAGCCACCATGGATGTGCTGTGCGCCGACAAAACCGGCACCCTCACCATGAACCGGCTCTCCCTTGCCGGGGTTTTGCCCTTGCCCGGTTTTTCCGAGAACGACGTCATGCAGGGAGGCGCCCTGGCGTCCAACAAGGCCAACGCCGATCCCATTGATCTCGCCTTTCTGCACGCAGCGGAAGAACACGGCTTAACGTCGCAGGGGACGCGACTCCTCTCCTTTCTGCCCTTTTCCGCCGCCACGCGGCGTACCGAGGCGGTTGTCGAATTCGAGGGACGTAAAATTCGCTATGCAAAGGGAGCTCTGCGCACTGTGGCGGAACTCGCGGGCCTTGATGCCGCGGCAATCGCCGCGCTGGAAGAACCCGCCACCGCGCAAGCGGTGAAAGGGGTGCGCACCCTTGCTGTCGCCCGGGCGGACGGCGATGCCCCATTGAAGCTGGTTGGCCTGGCCTATCTGTACGATGCGCCGCGTCCCGACTCCAAGCAGCTCATTGAGGAACTGCGCTCCCTCGGTATCCAGGTGAAGATGCTCACGGGGGATGCGCTGCCTGTCGGTCGAGAGATTGCCCGCCTGCTGGGCCTGGGTGAGATAGCACGCACTCCGGATTTACGCGCCATGCAGCACGACGCCGCGTCACGGGCGGTCGAACTGGCCGTCAGCGCGGACGGCTTCGCCGAAGTGTTCCCCGAAGACAAGTTCCTGGTGGTCAAGAGCCTGCAAGCAGCCGGACACGTAGTGGGAATGACGGGCGATGGCGTGAACGATGCGCCCGCCCTGCGTCAGGCGGAAGTCGGCATCGCGGTCAGCGGTGCATCCGACGTGGCCAAAGGCGCGGCGAGCGCCGTTCTCACCACCGAAGGGCTTGCGAACATCATCGATCTGGTCAAGATCGGACGAGCCATCTACCAGCGCGTGCTCACCTGGGTCATCAACAAGGTCAGCCGCACCATCCTGAAGGCGGGCCTCGTTGTTATCGCCTTCCTGGTCAGCGGCAAGTTTGTCATCTCCGCGCTGGGCATGGTTCTGCTGGTATTCATGACCGATTTTGTAAAAATATCCTTGGCGACCGACCGGGTGCGCCCGTCCCGAACGCCGGAAACCTGGAACATCGCCCCGCTGGTGGAAGTCTCGGTCATCCTGGGGCTCTTGATGCTCGTCGAGGCGCTCGGCCTGCTTGCCTTCGGTTGGAACCGACTTGCGCTTGGCAACGGCGACGGACGTCTGCAAACCTTTACCTTTCAAATCCTGCTGTTCTTCGCGCTTTTTTCGATTATCTCTGTCCGGGAACGGCGTATGTTCTGGGCCTCTCGACCAAGCAGGACGTTTGCCACCGCGATCGCGGCGGATGCGTTGGCGGGGATACTGGTGGGCCTCTTTGGCCTGGGGGAATTGCGACCGCTACCGCTGGTCGAAAGCGCGATGATTGTCGCTTGCGCCGGGGTACTCGTACTCGGCCCAAACGATCTCCTCAAGACGGCGCTTACCAGACGCGCCATCAAGAAGCATCCGGCATCGGAGAAGGCCCGGATGCCGGATGCTGAAACTGGGCCTTGAGTCAGGCGACCAGTCCGTGCTGGAGGCCATGAACAAAGGCCAGGATCTGGCACATTTTTATATTTGTTTTGACAAAAGCTCTGACGATTACAGATAATGATTATAAGACATCCGCTTTGCCAGCCCGGCAAAATATCACTACCGGTCCTGTTGGCAAACATCTACATGGGAGAATGCTATGTATAAAAAAATCATGGTTGGCTATGACGGCACAAAATTCAGCGAATGTGCACTGAAGGAGGCGATGGCCCTGGCAAAGGAGTCGGGCGCGAAACTCCTGCTGGTGACCGCCCCGGAAATCAATGTCGAACTCCAGGCCATGGCGCCGGAGGCAAATAAGATAATGGAAGAAAAGGCCCGCACCGATCTGGATCTGGCTGTGGCGAAGGTGAAAAAGGCCGGGCTCACCTGTGAGGCAAAAATCGTCGTCACAGCCTCTGCCCAGGAATCACTGGTGGAAACAGCAAAAAAAAGCAAGGTCGACCTGATCGTGCTCGGCACCCATGGCCGCACCGGGCTTATGCGGCTGCTCATGGGCAGCACCACGGCACGGGTGATCGGGCATGCCCACTGCAATGTGCTGGTGGTACGCTGCCCGTAAGCAGCTACCCTTTTCCGCCTTAAAACTGTTCCCCTTCAGAATTATGAGGGGAGCCGCTGCGGTCTCAACCGTTCGGCAGTGCTGTAGATGCGCGGAAGAGGTCTGCGAAGTGTGCTATTGCACATGAGCAGGCCGATGACAAAGCAGATGCAGTGCTGCGGGACGGTTACCGATTGCAGACCGGGCAGCCCTGCATGGCAAAAGGCTTTTCCAACCGGCAGGCGGCAAGCAGCGCCTCGTCTCGAAAGATATCCAGGGTCGGGCCATCGGCCCTGACCTCCCCCTCGTGCAGGACAATGGTCCGCTCGCACAGCTCCAGCACCATATCCAAATCGTGACTGGTGAAAATCCGGGTGTGGTGAAAGTCCTTCAACAACGCCATGAGCTGCCGCCGGGCAAAGGGATCAAGGCCGCTGGTCGGCTCATCCATGACCAGGATATCCGGCGACATGGCCAGCACCGTGGCAATGGCCACCCGTTTCTTTTCCCCGCCGGAAAGCCGGTAGGGCGGCTTATCGCGCAGGTGTCCGGCACCGACCCGCGCCAAGGCCTCCCGCACCCGCTCCTCCACCTCAGCCCCGACCAGGCCCAGATTCAACGGGCCAAAAGCCACATCGTCAAAAACCGTGGGCATGAACAACTGGTCGTCCGGGTCTTGGAACACCATGCCCACCGTGCGCCGAATCTCGGGCAGGGTGGCGGGGGTCAGGGGAAAATCGCCGATGCGAATAGTCCCCTGGCTGGTTGCCACATAGCCGTTCAGATGCAGGAGCAGGGTGGATTTTCCCGCGCCGTTGGCGCCGATGATCGCCACCGATTCGCCATGGGTAATCCGAAACGAAACGCCCCGCAAGGCCTCCGTGCCGTCGGGATAGACATGACGCAGATTCTTGACCTCGACAATATGATGACTCATCCCAGCACTCCGGTAACGATCGTTCCCAGAAGCTGGGACACATTGACCAAACGGAAAAAAAGAAACAGACCCGACCAACCCGCAAGAAAAATAAACTCCCTGACCCCAAACCGGGTGGTCCGGCGCGGGTGAAATTCCCCGGTAAACCCCCTGGCCAGCATGGCAAAATGAATCCGCTCCGCCCGGAGCCAGGTCCGCAACAGAAGGTGGCTGATCAGCGAGCCGTAGGATCGCAGCCCCAACCCTTTGTTGCCAAAAGCCCGGAGTTCGCGGGCCCGCGCCGTCCGACCGCCTTCTTCGCTGAGCACAAAAAGATAGCGGTACAGAAAAAGAAGCTGCACCGTAAAAATCCGGGGCATGCCCAACTGATCGAGGGCCTGACAGATCGCGGGAAAACCGGTTATGGCGACCAGGATGAGGGCGGCGCCGACGGTGAGCGTCGCCCGAACCAGAATGGAGGCGAAGGAAAACCAACCGCCGCTGATGCCAAAAGGCCCGAGACGGACCAGCACCGTCTGGTCGAAAAGGGGATTGAATATCCCCACCATCAGGGCAAAAGGAAGGACAACCACGACCTTCCTGGCGATATGACGAACCGGCAGATTACCCCGCGCCATGATTACCGCCGGGTAAAGAAAAAAAGGAAACAACGCGGTCAGTTCATATTTACCCAGAGAAACCACGGCCAGGATAAAGACCAGAGTCACCAGCACCTTGGCCTTGGCGTCGAGGCGATGCACGCCCGTCTCCCCGGTGGCCATCAGGTCAAGCTGCCTGAAATCCTTTACTGCTCCAACGATGGAGGCCATTTGCCTCTCCTAAAAATAAAGAGGGAAGCGGCATTCAGCCTCCTCCCCGTGTTCAGGCGACTCCCAGATTTTCGTCCTGCCTCAGGCTGCCCTACCCTGTTTCCGCAAGAGAATCCCACTCAAGAAGGCGATGGCCAGAGTCAGCAAGCCGCCGACAATTCCGGCCACGCTGGTTCCCAAAGGCGATTCCGTTCCCGTTGCGTTTGCGTTTTCCGGTTGTTGCTCCGATTTTTTGAACGTATACTCCGGCAGGAAGGCGAGCGATGCCTGAAGCGCGGCGAGGCGAGCGTACAGACCATCTTGCGAAACGGCAAATTTTTCTGCGCCAGTGACCTTGGCAATAGCCCATTCCAGACCATCCGGTTTTTTCGAGGCAAACCATGAAACAACTCCGCCGGTCAACAAAGCCACGAAGAGAAAGGCCCCCAAGACGTTGCGCAATGGTATTCTGCCAAGAAGACGGTTTGCCTGGATGTTGAGAATGATTTCCGGGCGGGCCTGATACACAAAAGAAACCACAGCGCCGGTCACCAGCCCCTCCACCACGCCGATGGCCAGATGAATCGGCTGCATGAGGCTGACAAAGGCGGCAAAGGGCAGGGAAGAAATCCCCGAAGCCACCGTTTCCAGCACCACGGAAAAGGCTCCCATCTGGAGGCCGATGATGGCGGCAAGCATGGCGGCCACGGCTATCCGGATCTTGTTCGGCGCACTGCCCACCAACGGCTTGTAAATCAGGGGATAGGCGAGAAAGGCCGGCAGAAAGCCGAGGTTGAAGATATTGCAGCCCAGGGCCAGCAGCCCTCCATCGGCAAAGAACAACGCCTGCACCACCAGCACCGAGGCAATGGTGATGAAAGCGGCAGCAGGCCCGAGCAGAATCGCCAGGAGAAGCCCGCCGCCAAGATGGCCGCTGGAGCCGGTGGCCGGGATGGTGAAGTTGATCATCTGCGCGGCAAAGAGAAAAGCACCCAAGACGCCCATGAGCGGCGCCTTGCCTCCATCCATTTCTTTGCGCAGCTTTCTGGAGCAGTATATGATGGAGCCGGCGGAAACGGCCCACATGGTCCCGCCGACCGCAGGCGACAACAACGCGTCTGCCATGTGCATGGTATTTTTCTCCTGGCTGCGTAGCACGACATTTTATTTGGTAACACGTATTCAATACAATATTCAGAAATAGGCGTCAACGCATTTTGCCTGGACACTTTTGCAACTTATTGATTTTATGTTACGGACCTGCGCCTTTTCGGGGTTGTTACGAGTTCATCAATTCTCAGCCGTTACTTTTTACAAGGAGAAGCCACATGGGGAAAACCATCCGTTTCGGAATCTCGCTGGATGAAAACCTGCTGACAAGCTATGACCAGCTTATCGAGACCAAGGGCTATATGAACCGCTCCGAGGCGATCCGCGACCTAATCCGTTCCGCCCTGGTGGAGGAAAAATGGGATACCGGGGACACGGAAGCGGAAATGGTCGGCACCGTTACCCTGGTATACAACCATCATGTCCGGGATCTGTCCGACAAGCTGACCGAGCACCAACACGCCCACCACGACCGGGTCATCTCGGCGCTCCATGTGCACCTCGATGCGCATAACTGCCTGGAGGTTCTGGTGGTGCGGGGGCCGGTGGGAGAGGTGAAACGGATCGCCAACGAACTCATCGGGGTGAAAGGGGTCAAGCATGGCCAACTGGTCATGACCACCACCGGAGAAGAACTCCACTGAAATTCAGCCGTGTCAGGGCCAGGAAAGCCGTGGGGCGTGCTTGACAGAACTCGCCCTTTTGTCATATCCTGATACACCGAAGTAGCAGCCGACCAAATTCTTCAGGCAGGGAGCCTTCATGCGTCAGACCGTACTCTTCGTGGATGACAATCCGGTAATTCTTAAAACCATCGAAGTGGCCTTTGCCAAGGAAGAATACACCGTGCTTCTGGCCAGCAGCGGCGAAGAAGCCCTGCGGCTGGTGGAAGAGGATACCCCCCAGGTCATTGTCAGCGACCTGCGCATGCCCGGCATGAACGGCCTGGAGTTTCTCCACCGGGCCAGGCAGACAAACCATTTCTTTGTCGGCATGATCTTCACCGCCTACCTGGACATCGACAGCATCATGCAAGCGGTGAGCGAAGAAGCGGTCTGGCGCTACATCACCAAACCCTGGCAGGACAACCGGGAACTGATCATGGCCGTGCGCAACGCCTTCCAGTACCACGAGGCCATAGCCTGCCGCCGCCAGGCCGAAGAGCAGCTCCAACGTGCGGAACGCCTCGCGGCCCTGGGCCATCTTGTCGCCGGGATTGCCCATCAGTTCAACAATATCGATGTGGGCATCCTGGGCTATGTGCAGATGGCCCTGCTCCACAAGGACCTGCCGGACGAGGTCCGTGAACAGCTGGAACAGGTCAGGATATTCACCAGGCGCGGCACGGAAATCGTCAGGGAACTGGCCACCTTCAGCGACCAGAGCGCCCAATGGGGTTTTGCCCACGGCAGCCTGACGGATACGGTGATCGAGGCCCTTTCCTTCTGCCGCAAAGAGATGGAGACTGCGGGAATCCAGATCGAAACCGAGTTTGCCAAAAACTGCGACGCGGTACTCAATTTCGGCTTGGCCAAACAGCTGATCATGAATCTGATCCGCAACGCCGCCCACGCCACCCTGGAAAAAAAACCGCGCACCGTGCGCATCGAAACCGGAAGGCAGGACAAGAATGTTTTTGTCCGGGTCACGGATAACGGCTGCGGCATCCCCCAGAAATATCTGCCCAAGATCTTCGACCCGTTTTTCACCACCAAGGGCGTCCAGGCAGCGCCTGGCTCGGCGCAAGCATCCGTTTCCGGAGTTGGCCTGGGCTTGAGCCTGTGCCAGACCGTGGCCCAAGCCCATCGCGGCGCGATAACGGTGCAGTCAACCCCGGACAAAGGATCGTGCTTCACCTTCAGCCTGCCCGAGGCCTAAGTCTAAACGATCACAGGACGGTGCAGATGCGCGAAAGAGGCCAGTTCGCCATACATTAGGTATGCGAACAGGCCGATGACAAAGCAGATGCGCCGTCCTGTGATCGTTTACAAATTATGGTCAATTTTAGCCTCAATTCTTGCCCTGTGATCACTTACCCTCGCCCGCATCACACCGCAAGGTCAACTTCCTGCACCGTCCCCGTTCCGCCGTTTTCCCCCAAAAAGATCGAGCTTTCCCGAAGCTGCCCCTGCAAGGCATTCCCGCTGTCTTTCAGGGCAAAGGCTGTTTTGGCTGGATTGAGAAAAATAGCGCCGACATTATTTGGGGCAAGGCTGGTCAGCGAATCGTTTCCGGCCTGGTCCCGCATCCATACCCGCAGTTGGGCATACAACGGGTCATTTTCATCAAGCCAGCCGTTGCCGTCGCTGTCCAGTTTGGCCAATTCGCCAAATCCCTGGCCGGTCGCCGGGCCGAAAAGCTCCAGGCCGTTGTTGATCTTGCCGTCTTTGTTGCGGTCCAATGCCAGAAAGCCGCTGCCTGGGGCGAGTCCGGAAAGCTGTTCGGTCTTGCCGTCCGCATCAAGGTCAAAGACGAAACGACCACCGCTCAACTCCGTCGCCTTACCGTTGAAATTGATTACCAGCGGGTCAACCAGCTTGGCGTCTCCAGCCCTTACCTGCACACTGGCCGTGGACACGAATTCCCGCTGCATGGCCAACTGGAGCTGGAAATCAATGGCCTGCCCGTCTGCGGTGACAACCTGGCCGGTGGCGGAAAAATTTAAGGATTCCTGCTCGTTCACCGTTTCTTTCCGATCGTATTCAAGACCCCAGCCCTGGCGGGCAGGCGCAGGGTCTGCCGGGCTTGTGCCCTGGGACGCCCCAGGATATGGGAGCACCTTTTCAGAGGGGGCGGGTTCAAAACTGGTAATGCGGATTTTTTTGCCGGTAAGCGCCTCGAGAATAAGACGCATGGCTTTCAGCTTGGGGTCTTCCGGCGGAGAGGCATCAGACGGCGTGGCCGCGATGTCTTTGGCCACCAAAGACTGAGCCGTAGCCTGCTGGAGCTGCCGGGCTTCCAAGGAAATCCGCACCTGCGCGGCGGCGGGCTTTTCTTCCCCGGCGAAGACAGGCCGTTCATTGCCCACCCAGAGGCGGAGCGATTCTTCTCGGGTATGTTCTTCGTGCAGTGCATGGGCGCTTGTCAGACTGACAGCAGCAGCGGCTATTTTCATGGCGAAACCCTCCTTGAAGAAGAACCTCTTCAGGATACGTTTCGGCTTGCAGGGGGGAAAAGTTGAAGAAGAGAGAGGGATCAGACTGCGGCAGGCTTCTGGTTTTTTTCACAGGAAGCACCCCCCTTTACGGGAAGGGGCTGGGGGGGGGTGCAAACCGTTATTCGGCAACATCCCCCTCACCCCGGCCCTCTCCCGCCAGTGAAGAGGGGGTATTCCCGTTGTGTCGAGCGGCTTCCTTTTTCCTAATCTTGCTGTCGTACATCAGCCCATCGGCCCTGATCATGACTTGTCCCAGAGTTTCGTCCTCTTGGAGCCGGACCACGCCAAAACTGATGGCAACGGTAAACGGCAGTTCCCCATCTTTGTTTTCCTGGGCGATGTTTGCCTCCAGCCTGGAAAGAATAGCCTGTTCGCTGTCCGTCCCAGGCTTGCAGGAAAGAAAGACGGCAAACTCATCCCCGCCCAGGCGGGCAAGGATGTCGGCTTGGCGGAAGGTGGTCCGCAAGAGCGCGGCTGAGGTGGTCAAAGCCAGATCCCCGGCCTCATGGCCCAGGGTATCGTTGATCGTCTTCATGTTGTCCAGGTCGGCAAAGATCAGAAACGTATCGTGCTCGGCCCGCAGGGCGTGGCCCAGTTGCTTCTCGGCCAGGGTCAGAAAACCGCGCCGGTTGAAAAGCCCGGTCAGCTCATCGGTGATGGCGGTCTCCCGGAGATGCCGCTCCAGTTCCTTGTGATGGGTTATGTCCTTGAAATCCTCAATGATCCCAACAACATCTCCATTGACGTCGAGGTAGGGCGTAGCGGTGACAGCGCATTCAATCCTGCGGCCCGATGGCAAAAATTTGACCAACTCTGATTCCAGCCGCCGGGGATTTTCAAGGATTTGGCTCAGAGGGCACTGGCCGGTATGGCAGGCAGCGCCGGCAAAGGCCTCGTAACATTTCTTGCCGACCACCTCCTGCTCGGTCAGGCCGGTGAGTGCGCAGAAGGTCTTGTTGGCCCGTAAAACCGTATGATTCCGGTCCACCACCCGCATGCCGTTGGCTGCGGTGTTGAAGATCTGGTTCAGCTCGGCATGGGATTTTTCAATCTCCGCCTCGCTCTTTTTCCGTTCGGTAATATCAATGGCGGAACCGATAACCCCGGCAATCCTGCCCTTTTCATCAACAAACGGCGCCTTGACCACCAGTAAGTCGCGGCTACTCCCGCTCGGATGCAAAAAATGCTGCTCTTCCTGCTGCCTGTGCCCGCAGACCATGACTTTGTGATCCATGGCCTGCTGCTGGGCCACGGCTTCCGGAGCAGCAAGAGAATCGGTGCGCTGGCCAATGATTTTTTCCCTGGGCAGGCCAAGAAGATCGACAAAAGCCTGGTTGCAGCTCAGCAATATGCCATTGCGGTCTTTCAGGGTAATGGGGAGGGGAAGGGCTTCCATGAGCTGCCGCTGTAAACTGAGCTGCCCGGCAATCTTCCGGGTGGTCCGGAGGTGGAGGCCAAACAGCAGAACAAGCAGCACCGTGGCCAGAAAATGAGCGAGGAAATACCCATGCCGGATGGCGGCGAGGGGAGGCTCCGCTCCGTAGGAAAGCAGGAAGCCCGCCACCTGACCGTCAACCTCGACAACCGGCAAAAAGGTGAGCAGATAATCCTGGCCGTCAAGCAGGACATCTTGGGCAAAGGGTTTGCCCGCCGCGAGTCTGCCGGAAATCTTCGGCCTGACTGCCTGGTTGATCCTGTCAATGAAAATTGAGTTCAGATGCCCAGCATGATTGTGGCCGCCGGAATCCGCCACAAAATCGGCCTTTTCCTGGAGATAGCCGTCTACCAGAGTGGAACCCGCATAGTTCTCCAGGCCCTGCGGGGTAAGCCTTTTCAGGAGGAGGCCTTTTTTGAGGATCAAAAAATATTCTTCCGGATAGGCCTGCCGCAAGGCCTTGCTGACCACGTAAAATGGCTCGCTTATCTCCACGGTGCCCAGGTGGATTCCTTCTTTTTGCAGCGGAAAAACATGACGAAAGGCATGGTAGTTCCGACCGACCTCAAAGCCCTCCACCTGACGTTTTTCGGTATTGGCGAGGCGGACAGAAGGACGGAGCGCCAACAGGTTGTCGCCGAACCGTTCGGGCAGATGCATCCGCAAAAAGCTGGTCCCGTCGGCAAAATGATACTGCACCTGCCGGAAGTATTCCTGCCCGAGATTGTTGTACGAAGGCAAAAGCAGAGTGTACAGCTGATCGCGTAAACGATCGCGCTCCTGCCCGCTGGCCTGGGCAGCCTGGGCAAAAAGGGCGACGGCCTCGGGCCGCATAAAAATTTCCCTTGCCGTAAAACGGGCCAGTCTGTCAAAACAGGCGATATTGGAGTCGTATTCCCCCTGATGATGGGCGATTACGCTTTCAAGATAGCGTTGTTCGGCGCGCTGTTTTCCCCAGAAGAGCAGACCGAAGAGCACGGCCTCGATGCAAAGAAAAAGAACGAGATAGAAAATGTTTTTTCTGGGCACAAAACCTCCAGGCATTGTTGTAACAAGCCCCCTGATGCTGAATATAATAAGAAACGGCAGCACTGGCAACAGCGAAAGCCTCTGCTGGAGGTCTTTCAGCCCGGCGGCGTTTGTCACCCCTATCCGGCTCCGTTGCGGCAAAAATGGTCAGCCGATTTTTTTGTAGAGATTTTTCTTTGCCTGTTTGCCTCATTTCACGTACCTTGTACTCTATGAACCTGCGCGACTTCCTGAAAAAAGTCAAAGATCTGCCCACCATTTCCGCAGTGGCCAACGAGATCAATGTCGCCGACAAGAACGACTCGCTCACCGCGAAATCCCTTGGCGCGATCATTACCCGCGACCCTGCCCTCACCGCCACGGTCCTGAAACTCGCCAACTCCGCCTATTACGGAATGGCCAGAGAGATAACCAGCATCGAACGGGCGGTTACGATCCTGGGCTTTGACACCATCAAACATCTGGCCCTGGCCATCTCCGTGTTCCATGTTTTCAAAACCCAGGAGGGGCAACTCCTTGACCTGAAAGATCTCTGGTATCATTCCCTGGGGGTTGGTCTCGCGGCAAAGCATCTTGCCCTGCACAGTCCGATGCTGACCTGCGACAAGGCCCTGCCGGAGCAAGCCTTCATCTGCGGCCTTCTGCACGACATAGGCAAAATCGCCTTTGCCCAGAATCTGCCCACCGAAATGGCCGAGATTTTGAAGCAGACCAGAAGCGGAACAACCGCCCAATACGAAATTGAAAAAACCATCCTCGGCTTCAATCACCAAAGGGCCGGACAGGCCATGGCCGAATTATGGAATTTCCCGGAAGATTACCAGACCGTGATCAGGCTGCACCACGCTCCCACGGCCACCGCCATCGGCGACAACCCAAAAGTAGCCGCCCTGGTCATGGCGGTTTATCTGGGCAACAAAATCGCCAAGGCCCTGCATCTGGGAGAAAGCACGGACCCACATATGGCACAGGTAACGCCGGATGACCTAAAAAGCTTGGGAATCAGCAAACAGGCCCTACCCGAGATTGTCCAGCAGATCAGAGGCGAGTATGACCAATGCCTTGAAGCCTGGTCATATGATCTGTGATTTTAAGCCGTCAGCTATCAGCTGACGGCGTTCAGCTTTACATCACTCCTTGACGCTGACAAAAACCCCCTGGTTTGGCGGATCCAGATCATAATAGCGTTTGAGCAGGGCAATGCTGGACGCGGCAAGAACGGTTCCCTTGGTGAGCAATAAAATCCCGGTGCCGCTGAACACATCCCGGCTCGCTTCCATCCCCTCCTGCAAATCAGCGGGCAGCAATTCAATCTCGATATGGTCTGTCTTGGGCCGGATCTTTTTATAAAAAATCTCGGCCTGCTCAAAGACCGCGGGTATCAGCTTGGGATCGAAGACGACTCCCTTCTCAAGCTCCACCTCCTTGCGCAGGATTTCAAAGCCCGTGGCCCCCATGCCTTTGCGGATTTTCTTGTCGATGTGATCGGTCAGGGCAATAATCCGGGCGCCCAGGGGAATGTCCGCCTTCTTCAGCCCGTCGGGAAAGCCGCTGCCGTCATAGTTTTCATGATGGCTGCGGATGAGCAGCCCCGCCTCCCGCAGCTCTTCAATCCTGTCAATGGCCGCCTGACCGCGGACCGGATGCTGCAGATACTCCTCCCGCTCCGCAAAATTCATCTGCTCGGCCTCCTGGGCCAGCATGATGTCGGGTATGCCAATTTTCCCGATATCATGGAGCAGGGCGGCCACCATGACCGTTTCCCGCTCCTCGCTCTCCAGGCCCAAGTGCTTGGCGACATTCACCGAAACCTCCGCGACATTGCGGGAATGGGCCCGCATCCGATGGTCACGCAATTCAACCAGCCCGGAAAAAGCGATGATGGTGTTCTTAAAATTGACCCGCAGCCTGCTGTTTACCGCCCGCACACTATCGTAACTCTTCTGGAGTTCCATTGTCTGTTCCTGAACAATGGATTCCAGTTCCGTGTTCCACTTCTTCAACTCGGCGTTCTGTTTCTTGACAATGGCGGACAATCGCTTGTTTTCGCTGAGCAGGCGATACATGTGCAACGCGCCCTTGACCGTCTGAACCAGTTCGTCATCATTCCAGGGCTTGTTCAGATAGCGGAAGGTGCCGCCCCGGTTGATGGCGTCGATGGCGGCGTTGACATCGGCATAACCGGTGAGCAGAATTCGAATGGACTGGGGGGAAATCACCTTGGATTTTTCCAAAAAATCAACGCCAGTCATCTCCGGCATCCTCTGGTCGGAGACAATGACGCCGACCTCCTTCTCCCTGGCAAGAATTTCCAGACCTTTGGCACCGGAGGAGGCGGTGAACACCTCAACCTCTTCATCCATGAACAGCCGTTGCAGGGAACGCAGGATATTTTCCTCATCGTCCACAAAGAGGATCTTCCCCTTTTCCGGGGAGGAAGGACTTGCGGTCTCGATCATTGTTTTTCCTCTCCTATTTCAGTCGGCATGATGTTCATCTTGCAATTTGCGCAATCAAACACCAGCACCATCCCGGACTGCCCGTCCGGCTCATTCATCATGACTCCCCGCACACAAAACTGCTGCCCGGCAAGCGCAAGCACCCTGCTGACTCCCTTGCCCGGCTGCGCCTCCTCTAACAGGGCGACCCAGTCTGGAGGCAGCACCTCCGCCACCGTCTCGCCAAGGGAGGAGTGGCGAAAATTCCGTAGCGCCTCTTCGGCAAAAAGATTCCGCTGCACCAGTATCCCTTCCCGGTCAAAACCAACCACCCCCATGGGCAGGGTGTTCAGGATGACCTGACTGTGCCTCAGCACACTGTTCTGGAACAAAAGCTCTTCCGTGCGTTCCGCCACTTTCTCTTCAAGCTGCAAGGCGGTGCGGGACAGTTCATAATTGGCTCGCTGCAACTCCAGGGTGAGTTCTCTGTTCGCCTGGACCAGAAAATACCGCTCCACCGCCTTGGCAATGGCTATTTTGAGTTCATCGTCGTTCCAAGGCTTGGGGATGAACTTGTAGACCTGACCCTCGTTGATCGCCGCCACCACGGCCGCAGTGTCGGCATAGCCGGAGAGCACGATGCGGATAGTGTCCGGCCAGCGCTCATGCACCTCTTTGAAAAAAGCGACCCCGTCCATCTCCGGCATCCGGTAGTCGGAGATCACCACCTGCACCGGCTGGTGCTGTTCCAGAAGGGCAAGCCCTTCTTTTCCTGATTCCGCGGTAAGGATTTCGTAGTCCTCATCAAGGAAAAGCCGTTTCAGGGATTTCAAGACGTTCGCTTCGTCATCCACACATAGAATTGTCACATCGTCTGCCATACCGCCGCCCTCATTCCGTCTTGATGGGCAAGGTCACGACAAAGGTCGTTCCCTTGCCCGGTTCGCTGGTCACCTCAATCTTGCCGCCATGCTTCTTGGTCACGATATCGTACACTATGCTCAAACCCAAGCCGGTCCCCTTGCCCACCTCCTTGGTAGTGAAAAACGGTTCAAAGATTCTGTTCAGGACTTCCGGGGGGATGCCGGAGCCTGAGTCGGCGATGGCGATGGTTATCTCCGTTTCGCTCGCCCTGGTGGTGATTGCGATCTCGCCCTTACTCTCAATGGCCTGCGCCGCATTGACCAGAAGATTCATGAACACCTGGTTGAGCTGCTGCGGATAGCATCGGGTCTGGGGCAGATCGCCATAGTCTTTTTTTACGGTACACTTGTATTTGAGCTCATTCCAGATGATATTCAAGGTGTCATCCAGACACTGGTTGATGTCGGCCAGGCTGTAGTCGGATTGATCAACTCTGGAGAAACTCTTCAGGTTCTGGACGATCTTGCGCACCCGTTCAACGCCGTCCAAAGATTCGGCAATCAGGGAGGGCAGATCATCAAGGATGGGTTCGATCTTGAGCTGCCTGCGAATTTCGGCAAGGCGGATGGCCCGGTCATCGCCCGCCTCCTGGGGGAAAATCTCCGCCTGGGTCTTCAGAAATTCCACCACCCGTGCCGCATATTTCTGTAGGGTGCCCAGATTGCTGGTGACAAAACCAATGGGATTGTTGATCTCGTGGGCCACGCCTGCGGCAAGTTGGCCGATGGAGGCCATTTTTTCCTGCTGGACAAACTGGGACTGGGTTGCTTTCAGTTCATCGTAGGCGCTCTGCAACTCGCTGTTCTTTTTTTCTATGATCTGCATCATATGGCCGAACTGGATGCCGATCCGCACCACCGGATCATCGGTTGCCTCCTGATAAAATTCACAAGCCATGCAATCGTTGAGCTTCTGAGCGAACTTGCCCTGCACCTGCCCCTTGCAGCTGGTTCCGGCAATGGTCCAGCACTGTAAGGGCTCCCGCCCGAAACAGACGCAATTTTCCTGTGTGCATTGCATCATCTCCCAGCAAGACTCGTGGTTCGGCGGCAGGGTGAAGAACAACTCTTCCGTATCTCCTGCGCTGACCCGTTGGATCATGGTGGAAATCTCGTCCAGGGCGCCTTCGAGCTTTTTTCTGTCCTGCTCGACCTTGAGCAGAATCCGCTTGCGTTCGGAGATATCATGAAGGGTGACAATACGCAGTTGTTCGCCATTTTTGATTTCAGGAAGATAGCAGGTCTGGTGGAAAATCCTGCCACTGGCCTCATGAACCAACTCATCCGGGTGCATGCCGCCCTGCCCCTGATCCTGGCGCAAGCCAATTTCCTTGAAAAAATCTTCCCAACTCCGGCCAAGAATCTTCGGATACGGCCTGCCCAGGAAGTCGCACACTGCCTTGTTGCAACGCTGCACTTCCCCTGCGGCATTAAGCAGAAGAATCAGGTCGGAAACGCCGTCCATGGCCATGGTCCATTCGTCCTTGGCCCGTTTGACCTGGAAAAAAAGCTGCTTCAGCGCCTCATGCTCCTGCTGCGCCAACATCAATTGGTCGTCCTCACACATCCAGTCTCGCTCCGAATATCCTGGCCATCGCATCCAAATTGTCTCCCCCCGCCAAAGGGGAGGGGGAAGGGAAAAAATACGAATCACTGTCCCGAAGCCGCTCCCCCCCGCAGCTGGATGACTCCCTCGTAATACAGAAAGGCATCGCGGAGTTGGGCGCGCAATTGCTCCGCATCCCAGGGTTTACCAAAAAATTTATAGATGGCGCCCTCATTGACTGCCTGGACAACGGTTTCCAGCTCGGCATACCCAGAGAGAACCATACGCACGGTGTCCGGATAGAGCACCTTGACGCGGCTGAGAAACTCGGTGCCGCTCATTCCTGGCATCCGCTGGTCGGAAAGAATCACCTGCACCGGATTTTTGGCCAAAAGTTCAAGTCCCTCGTAGGCGCTGGCCGCAGCAAGAACCCCATACCCTTCATCAGCCAACATTCGCTGAAGGGCGTTAAGAACGGGAAGGTCATCATCAACGATGAGCAGGGTCCGCGATTGCTGGGGAGCTTCCGATACTGGAAATTTTTTGTCCTGACGCACCAACTCGGCAAACTCCTCGGCGGGGAGAGGTTTACTGAAAAAATACCCCTGTATTTGATCACAGCCGTTTTGCCACAGATACCCGGCCTGGGCTTCGTCTTCGACGCCTTCGGCCACCACCACGAGCCGCATCCGATGGGCCAGCGCGATAACAGAGGTGGCAATGGTCGCAGCCCCTGGGTCGGTGACAATGTCGATCACAAAGGAACGGTCGATCTTCATCTGGTCGATGGGAAAACGGCCCAAATAAGCAAGGCTGGAATACCCGGTGCCGAAATCATCCAGGGAAAGGCGGACGCCAAGGCGCTTCAGGGCTGTCATGCGCGCCACCGCTTCCTCCGGGGTCTCCATAAGCATACTCTCGGTCAGTTCCAACATCAGGTGCGAAGGCTCCACGCCACACTGCGTCAGGGCCTGGACGACCACCTCCTCCAGCCCGCCGCAGCGAAACTGACGGGCCGAGACGTTGACCGCCACCTTGATATCCCCGAGTCCTGCGTCCCTCCAGGCGCGCATCTGCCGACAGGCATCCTGGATTACCCAAGCGCCGATGGCCTCGATCAGGCCGTTTTTCTCGGCGGCGGGGATAAACTCCAGCGGCGACACTATGCCGCAGCCTGGCCGTTGCCAGCGCAACAGGGCTTCGGCTCCAGCGATACGACCGCTGCGCAGATCGACCTTGGGCTGGTAATACAGAAGAAACTCCTCCTGCGCCAAAGCTCGGCGCAGCGCGTCCTCCATTACCAGGGTGGCGCGGGCCTGAACATTGAACTCGCTGGTGTAGTAACAGAACTGCCTGCCTCCCAGCTCCTTGGCCCGATGCACAGCCGCATCGGCCCCCACCAGCAGGGTCTGCGCCGTGCCTCCGTCCTGGGGATAGACGCTGATGCCGACGCTGGCCCGCACATAGGCCTTGCAGTCGTCCGACAAGATGAACGGCTCCTCCAGCGACGCCTGAATACTGCGCGCCATGATCTCCGCTTCCTGGTACTCGTGCAGCGCTTCCAGCACCAGAACGAACTGGTCCCCGGCCAGACGCGACAGGGTGTCCTCATCCCGCAATCTGGTGCGCAGCCTGCGGGTGACCGCAACCAGCAGAGCGTCGCCCGCAGCATGCCCATGGCTGTCGTTGATGATTTTGAACTGGTCCAGATCGATAACCAGCACCGCCGCCCGGTTTCCCTCACGACCGGCCCGCTCCAGGGTGTGTTGCAGCCGCGCCTCCAGAAGCAGTCGGTTGGGCAAGCCGGTGAGCGGGTCATAATGGACCAGACGCTGGAACCGCTCTTCGTTTCGCCTGAGTTGGCTGAGGTCCGTGGCCACGCCTACGTAATGGGCAAGCTCGCCCTGTTCGTTGCGAACGACGTTGAGGGTGAGCAACTCGGGATAAATTTCTCCGTCCTTACGCCGGTTCCAGATCTCGCCCTGCCAATACCCGGTTTCCCGCAGACTCGTCCACATGGCCTGGTAAAACGCGCGGTCATGCCGCCCGGAGCTCAAAAAGCTCGGGCTTTTGCCAAGAACCTCGGTCGCGGCATATCCGGTGATCTCCGTAAAGGCCGGATTGACGGCAAGAATCTTGGGGGCAAGATCGGTGACGATCACCGCATCGCGGGTGCTGGCCAGGATTGCGGCATCAATCCGCAACGCCTCCTCGACCGACCATGACGCGCTGTACCCATCCCTCATCTTACGGTCTCCAAATATGATGGATTCGTAACAACTGCCCTTCGACAGGCTCAGGGCGAACGGTAACCAGCTTGAAATCATTATAGTTTCTTCCGTTCATGCTGAGCCTGTCGAAGCACAATAAAGCATTTTGCAAGAGCCTCTCCAGATATTCCAATCTTCCAGGCTCTTCAACCTCAGATCCCCTTGTCCCGCGGTTTATCGAGCACATTTCTGATTGTCTCCACCAGCTCTTTACGCAGAACCGGCTTCATGAGAAAGGCGTCGATCCCCAAGGCCCTGGCTTTTGTATCATCAATCGTATTGCTGAATCCCGTGCAGAGAATGATGGGGATATCCGGGCGTATCTTTTTCATCTCCAGCACCAGTTGATCGCCGGTCAACTGCGGCATGGTCTGGTCGGTGATGACTAGATCAAAATCCTGGGGCACAAGGCGAAAATCCTCCAGAGCCGCGACGCTGCTTGTTTTCACGGCGACATGGTAGCCATGAAATTCCAGCATCTTCTGCATGGACTCGACAATGGACAGCTCATCATCCACCAGCAGAATCCGCTCATCGCCTGTCACCAGCGGCAAACTCAAGATAGCGGCCAAACCTTCCTCCGCCTTGCCAAGCACGGGGAAATACACCTGAAATGACGCCCCCTGCCCAGGCTCACTGTACACCCTGATGTCTCCCCCATATTTTTTCACGATACCCAGAACAACGGCAAGACCGAGTCCGGTGCCCTCCCCGTGTTTTCGGGTGGTGAAATAGGGATCAAAAATCCGCTCCATGGTTGCCTGGTCCATGCCTGGCCCGGTATCGCTCACCGCGAGGACGAGATAGGGGCCAGGATGCAGACTGCTGTTCAGGATGGCATCGGGGGCGCCGATTTCCACCTCGGATAACGTCACCTCCATGATTCCGCCTTGCTCCCGCATGGCATGGTAGGCGTTGGTGCAAAGATTCATGACAATCTGGTGAATCTGGGTCGGGTCCGCAAGGATGGTGACGCCCTCAGCCTCAAGCCGTTGCGACACCTCGATGGTGCTGGGCAGCGAGGCCTTCAGGAGCTTGAGGGATTCCTTGACCACCGGCACGAGCTGAACAGGACAGGTCTCATGCTCCCGCTCCCGGCTGAAGGTCAGGATCTGTTTCACCAGTTCCTTGGCCCGGTTGGCAGCCTTGTAAACCTCCTGCAGATTCTGCCAGGTGGCGCTGCCTGGGGTCTCCGAGGCCATGACCATGTCGGTGTAGGCAATGATCGGCACCAGGATGTTGTTGAAGTCGTGGGCGATGCCGCCGGCCAGGGTGCCGATGGCCTCCATTTTCTGGGTCGTGCGGATCTGCACCTCCAAATTGGCCTTTTCCTGCTCCGCCTGTTTGCGGGCCGTAATATTGGTGGCAATTTCCATCCGGACATATCTGCCGTCGGTCCACTCGATGGCCTGATCCCGGCATTCATACCACTCGTTGTTCACCGTATTCTGGAACTCCCAGACATAAACCCCTGTCGGCTTTCCAGCACCGTCCAGCAATCGGTCGTTGGTGCAGAAGGAACACGGCCCGGCCTGACCGTTTTGCAGGGTCTGCCAGCAGATCTGCCCGGCAATCTCCCCCCAGATTTTACGGCCATATTCGTTCACAAAAAGAAGCTCTTGGGTTTCAAAATCGGCAACGTAGACAAGGCCGTCCATGCTGTCCACCAGGGTCTTGAACCGTTGCTGGGCGTTGAGCGTTTCCTTCTCCAGACGGGCGCGTTCGGTTACATCCCTGATGATGCCGCCGAAATTGATTTGCCCCTCCGAAATCCAGCTGGAAATATTGAGTTCCAGGGTAAATTCGCTCCCGTCCTTCCGCAGTCCCTCAAAGGCAAACGCCTTGCCAAGGTACTGGGATACACCCGTGGCAACAAAATTCTGCATCCCCCGAAGATGCCGTTCCAGATACCGCTCGGGCATGAGCATGGCCAGCGGCTTGCCGTCAAGCTCCTTTTCCCCATAGCCGAACATCTTCTCCGCCGCGCGGTTGACCGTAAGAATTTCCCCTTGGGCGTTGGCGATCACAATGGCGTCATGCGAAACTTCGATAAGGGAGCGGAACCGCTCCTCGGATTTCTGCAAGGTTTCGACCTGCTGCTCCAGTTCGCGGTTCAAGCGCCTGTTTTCCTCCAGGGTTCTTGAAAGATTGGGCAGGTTGAGCATCCGCGGCAAAAGCGGCAGCAAAAACAGGGCTGTGGCGATGGATACCAGGGCAGTGATCGCCTTGACCACCCCCTCCTCCCAGTAGGAGGGCACATAGATCGTCCAGGCGGCGAAAATATGCGTGAAGCCGCAGGCAAGGATAAAGGCGCCGAACAAAAAAAACATCCAGAAAAAGGGCAAATCCCGCCGCTTGAAAACCAGATAGAAGAGCGCCCCGGCGATCAAAAAATAGGCCAGACCGGTGAGAACATCCGACCCGACGTGGAGCCAGAGCAGCGCCGGGTCCCAGACAAGGCAATACCCGTGCGGCATAAAATCCGTTGACTGGGAAAATTGCTCCAGAAATTCACGCATGACAATGCCCTTTTCCATGGGGGGATTTCCAGAAAACGCCCCGGGTAAAAAATCGATCTGTGGCCCGTGCATGACGGGCCATATCCTGATGTATGGTATCATAATCATCCGGCCGGAAGAGATAAAAAAAGGCCTGACTACAAGACACGGATTGCGCGGAAAAAAACTAATTAGACCCAACCCCGCTCCTGTGCTACTATGGGGTGCAGCGTCGCTTTCTTCCTGAACAACACGGGGTCGCCATACCACATGAAATTCCGGCTTATCTTTCTTGCCCTCGGGCTCCTTGCCTTGACCGCCTCCATCGCCGGCGGAGTCGTGTATTTCCAGACAGTCAACACTCTGGTCCATGACCAAGCCAGAGTGACGATCCGGGATAGCATCGAACACCTCGACAAGGGTCTCTCTTCAATCCTTACAACCGACCAAAGGGCCGTGAAAGTTCTGGCCGAGATGTGGTCGATCCAAAACCTCTTCACCAAGCAAAGCCCCGAGAACTTGACTGACGTGCAGTTAGCGCTGGACGATTTCCGTGAAGCCTACAACGCCACCCGCTGCTGCCTTCTTGACCGCAATGGGCTTGTTGTCGCCGCCAGCGCCGCCAAAAAATCCCCTGTCCAGATTGGCGATGACTATTCCACGCGTCCTTTTTTCAAGAAAGCGCTGACCGGAGAGCCCTCCTCTACTCTGAGCCAAGGAGCTACCAGCAAGGAACCGACCATCAATCTGAGCCATCCGGTTTTCTCCGAGAATGCGGTGTTGGGCGTTGCTCTCCTTACCGTACCCCTGGCCGATATTGGGGCCCTCTTTGCCAATTCCACCGGCCTCGTCGCCCTGACCGACGAACACAATCTCATTTTTGCCAGCAACAAGAAAGAATGGCTCTTCAAGGCGCTGGGGGCCACCACGACGGACGCGCCCCTTGCCATTGCCGAAGACAACCGCATGGGTGGAATGCCCACCCAACTCCCGATAACCTTTGATGAGGCCAGGAGCATCGCCCGTTTTCCAGACGGCAGGGGATATATTTTTTCCCACTCCCCGCTGTCTAGTTCACCGGGCTGGCAGATCAACTATTTTCAGGAAGATGCCCAGATAAACGCCCGGCTGTATCAGGCGCTGTTCGGCAAGGCCGGAATACTTCTCGCCGGAATGACGCTCTTTGTGTTCGGCGCCATCGCCTATCTTTTCCGGCAGGGGGAGCGATTCCTGCGGCAGTGGGAGCAGGCAGAAAAAAAGGCCAAATCCGCAAATCTCTTTCTTTCCCAAATCCTGAATGTGGCCGCCGACGGCATGCGGGTTATTGACAAAAATTTCAACGTGGTGCAGATCAACAAAACCTTTGCCGCCATGACGGGAATGGAGCAAAAAGATATCCTGGGCAAAAAATGCCATGACATCTTCTGGGGCCCCCTCTGCAATACGGAAAACTGCCCAATGCACCAGATACTGAAGGGCAAAAAACGGGTTGAATACGAATCCGTCAAGGAAAGCCCCGCCGGAAAAATCATAAACTGCTGGGTTATCGCTGTCCCTCTCTACGACACCAACGGCAAATTCGTCGGCATTCTGGAAAGCTATCGGGATATCACCGAAAGAATTGAAAACGAGATCGCCATGGAAAAGGCCTTTGAAGAGACGCACAAGTTTACCGAAGAACTGGCCGCCAGCAACGAGGCGCTGCACCGCCAGCAGCAGGAACTTGCCCTGGCCCACGACACCCTCAAACAAAGCCAGGCCCAGATCCTGCAACAGGAAAAAATGGCCTCGGTGGGTCAGTTGGCCGCAGGCGTGGCCCATGAAATCAACAACCCCATGGGCTTTATCTCAAGCAACTTAAGCTCCCTGGCTAAATACCTGGAGCGCCTCACCGAATTTATCCGAACCCTTGAAGAGAAGCTCCCGCAGGAGCCGCAGGACGAGGATCTGGCCGCCCTGCGCAAAAAACTCAAAATTGACTACATCTTGGAAGACGCCGTGCATCTGGTGGAAGAATCCCTGGACGGCGCGGGCCGGGTCAAGAAAATCGTCCAGGGGCTCAAGAATTTCTCCCGAATCGATCAGGCCGAACGCCTGACCGCCGATATCAACGAATGCCTGGACACCACCCTCAACATCGTCTGGAACGAACTGAAATACAAATGCGAGGTGAAAAAGGAATACGGGGAGCTGCCCCCCACGGTCTGCAATCCGCAGCAGCTCAACCAGATGTTCATGAACCTGCTGGTCAACGCAGCCCAGGCCATTGAAACCAAGGGAGAGATCAGGATCAAAACCTGGGCCGATCAAGATTTTATCTATACCCGCATCAGCGACACCGGCAGCGGTATTCCCCAGGAAAAAATCAAGCGAATCTTCGAGCCATTCTATACGACCAAAGAGGTGGGCAAGGGCACGGGGTTGGGTTTGAGCATTGTCTACGACATCGTGGTCAAAAACCACAAAGGCGATATCCAGGTGGAAAGCGTTGAGGGCAAGGGCACGGCCTTCACGGTCAAGATTCCGGTGATCGCCGCATCGCCTCCGGGGCAATAGTCTGCTACGAAAATTCCTAGTTGCTCACCAGGGCCGCCAAAATTTTCTGAGGCCCCGAAAGTGTAACCGTTCAGAAGCGCCGCTTTGCTGCTGCCGCAGATGCGCGGAAGAGGCCTGCGAAGTGTGCTATTGCACATGAGCAAGCCGATGACAGATAAGCGAGTCGACGAGACTTCGAAGCAGATGTGGCGCTACTGGACGATTACAGCGGCACCAGCTCCACCTCGCCCCAAGCGCCCAACTCCTCGCCCCGAATGATGACCACGCCCAGAACCCCCGGTACAGATGGGGCCTTGCCCAGCGCGGCCTCAAGGCTCTGCCCCGGCTGCACCGCGTTGCCGACCAAGGTGGCCACTGCATCGGCCAGGGCGGTATCCTTGGCCAACACCGTTACGGCGTCGGCCTCGCCCAGACTTAAGGAATGGCCCACAGTGCCGGAAGAGGTGCAGATGCCAAGGGGCATGCGGCTGGCGGCAATCTTCAGGCCCACCCGGTTGCTGAGCGGCGAGATCCCGGCAAAGATGCCGACCACGCTCTCCTGCCTACGGCAGAAATAGATGTCGCCGCCGTTTTCCACCACCACCTCGCCTGCCCCCGCAGCCAGCAGATCCAACCCGACATACTCGGCCATGGCCCCGGCCACCGCGGCCATGGGACCGACCGCCGCCGCAATTCCCGCAGCGAGCATGCTTTTGACAATGGGCGGGGCCGTGGGATCAATGGGCCGAGGAGTTAGGGCCGTGGCAAATTCAGGATGGCGGGCAATGTAGCCTTCCAGCTGGCTGCGGTACTGAAAAACCGCAGCGCTGGCCTCATCGCGCAGATTTTTTCCGGCAAGGATATGCAGGTCCGTTTCCCTGATCCGCACCTCGAAGCTGACCAACTCGCCACGATCAACACGGTTCCGGTAAGTTCTTTTCCGGTAGGAACAGGGATCCGGGAGCTTTTTTTTTCTTTTGACGGTCACGGCATGGCTGGTATGGTGATGGGTTATTGGAGTAAAAACTTGGCGACAGTATAGCGGAGAATAGGACAGGCGGCAAGAATGGACAGAGACAAACGGGCGCGGCTCATTCTTTTTACCCGGTATCCCGAGCCGGGCCGGACGAAAACCAGGCTGATCCCGGCCCTGGGAGCCCAGGGAGCGGCCGCGCTCCAACGGCGGATGAGCGAGACTATTGTCGACAAAATGGCGGAGTTTGCGGCCAACTATCCGGTAAACCCGGAAATCCGCTATACCGCCGGGACCCCGCAGGCCATGGAGGATTGGCTTTCCAGCGATATCCCCTGTCTGGATCAAGGCGAGGGAGACTTGGGCGACCGTCTGCGCCGGGCCTTTTCCCAAGCCTTTTCCCAAGGCGCCCAGGCTGTGGTGGTGATTGGCGCCGATTGCCCCGGCCTCGGGCCTGCCCTGTTTGCCCAGGCTTTTGCCGCCCTGGAGCGCGAAAATGTGGTGCTCGGCCCGGCCATGGACGGCGGCTATTATCTTGTCGGTCTCGCCAAACCAGCCCCCACTCTTTTTGCGGATATCCCCTGGGGCAGCGAAAAGGTGCTCACCGCAACCCTGGAACAGGCGCAGACTTTGGCTCTTTCCATCCACCTTCTGGAACCCCTTGCCGATGTTGACCGACCGGAAGACCTGTAACTGTTCGGCGTGCCGCAGATGAGCGTGTCTGTCAATTGTCGGCAGAAGTGCCGACAAATAGGGCAGCGAGCCATAGCCAGCCTATGCAAGCTGGCCTATGACAAAGCAGATGCGGTGCTGCCGGACAGTTACGACATTTCGATTATTATCCCGACCCTCAATGAGGCGGAATGCATCGGTCAAACCCTGGCCGGCCTGCTCGACCAGCCGGGAGTGGAGGTGATCGTCGCCGATGGCGGCAGCCATGACCAAACCGTGCCTCTGGCCACAGCAGCCGGGGCCAGGGTGATCGCCGCGCCGCTGGGGCGGGCAAGCCAGCAAAACGCCGGGGCACGGACTGCGCAAGGGAAGGTGTTGCTTTTTCTCCATGCCGACACCCAGCTGCCTCAGGACTTTGCGGCGCAAATCCGCAAAGTCCTCGATCGACCGGGCGTCGTGGCCGGGGCCTTCCGCTTTGCCATTGCCGCCACAGGCTGGCGCTTTCGGCTGCTCGAATATTGCGCCAATTGGCGGGCCGCCTGGTTCGGGCTTCCCTATGGCGATCAGGCGCTGTTTCTGCCAGCCGCCCGGTTTCAGGCAATGGGGGGCTTTAAGGAGATTGCCCTGCTGGAGGACCTTGAGCTGGTGCGCCGCTTGCGCAAAATGGGCAAAATCGCCCTGCTCGCAACTCCGGCTCTCACCTCGGCCCGACGCTGGCAACGCCTGGGGTGTGTGCGTACGACCATTCTGAATCAGCTGATTTTATTTGGTTTTTTTTGCAGGATTAGTCCGGGGCGGCTTGTCCGCTGGTATGGCGGAATCCGGAAGAATAATGGCGGGTTCTCTGGGAAGTAGGTGGCGGTGCAGGTTCTGGTCCGGGATAAAGGACAGCAGAAACCCGGAACTTTTGGCCAGATAGGGCGCGGCAAGGGAGCCGGTTATAAGCGGGTTGGAATCTGACAGCATACCGGACAGCACCATGAAGCCAACAGTTATAATCACCCCGGCCTTGACCAGACCGAAAATTCCGCCCATGAACCGGTCAAACCAGCCAAGCAGCGAGATGCTCATGACCTTTTTCAGCACAAAGCCCAGGGCCAGGACCCCGAAAAACACCGCGAGAAAAAGCAGGGCGTAGGTCACGAGAAAACAGAGCTGGGGCGAGGGAATCACCGAGGAAAGGCGCGGGCTTATCTGCTCGTAATAGCGCCCGGCAAAGAGATAGCCGAGGATGAGCGCGGCCAGGGAAGCCAGCTGCCGGACGAACCCGACCCAGACGCCGCGGACAAGAAAAAGAAGAATGATGGCGATGACGCCGAAATCAATTGAGTTCATGGTTGATCCCTTGGGGCCTGGTTTCTTCCGGCTTACAAAAACTTAGGAGCCGTCAAAAAATAGCTCATACAATTCTGGACGTTCCTTTACGGCTCCTTACGCCGTTAACACTGCTGCCGTTTGGGCCACACGAAATGCCCAAGTTGTTTTTTAACAACGGCTTGCGGCCAAGGGCAAGGATTTTTATGAAAAAGGAGGGCACCATGGCGTTTGCCCAAGCCATTTTTGAAGAGTGCTGGCCGTGCTGGCAGCAGCATTTTAGCCCGGAGGTCCGGTTGCGGCTTGGAGGTGTGCGGCTTTCCGGCCTAGCCGACGGCACGCCCGAGATGGCCAGCAAATATCTAAGCCCGGACGAACTGAACCGATGGAGCGGGTTTAGCCAAAAAAAAAGACGCACCGAATGGCTGGGCGGACGACTGGCCGCCAAATGGGCGGCTGCGGAACTTCTGGGCGAGACCGCGATGGACTGGCAAAGCCTGGTGATCCGAAGCGCAGAAGATGGCCGTCCCTATGTCGCGACAGAGGCTCAAGCCGTGGCCCCGTTCATCTCCATCTCGCACAGCGGGCCGCTGGCTGCGGCCCTGGCGGCAAATCTCCCCTGCGGGCTTGACATCCAGCAGCCGGGCCCAAACATCCACAGGGTCAAAAAACGCTTTGCCTTGCGGGAGGAAGAAGATATCCTGGCCGCCTCGCTACGGTCGGAGGCTTTTCCAGAAACGGAACGGCTCACCATGCTGTGGGCGGCCAAGGAGGCGGTCCGCAAAGCGGTCAGGGTCAGCCCCCTGCTCGGTCTGCTGGAGATCCGGTTGCTTGCAGGGTATGGCGGACAAGGCACTCCGCAAAAACCGCTGGCCCTGCGCTTTGCCTCGGGCAGAGAGCTGGACACCTGTCCACCCAACATTCCCGTGCTTTGTTTTTTTACGGACAATCTGGCCTGGGCCATGGCTTGTCCACCGATGACCATCAAGGAGTAACCCATGGAACTCATGTCTTTCCTCAAACAGGTTCCGTTGTTTGGCGGCCTGACCACCGAGCAGTATGACGAGTTGGCCATGATCATCACCCTCCAGGACTACCGCCGCGGCCAGAGCATCTTTGCCGAAGGCGATCCGGGCACCGGATTTTATGTGGTCATGGAGGGGTTGGTCAAGATCTACAAGCTGTCCATGGAGGGCAAGGAACAGATTCTCCATATTTTCGGGCCGGGGGAACCTTTTGCCGAGGCCGCTGTTTTTATGGGCTCGACCTTCCCGGCCCATGCTCTGGCCCTGGAAAAAAGCCGGACCATCTTCATCCCGCGTCGCGCCTTCATCGGCCTGATCCAGACCAATCCGGCCCTGGCCATGAACATGCTGGCGGCCCTGTCCATGCGGCTCAAAAAATTTGCCCATCTGATCGAGGATCTCTCCCTCAAGGAGGTGCCGGGCCGGGTGGCGGCGCACCTTCTCTTTCTCAGCACCCAGCAGGGGGACAGCGACACCGTCAAGCTCAACATCGGCAAGGCCCAGCTGGCCAGCCTCCTGGGCACCATCCCGGAAACTCTTTCCCGCATTCTGACAAAACTCGGCAAGCAGGGGTTGATCAACAGTGAAGGGGCGCAGATCACAATTCTGGACCGCGACGGCCTTGAAGACCTGGCCATGGGGGAAAAGTTGTAGAGTGGCGCGGATTGTGGATGATGGGTGTCAGCACTTCACGCCACCTGCTATAACGGTTATCGGCGAGTAAGCGTTCAGCAGCGCCGCTCCGCTGCTGCCACAGATGCTAGGAAGAGGGTTACGAAGTGTGCTGTTCGCACACGAGTGAGCCGATGACAGCTAAGCGAGCGATAGCGGAGACTGCGACGCAGATGTGGTGCTGCTGGACGCTTACTACTGCTCCAGCACGAACTCAAAGGCCATCCCGGTCTTGTCCAGGTGGACGAGGATATTTTTCAGCCCTTGCAGGGTATCGACCTCAAAATTGATCTGCCAGGCAGAGGTGCGCGAGGGCTGGCTGGAAAGCAGATCGATCTCGCTGATCTTCATCTCTTCCGGGGCCACGCCCAGCATCATCAGAACCCGGTTGCGGGACGGAGCCTCCAGAACGAGGATGGTCTGCATCTTGGGCACCAGGGTTTCCTTGAGCCGCCAGCGCACCTCCACCACATCCTCCCGCTGGACATGGAGGGAGGTGAAGGTGGCGCATTCCTTCTGGTGGACGGAAAGCCCCCGCTCGCTGAGCAGGCCGTACAGCCCCTTTTCCGTGGGGATCGGGTTGCAGCAGCGGGAAAATTTGATGCAGGCCGGGTCCAGGGTGGCAAGCTCGATGCGGTTCAGGCTGCCGGTGGGGGGCAGCAGGGTCTCCCTGCCTGCGTGCAGCCGGTTTTTGATGTCGTTGATGAGTTCCCGCAGGCGGAATCTGCCCTCGCCCAAGCCAAGGAAAAGGTCCGGCAACTCCCTTGCCTCGAAAGCAGCCAGGATGCTTGCCATGCCCGGTTTTTCCAAAAGATCATAGGGCAGACCATAGTGCTTGAGCTCCTGGCGGAGGATGCTCTCGCCGATCATGCCGGCCAGGGCCTCCCGCCGCTGGCGGAACAGTTTGGAAAGCTCCGCCCGGGCTCTGGGGGTCTGGCAACGCTGTTGGATCTCCGGCTCAAAACGCACCGGATCTTTTTGGCAGATGATCTCCACCTGATCGCCGTCTTCAAGAAGCGCGTCGGGCTCGACCTGGCGCTTGCCGATCTTGGCCTTGATGCAGCGCTTGCCCACATCCGTATGCACCTTAAAGGCGAAATCCAGCACGATACTACGAGCGGGCAGTTCAACCGGATCGCCCTTGGGGGTGTAGGTGTAGATCGCCTTCTTGCTGCTGACCGCGATCATCTCCCGGTAGGAGAGATCCTCGTCTGTTCCCAGGATATCCAGCATCTCCCGCAGCTCCACCTCAAAACCGCTGGGCACCTTCTTGTGGGCAAACCATTCCCGCACCAGCCCGGTGCGGGAGGAGGTGGTCATCTCGGCGGTGCGAATCTTGAACAGGTAGTTGCGCCCCTTGATGTTAGCCCGGGTGTGCAGGCTCTGGTAGCCGGTGGCCTTGGGGTTGGCGATGAAATCCCGGATGGTTCTGGGGATGGGCGGATAATTCTGGTGGATGACCCCGAGAATCCGGTAGCAAGTCTGGATATCGTTGGCAACGATGATAAATTCCAGGGGGTTGGCGATGGTTTTGTGCAGCACCTTCTGGGCCGGATCGTAGTAGGCCCAGAGACCTTTAGGGTTAAGGCGAATCTCGTGGGTGATCCACACCTCCTGCATCCGCTCCTCCAAGGTGCGCTTGATGGCCAGCACCTCTTCGCTGGTTTCCAGCCGCTTGAGCCCGGCCAGCACCTTCTGGCTCTGCCGCGGAAATTTATACATCAGGGCCAGGGTGTAGAGCTCGCGCTTGATGCTGTTCAAGCCCATGACCTTGGCCAAGGGCGCGTAGATGTCCAGTGTTTCTTCGGCGATTTTCTGCCGTTTGTCCTTGGGCATGGAGGCCATGGTGCGCAGGTTGTGCAGCCGGTCGGCCAGCTTGATCAACAAAACCTCAAGATGGGCCGCGGCCCCGGAGAAAAGCTTGCGGTGGACCAATTTGTAAAAGGTCTGTTTGTTTCCAGCGAAGTTGGTGATCTTGGTGCAGGCATCGACAATGATCTCGATGTTCTTGCCGAATATCTCGCCGATCACCTCGCTGGTCACTTCGGGCACATCCTCCACCGTGTCGTGGAGCACGGCGGCGGCCAGCAGCTCCGGATCGCGGATGTCCAGCTCCTCCACCAGGATTTTCGCCACCTGGAGCGGATGGCTGACATAGACCTCGCCGGACTTGCGCCGCTGGTCTTGGTGGGCTGAAACCGCAAAGGACAGCGCCTCCCAGAAAACCTTGGCCGGACCTTCCTGTCCGCCGAGAATCCGCTCCATGTGCTCGCAATAGGCGGCTATGTTAAATTTCTTGGAAGGAGCCATGGCTGGTCGCTATTCTTTCTTGTCCGGTCATATGGGTAATTTGGATGCTCTGTCCCCGCAAATAAGGTACAATTGCAGGTATGCAGTTTATTTTGTAAGGGTATTTCGTTCTCAGCCCTTGTGCAATGATTTTCCATTTCTGCAAAAAAATAGCCCTAGAGAGGCACGCCTGTGACACATAAAAGAAGGGGTTCCCAGAGCAAGCAGGGGCGGCCGGGAAAACGGCAGCGCGAGGGCGGCAGGCCGCCGCGGCACCAGCAAGAGGCCCGCTTTGAAGGCGAGATTCTGGGCCAGCTCTACACAGCGGACATGCCGCTTTCAGCCCCTGAGCTGCTTGAAGCCCTGGGCTTAAGCAAGAGCCATCGCCAGGAAGTGCTGGGGGTGCTGGATGATCTCTGCCGGCGCAAGGTGCTTTCCTGCAAACGGGACACCTTTGCCCTGCGCAAAAGCGTGGAGCTGTTTGCCGGCCCGATCAGCGTGACCACCAAGGGCTACGGCTTTGTCTCCCCCGCCGAGGCCCCGGCCGAACTGGAGATCGACCAGGACGTCTTCATCCCGCCCGGCATGCTGGGCGGCTCGGCCCACAACGACAAGGTGCTGGTCCAGTTGATGAGCCGGCGCCAGGGCCGTTACGAGGGCCGGGTGATCGCGGTCCTGAGCCGGGCCACCACCCGGCTGGTCGGAGTCTACATGGCCGGGGGCAATACCGGCCTGGTAACCCCGGAGGACAGCCGCTTCCCCTACAATCTGATCATCCGCAAGGAAGACAGCCGGGGGGCCAAGAACGGCGACGCGGTCTTGGCCGAGGTCACCTCCTTTGCCGCCGGGCAGCGCAACCTGGACGGCATCATCCTCGAGGTGCTGGGCAATCCCAAGGATATCCAGGTGCAGACCGAGATGGTCATCCGCAAGTTCGACCTGCCCCATGTCTTCACCCAGGAGGTGCTCGGACAGGTGGAGGCCCTGGACCCGGAGGTGAAAATGGGTGCCGGACGCACCGATCTGCGGAGCGTGGTCCACGTGACCATCGACGGGGAAACAGCCCGCGATTTTGATGACGCCGTGGCCATCGAGCCGCTGAAAAACGGCTATCGCCTCTATGTTTCCATCGCCGATGTCAGCCATTATGTGCAACCGCAAACCCCGGTGGATGCGGAGGCATACCAGCGCGGCACCAGCGTCTATTTCCCCACCCGGGTCATCCCCATGCTGCCGGAGCGGTTGTCCAACAACCTCTGCAGCCTGGTGCCCAACGAGGACCGCTACACCTTCACCGCCATGCTTGATTTCGACGCACACGGCAACCGGCTGGGCAAACGCTTCATGAAGAGCATCATCCGCAGCAAGTATCGCCTCACCTACACAAAAGTCAAACAGATCCTGGTGGACAAGGATGCGGCGATGCGCAGCCAATACGCCGACATGGTGGAGGATCTGGAGCGCATGGGCCAACTGGCCCTGAGCCTGGAAAAGCAGCGGGGCAAACGGGGAAGCATCGGCTTTGAACTCCCGGAACCCCTGGTGGTGCTTGGCGAGGACAACACCGTGCAGACCATCAAGCGCAGCGAGCGCAATCAGGCCCACAAGCTCATCGAGGAATTCATGCTCGCCGCCAACGAGGCGGTGGCTCTCACCCTTACCGAAGGCAAAATCGACAGCCTCTACCGCATCCACGAACCGCCCGACCCGCTCAAGGTAGCCGAATTCACCGAGTTTGCCCAGAGCATGGGGCTTCCGGTCGACGATGACGGCGGCTCGCCCCAGTGGTTCGGCAAGGTATTGGCCATGGCGGCAGGCACCCCCCAGGAGTACATCATCAGCAATCTCTTGCTGCGCACCATGCAGCAGGCCCGCTACTCCCCGCACAATCTCGGCCATTTCGGCCTAGCCGCCACCCACTACACCCATTTCACCTCACCCATCCGCAGGTATCCTGACCTCATGGTCCACCGGGCCTTGGCCGCAAGCCTGCAAAAAAAGGGGGCAGTGAAACCCACCGGCGAGGCGGTGCCCACCGAAGAGTCCGGCGGCTTTCTCTCCAAGCGGGAGCGGGTGGCGGTGGAGGCCGACCGGGAGATGGTGGAGAGGCTCCAGGTTCATTTCATGGCCGACAAGATCGACGAAACCTTTGAAGCCATTATTTCCGGGGTCACCGCTTTCGGCCTGTTCGTTGAGCTGACCGAGATCTTTGTCAACGGCGCCGTGCCCATCACCGAGATGCGCGATGATTATTACGAACTGGAGGAGGGCCGCCACCGGCTCATCGGCCAGCGGACCAAGACCGTCTTCCAGATCGGCGACTTGGTGCGGGTGCGCCTTACCAGCGTGGAAATCCCCCGGCGGCGGATCAATTTCAGCGTGGAGGAAAAGCTGGCCCGGGCCACGGACATCCTGGCCGCACCGAAGGCAGGCAAGCGCACCAAAGGCGACTCCGCAGGCCGCAAAAAACCCGCCTCGACAACAAGAAAACGCAAAATCACCAGCAAATGACCCAGGCAAGAGCGGAGCGGTGTGACCATCCAGCTTGATGCCGGATTTGAACGAAAACCACCAAATGCAGTAACTGTTCAGCAGTGCCACAGATGCGCGAAAGAGGCCTTCGAATAGTACTACTGCTACATGAGCAGGCCGAT
>Ga0334722_10001194_pt1 | contig 33613 bp, 23 predicted proteins | sample C3_bottom_MG_FD_207210 | JGI IMG/M metagenome (GOLD analysis project Ga0334722, IMG submission 207210) | Sediment microbial communities from Yellowstone Lake, YNP, Wyoming, USA - C3_bottom | ecosystem: Environmental > Aquatic > Freshwater > Lake > Sediment | place: USA: Wyoming | collected... | reverse complement strand
AAGCATCCCTTTGGAGGCTTGGTTTTTCTTGTGTCCGAGAGGGGACTTGAACCGCTGCAGGGGCTACATTTTACGGGGAAAGCAGAATTTCCCCGTAATCTTTCGTTAGGAAGGTGAGGTACGGGAGAGGAAAACTTGGGTTTCCTCTCCCGAGAACGAGCCGTTAGCTTGCGTAGGCGCGCTTTATGCGCCAGGCGAGTGATGTGAAAGTCCCCTCTCGGACACTAAAGTTTTAGGAGGCCTTCTCTTCGCGCTCGCTCTTAGGCGCGGTATGAAGTTTGTCCGCGGTCCGAAGTTTGGCGCTCCAGATCTTTTGCTTCTGAATGTAGACGATAACCAGGAGCAAGCTCAAAAACAGGATATGATGCGTGTCAAGCGGTTCCGGTAAGCGATATCAGATTATGTCCTCCACAATCACCGCAAAAGCTGTATGGGCGGCGAAAATGAGAGCGAAAGTCCAAGTTAAAACCAGCATGCTTGTGTCTTGTGTCTCTCGCCAGCTTTGCCAGAAGAGGTAAGTCACATACAGCAGGGCCGCTTCCATTATCAGCTCAAATGCCATCTCAATCGCATCCATTCTGGTTTCTTGCCCAACCCGCGGGTCGCGGAAACACGATTATAAAACGATCAAGCCGCGCGGTCGTTATCGTCCCGGCGCGGTTTTGGCAACTTGACTCGCCATTGGGTCTTATGAGCCAGGTATATGAGCAGCACCAGGGTGACGAAGAAGAAGAAGTGATGCGGCTCGAAGGGGTCGGCGAACTTATAGCCCAGCATGTCTTCCATAACCACAGCCAAGATGGAATGAGCGGCAAAAAGGAAAATGAACGTCACGGTCAGTACCAGCAATATCGGATTAGAGTTACGCCGGTATCGTTGCCAGAAGATGTAAACCGCGTATAAGAGCAGACCTTCCATGAGCAACTCGATTATGAATTCCAAGAGCGGCACAGCCGGCTTCATAATCTCTTTATGCCCAAAACCCGGACACTACGACCGGACCAAGAGGACTATACCCGAACAGATGACCAGAATGCCGACGAGCCGCAAGACGGTTATGGTCTCGCCCAAGATGAAATAAGCCGGGACCAGCGCCAGTACATAGCTAAAACTCATGAACGGGTAGACCAAAGAGAGCGGAAGCTTTGAGAGGACGTCAAAGTAGACAAGAGTGCTGAAGGCATATAAGAGCAGGCCGCCGAGGATCTTTGGGTTTGTGCCGGCCCTGGCTATGGACCCGACAAAATCCCGGGTCAAGCTGAAGGAGCCGATATCCGTCAGGCCGAGCTTCCACAAGACCTGGCCTGAGACGAGCATTCCCACCGCCATGACCAGCTTTAGCCCTTCGGTCGCGGTCATCCGCATCAGGCCGCCTTTCTTCTTCTGTCAAACTGTCCGTTTGCCCACTGCCGGCGTCGCCGGCCGGCATCCAGCTTGAATATTGCTTTGAAAAGCGCGGCGTAGGTCAGGGCGACGATAGTGACGACGTCCCGATAGCGGGTATGAGATTGAAAGTAGGCGACCTCGACCAGTGGCTCGTCGGATATCTTGTATCCGACCCGCGGCAGTATGACAGTCATCTGCCCTTGCATCGCATACCTATACCCCGTCGCGTAGCGGAGCAAGGGTTCGATAGTGTAGGCGCGCTGGACGCAGAAGCCGGACATGGAGTCGCGCAGTTTTTGGCCCGCGGCGATCGACAGGACCCAGGATAGCAGCCGATTGCCGAGTCGCTTATGTCGGGGATATTTGGCGAACGAGCGCCGTCCTCTGACCATGTCTAAGTCTCGCTCGACCATAAAATCTACCAGCCGCGGGATGTCGCTCGGCTTGTGCTGGCCGTCCGCGTCGATGGTAACGATAATGTCGGTTTCGTCTAACGTTCCGGCGTGCAGCCGCAGTTCGATAAAGGCGTAACCGGAGATGATAGCCGCGGCGTTGCCTTTGTTCTTGTTAAGGGTTATCAATTGTCCGGCGTGGCCGCTCGCGAACCAGCCGGTTATCAGCTTCTCCGAATCGTCCCACGAAGCGTCGTTTACTATCAATATCTCGTCGACGTATTCTTCGATCTCGTTGAGGACATCGACAATGTTCTTGGCCTCATTAAAAACCGGCACCAAGGCGATCGTCTTCATGTTCAGTCCGGTCTCGGTCCGGACGGGGTCGAATCGCGCCGCCTGTACCAGACGAAAAGCCCGGCCGCCAGCAGCCAGGCCGGCGCCGTGACCGCGTACGCCAGCGGATGGATAGATGTCCGGCCATAGTATAGAGACACTGTATGGTTGCCCTTTGGCAGGTCAAGCCCGGTCAAGCCCTCCAGCTTTATCGGCGTCAGAGCCGTGCGGCTGTCCACGACCGCCCGCCAATGGGGCGTGAAGGTCCGCGATATCAGGATGGGCCAGGCGGTCGCGGCCCGATAATCGAAGACCACCTTCTCCGGCGAACTGCGACGCACCTTGAACTTGATCGAACCCGGCGGTTTTTTGACCTCGAGATTGTTGAAGAGCTTTTGGACCGCGCCGCCCATACCGGCGTCATGTCTGTCGAAAGCGAAAAAGGCGAGATTGCCGCCGATAAAAAAGGCTTGTCCGGGACCGATTTTCTTCTCGCCCAGCAAAGCCAGGCGCCGCCCCCCGTTCTTGGCCAGCCATAATGTTTTTGTCAGATCGGTATAAGAGACCGTTCTCCAATTCGGGGGAAAAACCGTCGGCTTGAGAGTGGCCGGATCGACGCCGGCGGCGGGCGTGACTTTCCAGCCGGTCTTGCCCGACAATTTGGTCTGCTCGACCTTGACGCCTAAGAACTTGCCGTCTTTGCCGAGCAAAGCTTCATCCACCCCCTGCATATCGATGACCGCTTTACCGCCCCGGCGGATATAGGCTTTAAGCAGCCGCTCTGTCGCTTCCTTGTTTTTAAAGCTGAAGCCGGTGAGGACCAACGTTTTAAAACTCTTCAGCTCCGAAAGGCTGTAATCGTCGACGTAAAGAGATTTCTGCGCCGCGATCGCGGAGGGGAAAAGGGAGAGGACGACCGGGGCGAATCTGCCTATGACCATAGTGTTGCCCGGAATGCCCTGAATCGTCCCGGTCGGCTTGGTGTTTTTATAAAGGGTCCATGACGGGTTGGAATAAGCCAGGGAAAAACCGTTTCTCACCAGCAATTGCTTCATATCGCGGTTCTTAAAATCTTTTTTCTGCTTCAACATCGGGTCGAGCAAGACGTAATTGGTGTTCCACCTTTTCAGCTTCTCGAGGGCCGCATCCGGGTACCCGTTAAGCAAGTTGTCGTATATCTGGGATATTTCGAGATAGAACGGAGCGATTGTTGTATATTGCCCTTCCGGGGTTGGCTTGCGTCCTTTCAGCGGTATGGCGTGGACCATCAGGCCGTAAGATTGGCTCAGGGGCATCACCCGGCCGCCGACCGGGTCCCGGCGCAGCCGGTTGGCCACTCCCAGCTCGTCCCCGGAAAAATTCGAGACCTTGTAACGGGTAAAAGGCTGGTGCCGCCAGTTCTGGTAGACGACCCCCGCGACGAGCAGCATCACCAGCACAGTCGCGCCGGCCTGCTTTAGTTTGAGATTCTGTCCGGCGCCTTTGATGTCGGCCAGATTGGCCGAGGTAAAGACCATATAAGTCAAGCCGATGACCGAGGCGAAAAAAGCCAGGAACGGGTAGGCGAATTGAAGTTGCGGAAAAACCTTTAGAATCGGGCCGTAGGCGCCCCAGGCGTAGGCGAAGCCGAAGCCGGCCGCGATCGCCAGGGCCAGTCTTTCCATTGAGAACCGGAAGATCAGAGCAGCGACGACCAGGACCGCCAAGGCTATCTCAAAGTGGACGGCCTGCCACAGGATGGGCGTTGAGTTTTCCACCAGCGTTTGATGGGGGATGGCCGTCCCCCAGACCGGCTCCTCGGCGACGAACGGGCCGATATACCAGAAGGCCATAAAGGCCGAGAGGGCGTAGGCGTAGACAAAATACCTGAACGACAGGATTGCCCGGCGCTCAAGGACTATCCGGGCCAGAGCATAGACCCCGATCCACATGGCGGCTATTAAGCCGATCATCGGGTGGCTGGGAAACATCAGCGAGATGATGACGGCCAATATCACGGTATGGATGAGCCGGCCTTCCACGAGCCTCTTGGCGCTGTAAAGAGCGAAGGGGAAGAGCAGAAAAGCGAAGTAGCGCGTATACGAGAGGAGGACTCCATTGTCATATGAGACGCTGGCCATGGAGAACGGCACGACGATCGCCGCCCCGAGACCGTTCAGCCGCCCGCCGCCGCTTAACCGGACGACACCGTACATGATCAGTCCCATTGTTCCCAGCGCCAGGACGTAAATGATGCGGCTGGTCAACATAGCGCTGCCGGTCAATAGATAAACGCCGATCATCGGGATATATGCCAGCGGCGGAAGCTTGTGGGTGATCTCAAGCCCCGAATACCAGGAGGGGTCGATAGTCGGCAGGCGGCCGGCCGTTTTAAGGCCTTCCGCCAAGCGCTGGGTCACATACATATGTGACGGGACGTCAAAGCCCGGGGCATAACCTTTAACGGCCAGCAAAGGGACGGCCAGGGCGGCCACGACCGCCAGGAAAAGACCGATGGTCGAGAGTTCGAGCGCGAATTTTAGCAGGCGACTCACGGGCTTGGGCTGCACGGCCGCTTCTTCAGCCGGCGTTTTGACGGCTCTTAACGGCGGTCGCTCAGCCTCGCGTGGTCTAAAGAACGCCCACAGCGCCGAAAAGCGCGATGCGCGCCGGGGCGTCAACGCTTCGATCGGTTGACCGCCCTCTAGCCGCTCCAGCAGCTTATAGGCCTGCTTCAGGTTAATCTCTCCCCGGCGCAAGCGCTCGAATATTTCGTCCTGGTGGCTCTCTTCCGGTCTGCTCATTATTCTTGTTAATACCCTTTATCCGCTGTCCGCGGAACTTCCGGCCCGGCTGTTTCGATTATCAGGCGGCTTGCTCGCGGTCGCCCCGGACTTGTCTGGCGATGGCGGGCAGAGGTCTTCTCGTCGACCAGACCGACCAGTCTATCAAGGATATCGATGACCGTCTTAGCCTCATTATAAGTAGGGACGACAGCGAACGTTCTCATACGTAACCTACCTCAGATTTTTTCCGGTTGAGCAGGTCGAGAAGGTCGAGCCGGCGCCAACGCCAAGCCATATAAATAACGGATACCCAAGCGAAGAAAGTTATTATCTTCGAGACCATGTGGATCGGGGTCGGTCCGTACCATAGGGTGACGGTATGCTTGCCTCCCGGCAGATCTATCCCCATCAGGCCTTCGGTCTTGATTATGCGCAGTTCTTTGCCCCCGTTCAGCGAGGCTCGCCAGTGCGGCGAATACGTTCTGGATACTAAGGCCGGCCAAGCCCGGTCGGCCCGATAGGTAAAGACCATCTTCGTCGGGGCGAACCGCCGCACCGAACTGGAGACGGATATCGGCGCTGGGCGTTTGGTCCTAGAGCCGGCGATCAGCTTGTCGACCAGGTTGATAATATCCTGCCGGTGTTTGTTGTAGCCGTAGAAGAGCAGGTCTCCGCCGATGAAATAGACTTTGCCCGGTCCGATTTTCTTGTATCCGACCACCGGATAGTTCTTGCCCTTAGCCTCGGCTTCGACCAGGGTTCGATCGAGGTTGCCATAGTAAAAGAGTGGCCAATCCGGAGGGATGCGGGCCGGCTTCAAATCCGGCAGGCCGAGCCGGTTCGGGCCGGTTGTCTTAAAGCGGAGGGTCTTGAGCCCTTTTTTCCGCTTGACCGAAACATTGAAAAAAACTTTGTCGCGGGTGTACGAGTATTCATCAAGCGATTGCATGTTTATCAATACAACGCCGCCTTGCCGGATGTAAGCTTTGAGCAGTCTCTCGGCGGTAGATATATCTCTATAAGTAAAACCGTATAAGATCAGGGTCGAGAAGTTCTTTAGATCGGCAAGATTGTAGTCGTCGACAAAAACTGATTTCTCGATCACGATGGAATCAGGGTCGAGCGCTTGAGCTACCGGCGCGAACCTGCCGATAATGAGGGTCCTTTCAGCGATTCTCTGCACATAAGCCGTCCGGCGAGGCTGCTTGTAAAGCTTGAAAGAAGCATTTTTGTAGATCTGTTTGTAGCCGCCGCTCTTGAGCATCGGCCCGAAAGTGCGTCGCTGATAATCCCTCTTTTCCTTCAGGTAGGGTGTGACCAAGACAAAATTAGAGTTCCAGCGGCCCAATTTCTTGCGCCCGACATCGAAATAACCTTTGCGCAGATTGTCGTAGAATTGAGTGATTTGCAGATAGAAGGGGGCCATGACCGAGTACTGGCCTTCCGGGCTGGGCACCTTAGCTTTCAGCGGCAGCGCCAGCATCTCGAGATCGAAGGCCGGGCCCAGCGACATTACTCTTGCGCCCGGTTTTTCACGACGGATCCGCGCGGCCACATTGATTTGATCCGGCGAGAAGCGCCAGGTCTTAAACGAGCCGAAATGCGTTCTTGAACTCGTCTCGAAGACGACCGCGGCGACCAGAAAGATCGTTGCCGCGGCGATGCCGATATGCTTGCCCCACAAGGCCGGCCGGCGACCGCCGAACTTCGGCATTCGAGAGGTGAAGATAAGATAGGTCAATCCGATTATTGAGGTGAAATAGGCGAGTGTCGGATAAGCCAGGTTGAGTATTCGCGGCAGCGTAACCAACGGGCTGTAAACGCCCAGAGCATAGACGAAACCAAAGAGAGAAGCCAAAAGCATGGCCAACCTCTGACGCGAAAAGTCCAGGAATAGCGAAATTAGCAGGAGTAAGCCGAAGAACCAACCGAATTGGCGCAATTGCTCGACGATCTTTATCGAATACAACTTGACCGCGCCTGTCGGCAGGGTCGCACCCCAGACAGGTTCCTCGAAAAGATAGGGGCCCAGATACCACATGGCCATCAAAACCGAAAGCAGATAGGCGAAGATGAAATACTTAAAAAAGAAGACCGACCGCCGCTCGAGCGCCAGCCGGGACAGAGCATAAACGCTCAGCCACATCACCGATATGGCAGCCACCATTGGATGGCTGGGGAACATCAGCGCGAGCGTCGCGGCCAGGGCCCAGGTGTAGGCTAAGCGGCCGTCCAGAAGTCTTTTAGCAAAGAATATCGCCCAAGGAAGGAACAGGAAGCTGAAGTAGCGCGTATATGATGAGATAATGCCATAGCGCGGGTCGATACCGGCGGAGCAAAGAGCAACGACTATAGCTGCTGCCCAGGCGCTGACGCGGCCGCCGGTCAGCCTGACGACGACGTACATGGACAGCCCCATCAGAGCCAATAGAACCAGGAAAAAGACCCTGCTTGCCGACATAGCGTTGTTTGTCAGCAAGTAGACGACCGTTAAAGGCATATAGGCAAGCGGCGGGAGTTTATGGGTTATCTCAAGTCCCCCATACCAGAGGAGGTCGATCGCGGGCAAGTGTCCGGTCGCTCTTAGGCCTTCCGCGAACCGCTGAGTCACGTACATATGCGCCGGGACATCGAAGCCGGGCGCGTAACCGGCTTTTTTCAACAACGGCGATATCAATATCCATAGGACCGCCAGGAAGAGAGCGACAGCTATGAGATCGAGCCCCGCGGACAGGGCCAGGCGGGGGACGTCGATCGGCGGCCGGGCCGCTTTTTCTTTCCGGGCCGCTCCCGGCGGTCGCCGCAGAACTATCTCTCTGAGTTCAGTGAGGAAGAAGCTGAGCTTATTGAATGTATCCATCTCCTAGGCGGCCTTGGCCCCTTCATTGAAACCACGATGTTCCATCTCGCCCCATTCTCGTTTGACCCGGTAAAAATGGATGATGCCGATGAACCGGAGGATGGAGACGAGGGGCCTGTAGACGACATTATCGAGCAAGCCGTACCAGGACAACCGGAGCAAGTCGCGCCGGGAACCATACTGGCGCCGGCCGCTCTCCATCAGGAGTAGGGCAAAGATGGAGAGAAAGGTGCCGAACAAGAAGGCCGCGATAATAAAAAGGATGAATTCCGGAAACTTCAAGATGCCGAAGATATACGCCAAAGGGATGGATATATAGCCGAAGAGCTCGATGATCGGGCCCATCATCTCGAAGATAAAATAGTAGGGCATGGCCACAAACCCCACTGAGCCGTATCTCGGGTTGAAGAGCATATTGCGGTTGTGCAGCAGGACTTCCATCAACCCTTGATGCCAGCGTATCCTCTGGCGGGCCAGCGACTTGAGGGTGGCCGGCACCTCCGTCCAGGCTATCGGATCGGGCACAAAGACGATACTGTATGGGCGGCGACTTTCCCTTAAGTAGCGGTGAATATCGACGACCAGCTCCATATCCTCGACCAGTGAAAATCGATTATAGCCGCCGGCTCCGATCACCACGTCCTTGCGGAAGACCGCGAAGACGCCGGAGACGATCAAGAGCGCGCGTATCTGGCCGAGCGCGAACCGGGCGCCGAGAAAGGCCCGCAAATATTCGACGATCTGGAACATCGGCAGCCTATCCTCGGGCAGCGCGACGGTCTTGACCCGGCCGTGGGTTATCTCGCAACCGTTTGCAACACGGACGACGCCGCCGCTGGCGACGACCAGGTCCGGGTTTTCGACTATCGGTTTGACGACTTTAAGCAAGGCGTCCGGCTCAAGCATGGAATCGGCGTCGACGCTGCAGACATAGGGGTACCTGGAGACCAGGATACCGGCGTTGAGGGCATCGGCCTTGCCTCCCTGGAATTTATCGATCACTATGAGCGGGAGCAAGCCCACATCGCCGCCGACACGGTAAGCGCCGATAATCGGCTCGGTGGCTATTTTGACGCGCCCCCCTTTGTCCTTGACCTTTCTGACTATCTTATCGATCGGTTCAAGAGTGTAAGCTTCTTTCAGCGTGTCCAGGGTGGCATCGGCCGAACCGTCGTTGATGACGATTATTTCCGCCTCCGGGTAGTCCAGCTTGCGCAGCGAATCGACGGAGTCGAGGATCGTCGCCTCTTCATTGTAGGCGGGCATCAAGACGGAAATAGGCGGCGTATACGTCGATGTCGATATCGAGCCGTAATCGGAAAAGAACAAGCGGCTTAAGTGGCCCAGAAGACCGGAGCGCGAAAATATGAGCTGAAGCAGGTAGATGCTGTTCAAAGCGAAGAAGTAGACGATAATCGTCAGGTTGACGAATCTGACGAACTTTATTCCGTAGATCATCAAATATTTTTGCAGCTCGTAGGCCATATATTACCTCTCCATGAAATTAAAGGCGGCCGCCGCTTCGTCCCTGAGTTCGGGATCGATATCTTGTTTTAGATGACCTATCGCCTGTTTTATTTTGGCCATGTTCTTATCGATCTCCGCCAAGCTGGTGTCGATATCCGGGATCTTCCTGGCTTTGTACGACCCGATGTTCTCAAGCACGAATGAGTAGGCTATTTTGTTGGTCGATTCTATGGCCTTGATTTCCGCCTGTTTTTCGCCCGAGGCAAGCGTTTCGGCCAGATGCTCGGTCAGCTCGCGCCAGACTTCTATTAAGGAGACGATCACCCGATCGTCGGCGGTCTCGCCGGTCGCCTCGATTATCGGCGCCAGGCCGCCGATGCGCCCGATTGCCACCAGGAGAGCAACGGCCCGGTTTCGCGTCTTCGTCCGTTCGCTCCCCAGTTCATGGACGAATGCGCTGATCCGGCCGGTTTCTTCGAGCACTTCCAGAGCCCGCTCGGCGGCGTAAGGGTCCGGGTTTGACAGGTTTTTCTCGAGCATCTCAAGGCCGGGCTCGCCGATGGCGGACAACGCGTATCCGGCATTGCGGCGGACCCACCACTGGCGGTCTTTGAGTAGCTGGGCCAGCGGCCGGACCGCGATTTGATCGCCTATCCTGCCTAACGATTTTGCCGCTCGCGCTCTGACCGGCCAAGCTTCATCCTGTGCCGCTTTTATGAGCGGCTTTACCGCCTTGGCGTTCCCCAGTACCCCGAGCGCGGTGGCCGCGCGGGCCCGGACGTCGGTTTCCGGGTCGGACAACGACGCTATCAAGCGGTCGCAGGCCTTTTGGTCTCCGATAGCTCCCAGAATGTCGGCCGCGAGCGCGCGGACGTCGCCCTTCGATGACCGGAGTTCGATCATCAAGGGGTCGATCGCGTCAGGGCCGATGCCGGCGATAATACCGGCGATGCGCCGCACCGGCCAGCGCTCCGATTCTTCTATCAATAAGACTAACGCTTCTATCAGGGGTCCGGTGCGATCATCGTTGACGCCGGTCGTTTTCAACTCATCGATCAGGTTTGCCAGGCCGCGGGCGGCCGTCAGCCTGACGTCGCCGTCGTCATCCTTTAGACCTTGAAGAAATCGGTCTGCCAAATCGACCATCCTCAACTCGCCCAGGACTTCCAGAGAGCGCGCCCGTTTCACGGGGTCCGGCGACGATAGTCTTTTCTTATAGTCTTCGGTCAGACCGATATCTTTCAATTTTGCGGCGACCCGGCTGCGGTCTTCGCCTTTGAAGTATCCCAACTTGCCTCGCAGCAGGGTTTCGAGGACTTCCTCATCGCCGACCTGTTTGACGATCCCGGCTCCGCTGCCGGCCGCCGGCTCGTCCGCGACAGTCTCGTCGATCATGCGGCTGTATTTTTCATATCGTATGTCGTGATAACGGTCGGCCACGGCTTGTTGGGATTTGCGCCAGAGGAGCCGGGCAACCAGCGCCAAAATGACGGCGGAGAAAACAATAATGACGATTATCAGAATCGAGCTAAGAGCCAACTTCTCCACCCTCGGAGTATTTTGAGCTAAACACCTATGTGTGCTGATTGATACCCTTGGGCAGGGTGAACCAAAATGTGGAACCCTCTCCCGGGGTGCTCGTCACGCCGACCTTTCCGCTTTGCTGCCGCGCCAGATATCTGACAATGGCCAGCCCTAAACCTGTCCCTCCGACTTCCTTATTGAGCGGAACATCGGCGCGGAAAAACTTATTGAAGACCCGCTTCTGGTCTTCGGACGCGATACCGATCCCGCTGTCGGTCACCGATACTATGAATTGGTCCGGCTCTTCCGCAACGGCTATCTTGATGGGTTGGTCCGGCTTGGAATAATTGGCCGCGTTGTTTAACAGGTTAATAAGTATTTGCGAGATTTTGTCCCGGTCGACGATGGCCGGGGAAAGATCGGCCGGTATCTCCGTCTCGACTTTATATGGCGATAGTTGCGTCATTTTATCAAGCGTCTCCGCGACGACTTCCGCCAGCGAGACGGGGCGCAGGTCGAGTGCGAATTGGCCGGTCTCCAGTTTAGAGATATTGAGCAGGTCCTCGATTAGTTTTGACATGCGGGTCGCTTCGCGGTTGATGACTTCAAGATAGCGCTTGGCCTCGCGGTCCTCTTCACCCGTGCTGTCGATGAGCATTTCGCTAAAGCCGCATATCGATGTCAGCGGCTCTCTCAATTCGTGGGCCACGACCGAGCAGAATTCACTTATTTTGTCGGGGGACGAACCGGCCCGGCACGGCTCCTCTTTGGCGTTCTGCGCGGAGACTACCCGACTGGTATATAAGACCGAAACCATCTCGGTCGAGAGACCTCGAAGAGATGAGAGGTCTTCGGGGTCGAACCGGGCGCCCCGGGCTTTGTCGGCTATGGTGATAAAGCCAAGGAGTGTGCTGTCGGCGGTTAGAGGCTGGCCAATCAGATTATTTAGCGCCCGCAGCGAGTCGTCTTGGCCGTTCCAGTCGTTAACGATCAAAGCCTGGTTGGACTTGGCGGCCTTCCCTAAGACCCCTTTCCCAAGCGGGACCCTGATGCCGCTCAGTTCATCCGTGAGCCGGCCGACGGTAGATGCTATATAAAGCTCATCGGTGGTTTCATCGTTGAGCCAGAGCAGGCCGACAGTGCCCTCGGTAATGTCGGTCGCTTGGTTTAATAGTCCTTTGAACATCTCGGCCAAGCTATGGCCTTCTAAAGCGGTGTCGATTGCTGTCCGAAGAGATTTATATTCAGCCAGATTAGCTTCCATCCGTTTGTAGAGGTCCGCGTTTTCCGTCGCCACGGCTGCCTGGTTTGCGAGCAGGGTCAAAATCTCCAGGTCGTCCTGGTTAAAGATATCCCCGGATTCTTTGTTGTTCACATTCAAGACGCCGATAGTCTTGTCCCGGACTTTCAAGGGGACGCAGACGAGCGAACGCGTTTCATATTTGACATCGCTCGGACGCCGGAAACGGTTGTCTTCTTCGATGTTGGTAATGAGCAGCGGTTCGCCGATGGAAGCGACGCTTCCCGAGATGCCCTCGCCCCGCTTGATACGGGTCTGCTCGATTATCTTCCGGTTCAAGCCCCGGGCGTTGGCGATTCTGAGGTCGCCATCCGGGTCGAGTATCATCAGCGAACCTGTCTTGGCCCGGGCAACATCCAACGCTTGTTCGAGAATATACTGTCTCAGTTCGTCAAGGTCGCGCATAGCGTTCATCGCGGCGGAAACGTTTTGGAGCGCCGAGAGCGCCTCTATCTTCTGTTCCAAGTGGGCCAGGAAAGGGGCCGAACGGGTTTGTTTAGGCGCCGCCTTTGAGTCCAGGATGTGCTTGACCCTGGCGACGAGCTCGCGCGGGCTGAACGGTTTAATGATATAGTCTTCCGCGCCGAGCTCCAGGCCCTTGACGACATCGCGTTCTAAAAGCTTGCCTGAGAGGAAGATGATCGGGATACCAATGGTCTCTTTGTCGGCTTTCAACCGGCGGCAGACCTCAAACCCGTCGATCTCAGGCATCAAAATGTCGAGAAGGATGAGACCGGGGTTGAGAGCGCGGGCCGCTTCTATCCCCGCCCGGCCGTCTGTCGCGACCAGCGTCTCGTAACCCGACGTTCTCAACTTGGCTTCAACGAGCTCGACGATGGCCGGCTCATCATCGATTATCAAGATTTTTTCCATTGCCATCTTTTACCCTTTTTCTCTTTCACAGTGACCGCCTGAACCTGTATCATAGTGTCCGGCAGGCAATGGATAGGCGCTTTTAGTAAGCGCCGGAGAAAGGGAGCGGCGTTTTTGAATCAGCCACGCATTATCCAGGGCGGTATGGGAGTCGGGGTTTCCGGCTGGCCGCTCGCCGGCGCCGTTTCCAGTCTTGGTGAGATGGGCGTGGTTTCCGGGGTTGTACTGGATGTAGTTTTTGCCCGACGCCTTCAGGAAGGCGACGTCGGCGGTCATATGCGCCGGGCTTTGGACCATTTCCCGGTGCCGGAAGTCGCCGGCCGGGTTTGGGACCGATATTTTATTCCCGGCGGCAAAGCGCCGGAGGTCCCTTACAAGCCAATCCCGCAATATACCGTCGATCCCGGAGCCCCCCTCCTTGAGCTGGGCGTAGTCGCCAATTTTGCCGAAGTCTGGCTGGCCAAACAGGGGCACAGCGGGGTCGTGGGCATCAATTATCTCGAGAAGCTTCAGCTGGCCAACCTGTCTGCGATATACGGAGCGATGTTGGCCGGAGTCGACTATGTCTGTATGGGCGCCGGCATACCCAGGGAGATACCGGGCGTGCTCGACAGGTTCGTCGATCATGAGCCGGCCTTTCTACGCCTGGATGTAGACGGCGCGTCGCCCGACGACGACTTCAGGGCCGGTTTCGACCCTCTGGCGGTCCTCGGCGAGGCTCTGCCAAAACTTAAGAGGCCAAAGTTTCTGGCCATCATCGCTTCCGCTGTTCTAGCCATATCGCTGGCCAAGAAATCAACCGGCCGGGTAGACGGGTTTGTCGTTGAAGCGCCGACAGCCGGCGGGCACAACGCCCCCCCGAGAGGCGGGATACAACTTGACGACAGCGGCGAACCGGTCTACGGGCCGCGGGACGAAGTCGACTTTGCCAAGATAAAAGACCTCGGTCTGCCGTTCTGGCTGGCGGGCTGTTGCGCGTACCCGGAAAAACTAAAAGGCTCCCTGGCGCTCGGGGCGGCCGGCATCCAAGTCGGCACTGCCCTGGCTTTCTGCCGCGAGTCGAGCTTGACGGAGGAGATCAAAGCCCAGGTCATCCGGCAGGTCAAAGACGGGGAAGCCCGTGTATTTACCGATCCCGTCGCTTCCCCGACCGGATTTCCGTTCAAGGTCGCGCGGGTGCCCGGCTCTCTGTCCGAAGCCGAAGTCTACGAGAACCGGCCCAGACTCTGCGACATGGGCTACTTAAGGCAGCCTTATAAGAAAGCCGACGGCTCGCTCGGTTACCGTTGCCGGGCGGAACCGGTCGCCGCTTATGTCCGAAAAGGCGGCAAGGAGGAGGAGGCGGAGGGGCGTAAATGCCTCTGTAACGGTCTCATCGCGAATATCGGCCATCCCCAAGTGCAAAAAGGCGGCTATATCGAGCCGCCAATCATCACCGCGGGTGACGATCTTGCCAACATCGGCAAATTCATCAAGCCCGGCGCCGCATCGTACGCGGCCGCCGATGTTATAGATCGCTTGCTATATTGATCGATACATTCAGTGCCGGAGGTCGTCCGGACAGGGTTCAAAGCGCATGCCGGTGAAAGGATTTGAGAAAATGACACAAGCAGAACTAGGCGATAAGGTCCAGACCCTCTATGTCGGCAAGCTCGATGACGGCACCGTCTTTGACAGTTCGGAAGGTAAGCCGCCGCTTGAGTTCATTGTCGGGGACGGACAAGTGATACCCGGGTACGAGCAGGGTGTTCTGGGGATGGATGTCGGCGAATCGAAGACCGTGAGGATTCCAGTCAATGAAGCTTACGGTCCGAGACGCGATGATATGATAATGGTGCGCGACCGCGAAGAGTTCCCGCCGGAGATGGATCCGAAAGTCGGCGATAAACTGGAGATGCGCCGACCGGATGGCACGGTGGCGATGGTGACCGTTGTGGAGACTTCGCCGGAGGGGGTCACTCTCGACGCCAATCACCCGCTCGCCGGCCAAGACCTCATCTTCGATATCAGGCTGGTCGGCTGCGGCAGAGGCCGCCCGGAGACGCACGGTTTGTAGGTCCGCGCCGGGCAGTTTCATCGAATGTCTCACCTTGAGTGACAATCGGTAATTCAGCGCACTCGGCGACATAGTAATCATTGCTGCGGCAGACGTGAAAATGCAGGGTCTTCCTCATCTTGGCCTCCTGGCTTCACCTGCAGTATATCATGGTCAAAGGCACGCTTTCTCGGCTGCGCCTCTGTTGCGGCCGCAAGAACAAAACAACTCAGCTAAACCGCACGGCTTGGCCGAGGTGCTCTGCCCCCAGCGGAACGTCGTTCGAATATTTTCGAATAGCATGCAAATATTAACGCTTGCCGTTAATAGCGTGATGCGTTATCATCGGTCACATGATAAAGAGCTTTCGTTGCAAGGATACCGAGAAGCTTTTTCAGCGCCGATTCGTTAAAGCGTTTCCACGCGAAATTCAGAGTTTGGCTTATCGAAAACTTGTGTTGCTGGATTCGACAGAGCGGCTGGGAGACCTAAATATCCCGCCCGGTAACCGCCTTGAGAAACTGACCGGAACCAGGAAGGGCCAACATGGCATTCGGATCAATAACCAGTGGCGCATATGTTTCCGGTGGACAAAAGCAGACGCGTTCGAGGTAGAGGTAGTTGACTATCATTAGGGGGATTTCATGAGAGAGGAAAAGATAAGGCCGGTTCACCCAGGGGAGATTTTGCTTGAGGACTTTTTGAAACCGATGGAGATAAGCCAGTATCGCTTAGCCAAAGATATTAGCGTCTCCCCGAGAAGGATCAACGAAATCGTCCACGGCCACCGAGCTATTAGCGCGGATACGGCACTCAGGCTATCGCGATATTTTGGACTTTCCGAGCGATTTTGGCTGAATATCCAAACGCGCTATGATATCGAAGTGCAGAAAGACCGGTTGAGCGATCGTATCGCCAGCGAAGTCAAAATCCGCGCTCGGCAAGAGAGCGCCTGAGAAAATCCGGCTGTTGTCGCCATGCCCCCAGCGGAACGCCGTTCGAATATCTGATTCCCGCTTGTCTTTGGTTGCTGTACCCGGAGCGCGATAACACAATAACGCCGGCAGGCGGCTTCAGACCTCGGAAAACGCTCCGACTGCCGTTTGCCCTCTGGTACCAGCCGCTGACCTGATGCTTGGTTGACCGGGAACCAAGCCGATGGTACGTTGATTTTAGGGATCAAGAAACAATACTCCGCAGCCTGACCCCGTTTATTCTTGTCGGAAACAGGAGATCTGCGACATGTTCCGCAAATCTATTGGCCCGAAAGCCCGGCCCGGCCTAAGCTTGGTTATATTGCTTGTGGTCGCCTCCGTGTCTTTTTTCACGGCAAGCGCCGCTGTAGCTTCCGGATTGGCGGATTCGCCCTGGCCGACCATGAACTTCAACGCTCAACGCACCGGCAATAGCCCCAACCGAGGCCCCGGAGCGGCGGTGGAAAAATGGAATTATCGCGCGGGCGGGCCCTCACAGTATTCTTCGCCGGCCGTGGATACGAGCGGAACCATATATTTCGGCAGCGATGACGGGTATGTCAATGCCGTTAGCTCGAAAGGTTTCTTTTCGTGGCGTTTTCTAACCGGCGGCGCGGTGCGGTCCAGCCCGACGATCGGCACCGACGGCACCGTCTATGTGGGCAGCGCGAGCGGTTACTTATTTGCGCTTAATCCGGATGGCACACTTAAGTGGTCCGTCGGCGTCAAGGCGGAAGTCGCTTCATCGCCTATCGTGGCCGATGACGGAACGATTTACATCGGGACGACAGGCTCGGGTTTCTTTGGTTCGCGTTTCTATGCACTGAATCCAAACGGGACCGTAAAGTGGGCCAAATCCTTGAGCGGTCCGGTCAACAAGGCCGTCACCCTTGGCCTTGACGGCACTATCTATGCCGGCAGCAACACCACCGCCTCGCCAAATTTCTACGCTTTCAATCCCGACGGCAGTCAAAAGTGGACCGTCGGTCTCGCGTATGCGCCCAGTTCGGCGCCGGTCGCCGCCACAGACACCATCTACTTGAACAGCGGAACCACGACCGCCGGGTCTCTATATGCTTTCGATTCGAGCGGCGCGGTAAAATGGCAATATTCGGGAGGGGCGGGCGGCGGGGCTCCGGCTATCGGGAGCGACGGGACCGCTTACTATAGGGACATGCGCGGCAATCTGCGCGCGATTTCTCCGGCCGGCGGTCTTAACTGGTCGGCCGGCATCTCGGCTTCCGGTTCCGCGAATCCAATCATTGATCCGGACGGCACAATATTCGTGACGGGCGGCTCGAAAGCTTATGCTTTTTACAGAAGCGGCGCGCAGAAGTGGTCGTTTGAAATGAATCGGGGCGCCGCCGTCGAAATATATGACTCGATGGCCATGGGTCGCGACGGCACCCTGTATGTATCGGACACTCGCGGCTTTTTGTACGCGATAGGCGAGTTGGCTCCGCCGACCAACCTCTGGGCGGACAGCTTGGGAACGGGCGTCAATTTGCAGTGGCAGCAAAGCGCATCTCCGAATGTCGCGGGGTATTATGTCTATCGCTCTTTGACCAGCGCCGGCCCGTATTCAAAGATCACTTCTTTGCTGGGCGGCCTCTCTTATCTCGATACGGCGACTTCGATCGGCACGACATATTATTATGTTGTCAAAGCCGCCGCTTTGAACGCGACCGCTGAAAGTGTGGAGTCTAACGAAGCCACCGGCACTAAGCTCGACGTAACACCACCTACTACAACATCCTGGACAAGCCCGGCAAACCCCAACGGGCCCAGCGGTTGGTTTATAACGATGCCGATACTTTATTTAAGCCGGAATGAACCAGGTGTTACTTATTACCAGTGGGATGCGGTTGACCCCGACGGTTGGACAGCGTACTCCGGCGGAATGAACCCCCCGCAGGGCAGCCACAATCTCTATTATTACTCGGTGGACGCGGCCGGAAATATCGAGGGTCGCAGAGTCAAAACGGTTAAAGTGGATACCAAGGCGCCGTCCGCTTTTAGCCTTTTATCTCCCGTGAACGGCTCATCGGCCAACACAAAGCCGGACCTAAACTGGCTCCCCAGCGCAGATGCCGAATCCGGCCTCGGCAAATACCAGCTGTATATCGACGGTGTGCTGAACAAGGACAACCTCGATCCTTTGCTGACCACCACTAAGCCAAGCGCATCGTTGTCGCTCGGCTTGCATTTCTGGTACGTGATGGCGGTGGACGTTTGCGGAAACCAGATCAAATCAGACGCCACCTGGATCATGATGGTCGAAACCACCCCGCCGACGACAGCGCTTTTAATCAGCCCCAGCGCGCCCGACGCCCCGGGCGGGTGGTATAAAACCAGACCGTCGATAACACTAACGCCGAACGAAACCGCCGACACTTATTACCAGTGGGATTCCGCCGGCTGGAAACTGTACTCTTCGAGCTTGAGCGGCATCGACGGCAGTCACACGCTCAATTATTATTCCGTCGATCCGGCGGGCAATACCGAGGTCAAAAAGAGCTATGCGTTTAAAGTGGATGTTACGCCGCCGGTAACGACGGCGATACTGCCGCCTGCAGATGGAGACGGCGGTTGGTATAAGACGGCGCCGTTTATTACCTTGTCCAGAGACGAGTCGGGCACCACTTATTACCAGTGGGATTCGTCCGCAACAACCTGGACCGTCTACTCCGGGGGTTTCTCGGCTCCAGAGGGTCCGCACACCCTCTTCTATCGCTCGATCGATCTCTTGGGCAACACCGAGACTGTCCGGAGCCTGCCGGTCAACGCCGACACCGGCGCGCCAACTACGCCTGCCCTAAGCGGATCGGCGCCCGGACCGACTCGAGTCGATCTGGCTTGGACATCGGCCACGGATACGGTCAGCGGGGTGGGCGGCTATGATATATACAACGCTGATACGTCGTCCGTTATCACTAGTACCCAGACCGTGTCACGCACCTTTACCGGGCTTTCCCCGGGTACGTCCTACCGGTACTTCGTTAAGAGCTTTGACAACGCCGGGAACTTGTCTGGGCCCAGCAATGTGGTGACTGTTTTGACCCCTCCGACGGTAAACACGCCGGCCGGCCCGGGCGAAGCCGCAGTCACCGTCAACGTCAACCCGACCGTCACCGTTGCCTTTACGGATGTTACCGTTGACGGCATGACCATAGTGGCTGAAAGCGCGAGTCCGGTTTCCGGCCCCCCCTCGGGCTTTAGCTTTCGGGGCCATGAGCTGGACATATCAACTGATGCCGGCGTCACTCCGCCAATCATTATCTCAATTGGATACAGTGAGGCCGATGTGTCCGGAGATGAGGCCGGTCTGCAGCTGTTTCACTGGGAAGGCGGGCAGTGGAAGAATATCACTCTTTATGTTGATACGGTCAACAATATCGTCGTCGGACAAACCAACAGTCTATCGCCGTTTATCCTCGGCGGTCCCGACCCCGTGACAGGGGTCAACCAGACCGCTTTGCTCATCGTGGCCGTGGTCCTTGTGGCGAGCGGGGTACTCTTGTTGGCTCACTCCTCTGACACCAAGAAGATCACGGCGGAAGAACGTGCTTAATCGTAGTATTATTTAGCTAAGTGGTTGGCCGCCGGCCCATGCAGAGAAAAGGAGTGGTCTAAAATGAGCAAAGAGGTATTAAAGAGGCTCTTCGTCAAAGGAGTGGTTTCGTACCTGGCGGTGTTGCTGCTTATCTTAACCGTGGCCGTGCCGGCTATCGCGGTCATGGCGGCCAATTCAGTGAACAGCGCCGCGATCATCAACGGTCAGGTCAAGACCAAGGATATAGGCAAGAGGGCGGTTACCGCTAAGAAGATCGCCCTCGGCGCTGTTCGGTCGGCGCATATCAAAGACGGTTCGATCACCGGGGCCGATATCGGTGACGGCTCGATTACTAACTCCGACATAGCCGCCGGCGCGGCTATCGCGGATTCAAAGATCAGTTATTCGACCAAGACCAAGCGCTTATCGATTGCCGGTGACGCATTTACTCCGACAAGTAACAGCATAACCTACACTAAAGCTTTCGGCATGTTACTGTTCGGCGGTGGACTGCCTGGTTGGTTTTCGGCGCCTGTCAGTCTACCTGACGGCGCCAAGATAACAGGGTTCCGTTTCAATTACTTAGACAATGACAGTCCCGAAATGACTGCGGTTTTAGTGAGAAGACACCTCACGACAGGGGCTTATGAAAGCGCTGCCACCGCCGGTCCAACGACGGGCGCCTCGGCGGATTGGCGGAACCTGAATGGCACCGTTGAAAAGCCCGACATTGATAATGATAATTACATTTATAGCGCGATGATCGTTTTCTCCGGCTCATCTGCGACTATGATCGCCGGCGGCATCATCATCGCCTATGAAGTCAACGGGCCGTAGAAGAAGGTTTTTGCCGGTGAAACAGGGTGCGTGCGCCGGTTATGAGATGGAGCTGCCGTGGTCTATTTCGGCTTGAACGGTTATCATATTGCTTATGATAACCAACACATCGCGGCTGAGTAATTTTGAGAAAGAATTGGCGCGTCGGCAGAAGCCCGATTTTTTCGCGAACCTCAAGATTTTCGAAGCTCTCTACCAAGAGGGCGTCAACTTAAGAGCTTTGCCGAGGAGGGCCTCACTTAACGGTATTAATCACTGCATAAAACTTGCGCGGAGACTAAATAGTGTTTGAGCAACTGCTCTCCGAGTTGGCTAAAGTTTTGACTGCCGGCAAAATCCCTTACATGATTATTGGCGGCCAGGCGGTCCTTCTTTACGGCGAACCGCGGCTGACCAAGGACATAGACGTGACCCTTGGCGTTGATGTTGACATGGTAGCGGCGGTCAAGGAGGCGGTCCTAGAGCTTGGTTACAATGTACTGGTCGATAACGTTGAAGCGTTTGTGGCCGAAACCCATGTTTTGCCGGCCGGCGGTACAAGCGGTCTTAGAATCGATTTCATATTCTCTAATTCCGCCTATGAACGGCAGGCGATAGAGCGCGCCAGAGACATCGACATTCAAGGCACGCGCGTGAGTTTCGCCGCGCCTGAAGATATTGTGATTCACAAGATCATTGCGGGGCGGGCCGTCGACATTGAAGATGTCCGCTCGATTATGATTAAGAATTCGGCCATGGACCGTATCTATATCGCGAAGTGGTTACATGATTTCGACGAAGCTCTGGCCGCGGACTTTCTGGAAACGTTCGAGAAACTCGATAAAGAGACGAGCGCGTGAAGAGAAAAAGAGCCCCCAGCGGAACGCTGTTCGAATATTTGAGCCGTTTTAAATAGAAGCTCTGTTTTTCAATTACTCCGCAACTCTGTGGCCTGTTTGACCTGTGCTTAATAGCGCTAGTATGATTAAGCTAAGTGATAAGCCCCCGGTCTTACAGAGAAAAGGAGTGGTTTAAAATGAGCAAAGAGGTATTAAAGAGGCTCTTGGTTAAAGGAACGGTCTCGTACCTGGCAGTGTTTCTGCTTATCTTAACCGTGGCGGTGCCGGCCATGGCTGTTTTGGCGGCCGACTCAGTGAACAGCGCCGCCATCATCAACGGACAGGTTAAGACCAAGGATATTGCCAAGCGGGCCGTAACCGCCAAGAAGATCGCTCTCGGCGCCGTTCGGTCCGCGCATATCAAGGACGGCTCAATTCAGACCGCCGACGTCGCCTCCATCGCCGATTCAAAAATCAGCTATTCAACCAAGACCAGGCATTTATCGATTCCGGGGGACGCGTTTGTACCGGAACTGAACGGTTTTGACTACGTCAGTGGGCGCAGTAGTGTTCAGATGGAAACAGGCGCATTCGGGGCCTTTACGGCTCCCATTAGTTTGCCGGATGGGGCCACCGTAACGAATATCAGATTTAACTACTACGACAACGCCGCCGCCTACTTGGATGCACGAGTTCAGCGAAGGCCGCTGTTGTCTAATGTAGTTCATGTAATGACTGATTTCCCCAGCACCGTCGGCGCTTTGCCCGAGTGGCGTAGCCTTGACGATAACACAATTAGCTTTCCGGCTATCGATAACGAGAATTATTTTTACTCCGCCAGCATAGTGTTTAACGGCACAGCCTCATACAATTTGAAGGCTGGCGGGCTGATAATCACCTATCAAATTGCCGGGCCGTGAAAGAATAAAGGGCGGCGGTGCCTTATCCCTTTAAAGCAGCCCTGATTCTGCCAAAAACACAGCGCCTTAAGCTAAGCCTTGTGGTTTAGCTTAAGGCGCTGTGCCCCCAGCGGAATTCGAATCCGCGCCGCCGCCTTGAAAGGGCTGGGCGGGTTAGGGGCACCATACCAGATCGACATTTACCAGGCCATTTACCCTGGTTTGTTCCGTGGTTTAGCCGAAATATTGCCCTCTAGGTAACCGTCCTGAAGCAAAATTAATTTGCAACCGGCCGAGTTCTTTACGACATGTATAACAGAGCCGACGGCCGGGCGTCAACCGACGACTTAACCAACAATATCTCGTTACAAGCCGACGGCGTCTGAGCGAAGCTCAAACTTCTCTGACTGGCACGACGGCGAATGACCGCATCCGCTTGCCGCCCGCCCGGGGCGCCGGCCGCGCCTTCGGTGGATGTTGGCGCTGCCAAGCGAAACTCGGTCCGGCTTACTGGACCCAAGTTTCGCTTGAATTCCGCCACTGGCGGAATCCGGCGCCGGGAAAGACCTTTCATCACGAGGCGCGTAGTTCTTTCTTTAAGCACCTAAGAATCGCCAAACTCGTGCGTTTATGAGGGTGTCAGACACGAGATCTTTTAATCGCTAATAACTGAAGTCAAGCGCACCTTTGGATATTCTCAATTTCAAACCGATCCGACCTAGCGTAACAAGTACGGACCCGCAGTGTACGAACCTGCAGTTTGCCGTATATAAGGCCATATGGTAAGCTATCGTCAGGTTGTTAAGCATGCACCAATTCCTCGACACTCTAACTATTAGCTAAGCGACTTCCAACAAAAGGACCGGGGTTGACAACCAGTTGCTTGGTCTTCTATCATCTCACCGCTGCCGACCAGCGCAAACAACAGATACCCAGGGGGTTGAAAATAAAGAAGCTAATTAGCTCGGCGATAGCGTTGGTTTTGTTAATAGGAGTTTTTCCGATATGGGGCATGCCCGTTAATCAAACTGCGCAAGCAGCTGGTACAACTTTTACTGATGACTTTAGTGATGGCGTCATTGACCCTTTTTTTACTGCAGCTACAGCCAATGGAGGTTCAGTTTCGGAATCGGGTGGCACGCTTAATATAAGTTCCAATCAAAACTTAGCTGGCTTCTTACGAAGCACTAATAGCCTTGATGGACCTTACACTATCTGGAGCGATTTTGTCTTTAGCGGTATTAACGAAATCAGTTTGTTCGACAATACCTGGAATGGACAGCCCGGCACCAACAATTACAATTTTCAGCATCAAAAAGTATTCCTTCACTTTGATCCTTACGACGGTATTAACAACGATATTAGCTTATTCTACATAGGGACAGACGGTAGCACTTATTATGTAGATTCAAGCGGTTTCAGGCATAAAGATTGGCCACAAGGCCCTAACCCAACTTGGTATGCGGGACTAAACAGTGGAACAAGATATAGATACACGATTCAAAAAGATACCTACCAATATCTCGTAACAATCAAAGATCTCAGCGGCACAGTCTTAAAATCGCAATCAATCCCGATCTCATCAATCAGAAATGGCAGCGGTAACGATTACTGGGTCTTTGGCGACTACTCAACCGATTGGCTTTATGGAGTTGGGAATAGTATTGAAAATTTTATCTTCGAGCCGGGGAGTGCGCCACCTGTTGGCACCTCCGAGCCAATTGTCAATAATTGGAATTTTGGTTCTGATCTCTCGAATTGGACCGTGATCAATCCAGTCGCCGGATTTGCAACACCTGGAACTGTTTCTTGGGTAAGTGGTTATTCCGGTAGCGCCAAAGTTGATATTAGCGGTGCTCCAAGTGATGTTTCCCTGGTTCAAAACACAATTCGGCCGATTGTTAAGGGTGAGAAAATAAGGGTTGTTGTTGCTCACACTGCAACTCAAAATTTCGCGAACTGGTCCCTATATGTCGGCGGCCTCACCGCTAGCGGCGAGAAGCTCCACAATCGTCCGGGTGGTCAAGGCAGCCAGGGCGCTGGCACGGATGATCTTATTTGGATAGCCGATGCTGATTATCCAGCTGGAACTGAGATTAGGCTGCATACGGCTGTCTGGCCGGGCACAGCAAGTTTCTGGTGGGATAGGATTGAAGCGGTCAGCGATCTTGAAGACGCACCAATTTGGTTAATAATGAATCCGCTCAATCCTGGGTTTACATATGTTCTTGCAAAGAAGAATATTGGGCCTCGTTCAAAGCTGCTCTATTTTGCAGATACTCACGTTCCACTTGGCTATATCAATTCCGCCGCAACCATTGCTTACATGTCAAGATATGCAGAAGCATACAAGGGCTTTTCTTCGCCACCTGAGGATCCGTTTAAGGTGATTATGGAGGGGGCGGCCATGGCGGATGATTTTTACACTCTCACAGAACTTATAAAAGCAATAAGCGGGGGTCCCGGGTATTTTCCAATCGGTACTTCGATTATTTCAGCACCGATATTGTGCTTCGGCGTGTTAACCAACGGAGTCTTTCAAGATCCTCCAGGGAGCCCTTGTCCAGACCCAAATTCCTATATGCAAGCGACAATGGCATCTCCTGCTAAGATGATGATTGTAGACTCACTGGGGCGGCGCGTAGGATATGATCCTATCAGCGGCCAAGATATTGTTGAGATACCGGGGGCAAACCTGACCGGCTCGGATACCGAGCCACAAGTAATCCACGTGCCTGGGGCTAGTGGCAATTATAAGATCGTAGCAGAAGGCACAGAGAATGGCACATATCACTTGTCGCTTGCAACATTTGAGGGTACAAGCACGATCGCTTCCCACTCAAGTTATTTTGAAGATGTCGTCGAACCTCATCAAGTGCTGGTTTCACAGGTTACCGTGAACATGAACGATGGCGGCGAAAGCACGCTGGCGGTGACCCCGCCTTCGTTAGACAATCAACCACCTTCGACATTTGCTTCCAACAATGGCATCTCCTCAACCAGCATATGGTTCACCACAAATGTAGTCACAAGTTTATCAGCAACTGACAATCTTTCGGGCGTCGCTTATTCGGAGTACAGTTTTGATGACGGAGCCACCTGGAACCTTTATAATCTACCGTTCGTTTTAGGGGAGGAAGGCAACCATACGGTGCTTTATCGCTCGACCGACTTTGCCGGTAATATCGAAAATACACAATCGGTGACGGTCAAGATAGACAAAACAGCACCGGAAGCGAACGTACGGTTTGACTCAGCAACAAAAGACCTCGAGGTATCTGGCGAAGACAACCTAGGCGGGCCGGTTGCCGTCAGCGCGGTTGAAACCTACCTGAAGGATCTTGACGAGCATGGCGAAAGAACCAGAACCTACACCTTGACCGACGCAGCTGGCAATCAAACAAACATGGATATCGAGATCAAGAGAGAGGGCCATGAGATTAAAGCCGAGGTTGTGGGCCTGAGATATGGAGATAACGACACCGTCGATATCCCTGAGAACAGCCTCAAGTTTGAATGGTCAACTTCGCGAGATGGCGGCATTAAAGAGCTGGAACAAAAGCTGGAAGTCGAAGATCTGTTTCAAGCTAAGGCAAAATATGAAGCCAAGAAGGGGCAAACCAGGATAGTTATTGAACAGTATGGCGAAGTAAAGCAAGAACTGATCAAGCCGGGCCTGGTCCCTCTCAAACTTAACACGGCCAAAGGTGCGCTTGGCTTCAGTTATTAGCGTACACGGGTTGCCCTTTGACACGATCGTAAACACACGAGTTGGGCGATTCTTGGGGTGCTTAAAGAAAGAACTGCGCGCCTCGGGATGAAAGGCTCTTTCTTGGCGCCGGATTCCGCCAGCGGCGGAATTCAAGCGAAACTTGGGTCCAGTAAGCCGGGCCGAGTTTCGTTTGGCTGCGCCAACATCCACCGAGGGCGCGGCCGGCGCCCCGGCAGGCGGCAAAAGTGGATGCGGTCAGTCGCTGTATTGCCAGTCAGAGAAGTTTGCGCTTCCCTTAAATGCCATCGGCTTGTAGCGAGATATTGTTGGTTAAGTTGTCAATTGACGCGCGACCATCGGCTCTGTTATACATGTCGTAAAGGACACGGCCGGTTGCAATTTATTTTGCTTCTGGACGGTTACCTAGAGGGCAGAAGTTCGGCTAAATCACGGGACAAACCAGGGTAATGGCCTGGTAAATGTCGATCTGGTATGGTGCCCCTAACCCGCCCAGCCCTTTCAAGGCGGCGGCGCGGATTCGAATTCCGCTGGGGGCACGATCAGACAAAAGCAGAGCTAGACACCTCTAAAAGGTAATCGTCAAAACCCGGCCTTTTCCTCAAAAAATGCGGAGGGCGGTTACCTTGAAAGCAAAAACAAAATCCAGTTTAGTCGACGATTGGTTCCTGGTTTCCCAGCTTGAGGGCAAAGACCCAAAGACTATCGAGCGGTACAAGAATATTGTTTTGCCCTTCTTTGATTTAGTTAAGAAAGCCCCGCTGGAAGTGGCGGCCGCCGACTTGCGCCGGTATTTCGGCCACCTGGCCGAGAGGGGCTATTCCCGGGTGACCATTTCAATCGCCTACAAAAACCTGCACGTATTCTTCGAGTTCTTGCGCAAAGAAGGCCACCGGGCCGACAACCCGCTTAAGCTTGTTCTCCAAGCCCAAGGCTGCTAAGATATGTTGAACAAACGAACATTTGTTTGTATAATTAGCCTAACTAACAAGGAGGGGTAAATGGCGCCAGTCTTAAACGCCCGTCATGCTGTGGCGGCGACACCATTCGTAAAATGGGCAGGGGGCAAAACACAACTACTTCCACAACTTTCGGCGCTGGCGCCGCAAGTCTACAGAAGCTACTTTGAGCCCTTCGCCGGAAGCGGTGCTCTATTCTTTAAGCTTCAACCGCAAAGTGCGGTTCTTAATGACGCTAACGAGGAGCTAATCAACTGCTATCGCGTTATACGTGACAGTGTTGAAGAGTTGATCGAAGCACTCGCAGCGCATCGGAATGAAGAAGCCTATTTCTATAATATCCGGGCAGTGGATCCGGCACGTTTGTCGGATATTGAGAGAGCATCAAGGCTAATATTTCTAAACCGCACCTGCTTTAATGGCCTATATAGAGTCAATCAAAAGGGCAAGTTCAATGCGCCCTACGGACGCTATGTCAACCCTAATATCTGTAATGCTGTTAACCTCAGAAATGTTAGTGCTGTCTTGCAGGATGTGACCTTGCTATCGGACGACTATCAATTCGTCGCAAGCCAGGCGGAAGCCGGAGATTTTATATATTTCGACCCACCGTATTTGCCCATCTCTAAGTATTCGGATTTTAAGCGTTATACGAAGAAATTTTTCTACACGGAAGACCATATTCAGCTAGCGGAGACGTTCAAAACGCTGGACCGCAGGGGTTGCTTGGTTATGCTAAGCAATGCCCATCACCCTATGATTCTTGAGCTGTTCAAAGACTATCGTATAGAGGTTGTTATGGCCAAGCGCTTAATAAACAAGGATGCGACCTTACGGGGCGGAGTGCCTGAATGTATAATTATGAATTACTAAATGAAAACATTAATCGAGCAACAAGCGCCTTATGAAATACCTGCTTTCCCTTCAACCCGTTTCATGGGAAGTAAGAGGCGGCTGCTTGATTTTATTTCGCAAGTTGCGTCACAACTAGACTATGAAACCGTTCTCGACGCGTTTTCTGGTAGTGGATGCGTATCCTTTCTTTTTAAGTCTCTTGGCAAGGAAGTTACATCGAATGATTTCTTGGCATATAGCTATCACATAGCCAACGCCACTGTTGCTAACAACAATACGACAGCCTCAGCTGATCAAGTTGACTTTCTCTTGTCCAAAAACAAAGCTGCCGGCGATTTTATCCAACAAACATTTAATGGCCTGTTTTTTACGCCTGCGGATAACGCTTTTCTAGACAATATTTCCGCAAATATTCCGCTGCTATCGAGCTCTTATGAAAAATCACTGGCGATTGCCGCACTCTGTCGGGCCGCACTTAAAAAACAGCCACGTGGTGTTTTCACTGTTATTGGTCACCGCTATGATGACGGGCGTCGAGACTTCCGCCTGTCGATGCGGGACCAGTTCATCAACTCGATCAGCGAATATAATGCCGCTGTTTTTGACAACAACCGCAAGAATCAGGCCTTCAAGGGAGATATCTTCCAGCGCGAGCCAGTCGATTACGATCTCGTCTATATTGATCCGCCCTACTATTCACCACATTCGGACAATGATTACATCCGGCGGTATCATTTCATCGAAGGGCTGGCAACATATTGGACCGGCGTTAAGATAAAAGAAGGTTCACGGACTCAACGGCTTGAAAAGAGAGATACCCCCTTTTGCTCGCGAGCTCGATGCTACGAGGCTTTCGACCAGCTTTTCGCAAAGTTTCCCAATAGCAAGCTCCTGGTTTCCTACTCATCAAACTCGTTACCGACGCGCGAGGAGATGATAGATATAATGAAAAAACATCGGAGACATGTCGAGGTCTTCGAATATGACCACAAATACTCTTTTGGCAATCACAATCACAAAGTTGGCAACAATCGAAATTCTGTCCAGGAATATCTGTTTTTGGGGCACTCATGAAGTTTTGGAATGTCGGCAATACGACGGTTAGAAATCCGGACCGAATCAAGGCAGGGCTCAAAGTTCTTTTCGATCACTTTGAGGGGCAGGTTTTTGATGAGGAAACCCAAGAGCGATTTCTCTACCTGCTTGTTGAGCGAGGGATCTACGAGAAAGGTGAGAAAGCGTGGTCGCCCCACACTGCCGGAATGGGTGGCCGGAAATGGGCGTCCGCCGCAAATCAGCTAGGTTTAGCAATCGCGTGGAAAAGCAAAGGTGCCGTGCAGTTGACCAGTGCCGGGCGGGCGCTGATTAACGAAGAAGTCTCCGAGCAGGAAGTCTTCTTACGGCAGATGCTTAAACAGCACTTGCCTTCGCCAATTGAGCACGGCAAGGAATACGCCGGCTTCGATGTTTACCCCTTCCGTCTTACTCTGCGAATTATCTATGCATTACGTGAGCGTGGGCTAAAAGGGATTACCAAAGAAGAGATTGGTCTTTTTCTCATCACCACGCTCGCTAACAAACTCGAACAACAAACAATTGATCGAATCCTTGAGTATCGGGAGACCAGAGATAGCATTTCCGGCAAAGCCGCCAAGAAAGAATTCTATCGAAAAAAGAAAGAACGCATGATCTTAGCGCTATTCTCGGATGATTTAGAAAGGCGCTTTGAGCTGCTAGAAACATTGGCTGAAAAAACCCGCAAGGACATGGCTTTTCTTGAGACCGAGGAAGCAAGGCAAATGTTGTCGGCCGTAATAGCGCTTGGCAAAGGGGCGAGAACAACAAGCGCATTGACTCTACTGCATAGGTTAGTTGGAGGACTAAAAGAAAGATTGTCGGCCAGAGAACTTATGGAGCATGTCAACCAGACGTTCATCCATGTGCGGGGCGCCACGCCTAAAGACTACGCCGACACAACAGTAAGGTATTTTGCGAAAAGCGGGCTTTTTTCACTAAGCGGAGATAAACTGATCCCTAAAGAGACGGAAATGCCCTTGATTGAAGAGATCATAGACGAGGGCTACCCCGAATACCAAGACGATCGATACTTGGCCGATTTTTACAATGTTGATCAGCCAAAGCTACCGCTAGATGACGAGTTATTCCTAAAAAATGGTATCTACGAGCTCCTAAATGCAAGGAACGAAGTGGCGTCTTCATTGGGAATGAAGTCGCGCTCAGTGCCCGCGCTTCCTGCCTCTATCCCCCAGCTCAAGAAGTTAGAAGGCGCGATAAAGCAAGACATGGTTGAACTAAAAGAACAGCTTTTTTATCTTAACCAACCCAATCAGACAAGCGATATTATCGAATACTTCGAAAAGATTAGTGATCGATCTCTGCTAGGCGGGGATGCATACCTACCCGCTTATTATGAATGGACAATCTGGCGTGCGTTCTTGGCGATTGATTCAATCGAAAATCCAATTCCGCTGACCCGCGGCTTTAAAATCGACGAGGAGCTCTTCCCGATCCATCACGCCGCCGCCGGCAACGCTGACATGGTTTTCGTCTATAAGGATTTTGTTCTTGTGGTCGAGGCGACTTTAAATAGAGGCGCTAACCAATGGGCGGCCGAGGCCGAACCCGTACCGAGGCATGTCGCCAAGGTTGTAGAAAAATATCAATCATTGCCTGTATATGGATTCTTTGTAGCACCGGCGATTGATCCGAATACGGCGCAGACGTTCTTTCACCAGACCTATTGGGTTGGGGACAAGCTTCATGAACTAGAGATATTACCTGTTTCTACGGAACAGCTGGTTGGTCTTATTTCTAAGTTTGCACAGAGGCCTTTTTCTGTAGAAGAGCTTCGCGGTCTTCTTGAAGAGATGATTGGGCTGAAAAAAGGCGCAGAACATGGGATGCAGTGGAAAAATGCGGTCGATAGGCACTTAGCACAGTGGTCGTGTGTCTCTTAGGCATTAAATGCGCAGTTTCTAGCGACCGGCCCTGCACAGAGCGCCATTAGCCGCAAATCAATGGCGTTCAGTGATTATTCAAGCGCCTGAGCGGCGAATACCGATTATGCGCCTCTTTCAGATCGATGCCGGTCAAATGTATGTAGCAATCGACAACTCGGCCGTCGGCGTGGCCCATCATTTGTTGTAGCTTCTTGCCGTCGCCGCCGGCACGGATCCAAGTTGTGGCGAAGGTGTGACGGAGGACGTGGGGACTGACCCTCTTGGGGTCAACGCCGGTCAATACGGCCAGCTCCTTGATTATTTTGTAAAGTCTGTGCCGGTCCAGCCGGTCAGCGTTCCGGGTCACGAAAAAACTCTCTTCAAAAGGCAACCGCCCTCTCACTTTTAAATAGTTTATCAGGGCTTTGCCGGTATCCGGCGAAAAGGGTACGATCCGTTCTTTGGCGCCCTTGCCGTAGACTTTCACGACCTGGTTTTCCAGGGAAACGTCGGTCAGTTTAAGCCCTGTCAGTTCGCTGGCCCTAAGGCCGCTGTCGAAGAGAAGGCAGAGCATGGCGAAGTTCCGGCGCTTTATGAACTTGTCATTATGGCGTTTGGCGGCGGCCAGCAAAGCCCTGGCCTCATCTTCCGTGATGATCTTTGGGAATATCTGGGGAACCTTGGGCTTGGAGACCAGCTTAAGCGGATTGTCGGCCCGGTGGCCTTCTTTTCTTAAGAACTCGAAGAATACGTGCAGGTTCTTGTAGGCGATGGAAATGGTTACCCGGGAATAGCTCCTTTCGGCCAGGTGGCCGAAATACCGGCGTATGTCGGCGGCCGCTACTTCCAGCGGGTCTTTCTGAACCAGATCAAAGAAGGGCAAGACGATGTTTTTGTAGCGCTCAATGGTCTTGGGGTCTTTGCCCTCAAGCTGGGAAACCAGGAACCAATCGTCGACTAAACTGGATTTTGTTTTTGCTTTCAAGGTAACCGCCCTCCGCATTTTTTGAGGAAAAGGCCGGGTTTTGACGATTACCTTTTAGAGGTGTCTAGCTCTGCTTTTGTCTGATCGTGCCCCCAGCGGAATTCGAATCCGCGCCGCCGCCTTGAAAGGGCGGTGTCCTAGGCCACTAGACGATGGGGGCTAGTATCATTATATAGGCTTTTGCGGGCCAAAAAAATAGAGCCGACCCGCGGCCCTCTTAGCACCGGTAGGATAGTAACAAAAACCGACCGGCCGCGCAAGGATTCAGGCCGATTCAGCCCGATTGCCGCCCACTTGACAGCCGGGGGAAACATCGCTAGGTTTTAATTACTATGTTAATAGTGGTCAGCGATTTCCATTTAAGCGAAGGTTGGCGGCCGGCCGGCCGGAAGCTGTCCCCCGCCGAGGACTTCTTTTTCGATGATGAATTTTCGCGGTTCCTGACCTACCTGAAGACCGCGGAACCGGGCCGGATCCACCTCATAATCAATGGCGATCTCTTCGATTTCCTTCAGGTCGGCGTGGACCGGACCGACTTAGAATCGAATGAGCATCTGCGCGGCCTGTCGGAGAAAGACCGCCGGTACATTGATAGGTACGGCGCCAAGACCGATGAGCCGTCGTCCATCTTCAAACTTGATAAGATACATCAGGGCCATCCCGTCTTCTTCCAAGCGCTCAGCGGTTTTTTGGCACAGGGAAATCGCTTGACGGTGATCACCGGCAATCACGATATCGACCTTTATTGGCCGGGGGTGCAGGCGCGGCTTAAAGATATGGTCAGCGTACCCGAGCCGGCTCTCGCTCGCGACGGCGGCATCGCCGCCGTGGATATCGAATTCCAACCCTGGATCTATTACGACCGGGACCACAGTGTCTACATCGAGCACGGGAATCAGTACGAGTCCCTCAACTCTTTCCGTTATCCTCTGCGGCCGGTACTGCCGAAGAATGAAGCTGAGCTTAATCTGCCTTTCGGCTCGCTATTTGTCCGGTATCTGTTAACGCAGGTCGAAAAGATCAACCCGTTTGCCGACAATATCAAACCCAACACCAAGTACGTCGCCTGGGCCATAAAGACGGACCCTCTGGGTTTCCGGCGGCTTCTCAAGCTGGTCTGGCGGTTTGCCGTCACCGTCGGCAAAATATACCGGCGCAGCGGCAATCAATCGCGCTACAGCGTCGAAGCTGTTCAAGAATTCGACGGTGACACCAACAGGTCCGTTATGCGTATCGCCAAGAGGTTTGGCATCGCCGGGGACGTCAACGACAACGGCCACCCGCTCCGTCAAATCATGCGGTTACATCAAAGACCTTTCAACGACGGCAAATTACGGTTTATGTGGCAGCTCTTTTTTGCCGGTCTGGATATCTGGCTGTTTCTCTTAAGCGGTTTGGCGTCAGTCGCCTTCGTTGTGCTTGTCTGGAAGTACGGCTTCAGAAACGTCTATTCGACCGGCAGCCTGGCGGCCGCGGCTGTCGGGGCACTTGCCGGCCAGGCGTATTTCCAAGCCGGGGTGAACATGGACAAGGGCAGCGTGGCCGCAGCCAAAAAAATCGGCGAGATAATGAAAGCAAGCGGCAATCCCGCCCGATACATCGTCTTCGGCCATACCCATCAACCGGAGATAATCCCGCTGGACGATGAAATGATCTATTTCAATACCGGCACATGGGACGTCATCTTTGAAGATCAAGAAGAACTTATCCGCGAAAAGCGGCAGTTCGCCTTTCTGATGTTTGAGCGCCCGGGCGCCGAACCGCGGCTCATGCGCTGGAACGACGCCGTCGGCGCCCCTGAGCTTTTGCCGCTTTTCGACGCCCGCTAAGTGGTATAATGTCTTGGTTTTAGGGCGATTAGCTCAGGGGGAGAGCGCCTGCTTTACACGCAGGATGTCGGAGGTTCAAATCCTCTATCGCCCACCATATAGAATTTGTCGCCTCGCCGCCGCCTCCGGCGGCGGCTCGGCACCCGGCCCGCGTAATATAGGACCAGGGGGCTTTCAAGTTGATTTCCAAGATTCCATCGGTCAAGCGGCGGTTCGAGCCTATGGTTTTCAGGAAATCTCGCATCCCGGCGAGATTTCCTTCGCGCACAGTATCCT
>Ga0334722_10001193_pt1 | contig 33615 bp, 28 predicted proteins | sample C3_bottom_MG_FD_207210 | JGI IMG/M metagenome (GOLD analysis project Ga0334722, IMG submission 207210) | Sediment microbial communities from Yellowstone Lake, YNP, Wyoming, USA - C3_bottom | ecosystem: Environmental > Aquatic > Freshwater > Lake > Sediment | place: USA: Wyoming | collected... | reverse complement strand
TTATCAAGAATAAAAGTCTCTCCCCCTGGCTGGCAAGTAATGTGGATTTAATATTTGTTAGCGGTACAAATTTACATAATCTTAAAACATACAATCTCTTAGTTGATACTCCCCCAAATACAGATGTGGATTTACTCCTGGACCTGCTTATTCCTTCTGTAAATGGTACTTACACTGAAAACTGGGCTCTGGTTCAAGGGACCACAAAACTCTGCACGATGAATTTAACCATAGTGGTAGGACCTTAACCTTTATCAGTACAAGATCAAAACCATGAATTGGGGTGCAAGTGGATCTCCAGCCATGCACCCCAATTCCAAGAATTGAAATTTTTTTTCTCAATTTTTTATTTAATAAGGTCAGATCCTATTACCCTTCATAATTCCGTTTTAACAATAGGATAGCTCATGAAGAGAAAAATGTTTTTGACCTTCTCCTCCACAAGTCTATTTTTGATTCTACTAAGTTCGTGTAATTTACCTGCCGTAAAGCCTTCGGTAACGACAGGATCAACCGAGCTTCCCGTCTTTCAAACAGCCCAAGCGGCTGCCAATGCAACTCTGACGCAGCAGGCAATTCTTCTCCCCAGTTTGACAATTTCCCCGATATCAACTGGAACAGCGACTCTGTCCCCCACTGCGGAGTCATCCCCGACCTTAAGTAAACCCATGGTGAGCGTCAGCGTACAAACCAACTGCCGGCTTGGACCGGATGTCTCTTTTGAACTCCTGGGTTCACTAATGCCTGGTTTAATGGCTGAGGTAGTCGGGATGGATACCAGCAAATTATATTATTACATCCGAAATCCCCAGGAGCCACAGAATTTTTGTTGGTTGTGGGGTTATTACGCCACGACCGTGGGCGACATAACCAGTCTGCCCTTATTCACCCCCATGCCTACATCCACCCCCACCATCACACCCACCCCTGTCCCGAACTTCAACATAACTTATACTAAACTAGATAGCTGTGTGGGTTGGTTCGTTGAGGTAAAAGTAAAAAATACCGGCAGCACTGTTTGGTCTTCAGGGAGCATCATCGCCAATGATTCTGTTACAAGTACAATCATTTCGGAAAGGAAGTCCGACCAGTTTGAAGACTGGACTGGATGTCTATCCAGTAGCCCCATCCAGGGAGACCTGGCACCGGGGGAATCCGGGTCCTTGCACAGCTTCGATTTCCTATATAATCCAGCAGGTCATGATATTCTGATCACCATTCAACTTTGTACCCAGAACGCCATGGCTGGAGCATGCCTGACAAAGGAGATCACCTTTAAACCCTGATGAGGGATTGCATAAACGGGCAAGATGATTAAATTAATTACTCATTTTACTTTTTTTGTGGATTTACACTTAAACGATCTTAACGAGTTATATAATAATTTATTAAAAACATTGTATTATCTGTAATTTGTAGTAATATAAAGTTCGGATTAATCATTTCTTATTTTGACCCAGGAGGTACGACAGAAGTGAACGATGAAGACCCACTAATACTTATGCTACATAACGTCGAGCTGGACGTGAAATGTGGTGATCCGAAAGATTTGATCGCCATCCAGGACACAGCCAGTGTAGCCACGCAATTAAAGGATGCTTTAGATTCCTGTGGATATCAAACCATTCCGATTGCTGTGAAAAACTCCCTCGACGACCTCAAGGAATCCCTGCGGCCGTTTTCACCTAAAACGGCTTTTGTTTTTAATTTCTGCGATGGATTTGGAGGCGTAAACCGGGACGCCACCAAGGTCATCAGTTTGGTCGAAAAACTTGGTTTCCAGCACACAGGTTCTCCAGCCCGGATCAATGCAATTTGTATCGATAAGAGTAGAACTAAGACTCGCTTGATGTCTGCACGCATCCCCACTCCTGCGTACCAAATATTTAATCAGGCGGGTGGTTTATATAAGCACGAATACCCAGCCATGGTAAAACCTGCCTGGGATGATGCCAGTATTGGTATTGATAATAAGTCCGTGGTTACTACTCCGGAAGAATTGAATGCACGAGTTGAATATATTATTTCAAATTACCACCAACCCGCCCTGGTGGAAGAATATATCCCTGGACGAGAACTAAGCGTTTCCATGTGGGGTAACAAGCGCATTAAAGTACTGCCCATAACTGAGATGGATTACTCATCCATTCAAAATCCTCTCGAGCATATCCTGAGCTATGATTCCAAGTGGATGCCTGATTCTTATTATTACAAGAATATCCATGCAAGATGCCCCGCAAATTTAAGCGTGAATGACAAATGGCGAGTGATGGACACTGCCATTCGTGCATACCACGCCATGGGATTAAATGATTTTGGTCGAGTGGACATTCGTTACCATAACCAAACTGCGTACATCATCGATGTTAACGAAATTCCTGACCTGGCTCCCGGATCCGGATTCCCCAACGCTGCCCGACAGGCAGGGTATCCATACCCCCGGATGGTGGAACACATCCTCAAACTTGCGATGGAGAGGTCCAAGTGGCAACATCCTCAACTGGACATGAACTCATTGTCCCGACATCTGCAGACAGCTTAGCGATCCTGGAAATATCCCGCAGCATCCCCTTGTTTGATTCCACCGATGTGGAAACCATACAGGAACTATGGACGGAATTTATCAACAAGGGGGATAAGGATAGCTGGTATCACTTTCTGGCTGCCAATCAGGCAGGTAAATTGACCGGCTTTGCCTGTTACGGGAGACGACCTCTTACCGAAGGCACGTTTGACCTTTATTGGATCGCAGTACACAACGATCATCACCGCCAGGGAATTGGGGAGTTCTTATTAAAACATGTCGAAAACCAGGTACGAGAACGCGGGGGTCACTTGTTGATCGCAGAGACCGCAGGAAAACCTGTTTTTGAACCCACCCGGCGTTTCTATCTCGGAAGTGGTTATTCACTTGAAGGCAGGTTGCAGGATTTCTATGCAATAGGGGATGATCTATGCATCTTCACAAAGCATTTCCCGTCTAATTAACATCGCGGCGATAGAATAAAAAGGATGCTCGGTTTACACTAGAGCATCCTTTTTTAATTTTAGAACGGATTTTTTCTTCTTTTAAGGATTACTTTTCTGATATAGTGATACTCTCGATCGCATCTCCGTTATAAGTGGGATTTGTATCCGGATCTCGAAGTTTAATACTATTCACCACATCCATCCCAGAAGTCACCTGACCAAAAATCGTATAATCCCCATTCAATCTCAATTGAGGTGAAAAAGTTATAAAGAATTGACTGCCATTGGTATCCCTACCGGCGTTTGCCATGGCGACTACACCAGGTTTATCAAATGTCAAATTGCTATCCTCATTCACGAATTCGTAACCAGGTCCCCCACCTCCTGTACCGGTGGGATCCCCACCCTGTGCCATAAATCCGTCGAGAACCCTGTGGAAAGTGACACCATCAAAGAATCCCTGGCGTGCAAGGAATACAAAACTGTTGACTGTAATGGGGGCTTTGTCCGGGTAGAGTTGAATGACAAACACACCGCCCTTGGCCATTTTCACCGTTGCAAAATATTGTTTGCTCACATCGATCATCATGGGAGGGGCACTGGAATACTGCTTTGTACCAACCAGGTCAGGGGTATTCAGTGAGACAAGTGTTGAGTTGTTATTGCCTGTTGGAGTGTTGGAATTTGGTAAAGACGCTTTCTGGTTGAAAACCAAAGACCAAATTACAAAGACTACCACCAGTACCAGGGTTGTGATGACCGTTATCCTGGTGATTCTTTCTTGCTTTTGTCGGGCAGCGTTACGCCGGCTTTTTTTGGAGTTCTGGGAATTTGGCATTTTGAAGATCTTCTCCTTGTTGTTTTGATTAGCCTAATTCTATCACCTACTAAAATAGTAAAGATCACTTGCTTAAATTCAGACTGCCAGATTTAAATGGAAATAATTATCCAAAATAAAAACTGGCAGTCTATTTTTTTAGTAATTAATATATTTTATAAATACGCTCATCCGAAGTAGGTTAGTAAATCGTTTATATGCAGAACACCATTAAACTTCAGGTTGGCACCCGCCTTGGTCAGGTGTCCTTTCTCTCCGTCTGGATCACCCAGGCAGGTCACAATAATATCACCACTATTCACATTTTCCTTCTCCGTATAAGAGTTGGTAGTGACAACTACGTTGGTATGAGCTGCTTTGGCTGCTATAACGCCGTTCTTGGAATCTTCCACCACAATGACTTCATCCGGTTTTAGATCGGTCTTGGTTAGTGCCAGGTTATAGATCTCTGGATCTGGTTTTTTATTCTTGACCACATCCCCAGCCAGGACGATATCGAATTTGATGTCGGAAAGGATTTTTTCCGTGATCGCTTTGGCAGCCTGTTCATTTGAGGTCGTGCATACTCCAACTTTCAGCCCAGCTGCCATGGCTTCCTTCATGAAACGGTGGATCCCGGGACGCAAAGGAAGCTTGCCAGTCTCGATCAATTCCACGAATAATGCTGTTTTCCGCTTGTGCATGGCTTTGATCAGTTCTTCCACTTCACCTGCTTGTACAGGTTTGCTAAAACCTTTGGTTTCCAGGTGATGTTTCATTCGTTCTTTTCCACCTGCGATCTGAAGAAGCTCGTGGTAGTAATCCACACTCCATTCATCTGTGAAACCGAATTCTTTAAAAGTCATATTGAATGAAACACGATGACCATCTTTTTCGGTATCGATGATGACACCATCCTGGTCAAAAAAAACAGCTTTGATTTTGCCCATTTTATACCTCCTGGTCAATTTAATAATTTAAGAAGAATTATTTTGGGTCATTTTTTCTTAAGAAGATATCCCGCAAATCGTGGAACACAAGGTTAATTAAATTGAATTGCGGGATATTTTCGCAAGTTTACTTTTTCAGGAATTCAGTAACCACGTCCACGACCATCTTATTTTCTTCCTTGGTACCGATGGTGATACGGAACCAACCATCACTGCCATATTTTTCGGTCTCAGGTCGTAAAATAATTCCCTTGGATTCTGCACAGGCAACAACATCTTTGCCTTTCTTTCCGGTCTCACCGCAATCAAAAAGAATATAATTGGATTGTGATGGGAATACAACCATGCCGGGAACTTTACCAAGTTCTTTAGATATGAAAGCCACCTGCTCATTGTTAAACTTCACCCGCTCAGCCAGAGCGTCAGTATCTTCAAATGCTGCCAGGGCTGTCCACATGGGGATAGTTCCCACATTCCAGGGCAACAACGCGCCTGAGATCTGGGCAATGACGTCCTTATCTGCCAGGGCATATCCAAAACGTAATCCAGCCAGACCGTAAGCCTTGGAAAGAGTACGGGTGATGATCACATTCTTATATTTTTTGGTCAACACGACATAGGATTTTTCCAAACCAGCATATTCGACATATGCTTCATCGATCACGAATGGGATACCAGTTTCTGCTATACGCAGAATATCCTTGCCATCCATAAAATTACCTGTTGGATTGTTCGGATTGGCGACAACAATGATCTTGGTTTTGTCGGTAATGGCTTTTAGGATGGAATCAGCATCAAAATACAAGTATTTATCCTTATAAACCATTGGTACTGAAACCATCTTGGCGCCCAGGATGGTTCCTCTCAGCTTGTAAATACCAAAGCAGGGAGTGTGTTGAATTACTTCATCACCTGGAGCCAGGAACATACGAAACACGTTATCATAAACCTCGCTGGATCCGTTCCCGATCATTACATTTTCTGGACCAGCCAATCCATTGATCTCAGCAATTTTTGAGCGCACCACCAAACCCTGATCAGGGTAACGATTAGCCATGGCACCATATTTTTCAATGGCAGCAAAAACATGTTTGGATGGGGGATTTGGGTTCTCGTTGGACATCATGCGATGCATTTCAGGTTTCCGCCATGCCAATTCAATATGACCGGAAATATACATGGGGATACCTTTCACCCAGGGAACATAATAATCTTCAACTTTTTTCATTCTTACTCCTTAATTTTATTCAATGATTATAAATAATTATGAAACAGAAGGATCGTCATGAAGGATCCAACAGATCTCGCCTTTTCTAAACCGTATTTATTTGATCAAGCTTTCCCTGCACTGCCAAGCAGGTCGATCCACTGCCAGACTGCTTTTCGAATGCCATCTCGAATAGCAACATCCACCTTACCTGGATCATACTCATCACGGTGTGCCGTAATGTAATCAAAGGTTGAATTAATAAGGGTGTATTTTAATTCAGTAGAGACATTAAACTTGGCACCCCCCATCGCCAATAACTTGGCAACATATTCGGGGGACAAACCTGTACCGCCGTGTACCACCATGGGAACGCGAACGCTCTTTCCGTTGACCATTTGAGATATCTTTCCAAGTCTCTCAAAATCCACCTTTGGATTCTTGGTCTTGTAGACTCCATGGGCAGTTCCGATGGCAGGGGCAAAGAGATCTACTCCGGTTTTTTCAATGAATTCAATTGCCTGGGTAGGACTGCACAAGGCTGCTTCATTCTCGGCAACTTTTACTTGATCTTCCACTCCAGAAACAGTTCCGAGCTCTCCTTCAACAGAGATGTCACCCAGTTTGTGGCAATAATCTGCGATTTCCTTGGTCTGGCAGATATTCTCTTCAAATGATTGTTTTGAAGCATCGATCATGATATTGGTATACCCTGAATCTGCCACTTTTTTGCAATAATCCACATCTGTGCAATGATCCAAGTGCAGGCAGATCGGTATGGGAGCAGATTGAGCGATCGTTCGATAGATCGCCACCAACACATCCCTTCCCAGGAACTGGGATGGTTTTACAGATGTTTGAATGATCAAGGGAGCTTTTCGTTCGACAGCTGCTTCGATCACTGCTTCCATCTGGTTAACACTGGTGATATTGAAAGCACCAACTGCATATTTTCCTTTGGTCGCCTGGATCAACATCTCTTTGGCCGATACTATAGACATTTTTGCCTCCTTTAATAATAGAAACGCTTTGAATCAACAAGCTCAATATATGTTTTTTATTTGATACGTTCACCCTTGGGATCATATAAGGGTTCTTTTTCCACGATCGCATTAATTTCTTCGCCAAAACATTCCACTGTCAGTTTGGTACCGGGTTTAGATAGAGCAACAGGTACATAACCATAAGCAATACTCTTACAGACAGTATACCCATAACCACCGGACGTCACCCATCCGATGATCTCGCTGGAACCAGCCACTCGGATAGGCTCATTTCCCAACACTACGGTGCGAGTATCTTCCAAAGAGATACAAATTAACCTGGTTTTGATCCCTTCAGCTTTCTGTTTTAAAAGGGCTTCCCGACCCAGAAAATCACCTTTGTCGAACTTTACCGCAAAACCAAGACCGGCTTCCAAAGGAGTGTAATCAGGAGAAATTTCTCCAGACCAATAACGATAGCCTTTTTCAAGTCGAAGAGAATCAATCGCACGGTAACCTCCAGCAACCAATCCCTCGGATTGTCCTGCCTCCCAAAGGGTATCCCATAAACGCAAACCATATTCCATGGGAACATACATCTCCCAACCTAGTTCTCCAACATAAGTCACTCGCAGAGCCAGGGCGGGGACATCCCCCACAGTTATTTGTTGCGCAGTCATATATGGGAATTTTTCACTGGAAATTTCATTCTTGGTGACCTTTGAAAGAATAGCGCGTGCCTTGGGACCCCAGAGACCGATACAAGCATAAGATGAACTGACATCTTCTATAGTCACAGAACCATCTTCCGGTTTGTGTAATTGCAACCAGGAAAGATCGTGCAAACCAAATGCTGTACCTGTGATAATGAGGAAGCGGTCTTCAGCCAGGCGGGTGACAGTAAAATCGCATTCGATCCCACCACGCTGGTTCAGACATTCGGTATAAACAACCGTCCCCACGGGTACTTTGATCTCATTGGCACAAACATAATTAAGGAAATTCAATGCACCTGGACCACGAACTTCAAATTTATTGAATGAAGTTTCATCAAATAAACCGGCTTTCTCTCTAGTCTGGAGATGTTCATAACCAATGGCTCTGGACCAGTTACGTTTGTACCATCCTTTGGGTTCATGACCATGATTTGCTTTTTCCTCATAACTTGAGAACCAATTGGGACGTTCCCAACCAGATTTTTCGCCAAATGAAGCCCTGAGATCGCGCAACCGATAATAGGTAGGTGAAAGGCGCAAGTTCCGTCCGGAGATCCGTTCACCTTGAGGATAGTGAATGTCATAATATTTCGAATAAGTCTCAATCGTGCGTTTGACAATATAATCCTGACTGGCATAATTCGAGCCAAAACGACGCACATCCAGACGCCAGACATCCCACTCAGGCATTCCATGCGTGATCCATTCCGCCATGGTTTTGCCAATACCACCAGCACCTGCCAGTCCATGCGCACAGAATGCGCATGCGATCCAGAAACCTTTTACAGGCGTGGGTCCTAACAGGAATTCGCCATCCGGAGTAAATCCTTCGGGACCGTTCAGCAATTGAATGATCTCCGCATGCTCGACTGCCGGGACTCGCTTGATCGAATTCTCCATCAAAGGTGTAAATCTATCCCAATCAGGTGGCAATAATTGATATTTAAAATCACGAGGGATACCATTAAGCCCGAATGGAACGGGATTCCGCTCATAGCCACCAGTAACAAGACCTCCGACCTCCTCACGCCAATAAACCAACAGATCAGGATCACGCAAGGTTGGAATGCCTGATGTGACCCCGTCAATAGGTTTGGTAATAATGTATAAATGTGCCATAGGCACCACTGGAATATTCAAGCCCACCAAGCGGGCGACCTCGCCTCCCCATTGACCAGTGGCATTTACAACGATCTCGGTCTTAATTGATCCTCGGGTAGTGACCACCTCATTGACATGCCCATGGTCAAGGTTGATGGCAGTTACCTCTGTATCTTCAAAGAACTTCACTCCGCGCAGTTTGGCACCTTTTGCCAAAGCCATTGTCAGACCAGTCGGGTCGATCATGCCATCATTGGGAGTAAATGCTGCACCCTGGACACCATCAATATTCATTAATGGGAACATGTCCAACGCTTCTTTAGGAGATACCATTTCAATTGGTACACCAAAAGAACGGGCCATACCGACCAGGCGTTTCAGATCCTCCATCCGTTCGGTGGATGAAGCAAGACGGAGGCCACCCACTTCCCGCCAACCTGTATCCTGCCCAGTTTCTTCTTTAAGGCGTCTATATAAATCCGTACTATAGGACATCATACGGGTCAGGTTGGCATCAGAACGTAATTGACCAACCAGACCAGCCGAATGCCAGGTGGAACCTGCGGTGAGCTCATGCTTTTCCAGCAGAACGACATCCTTCCAACCCATTTCCGCAAGGTGATAAGCAATACTACAACCGCCTACACCTCCACCAATCACGACAATTTGTGCTTGAGTAGGAAATTCAGCCATGACTTATTTAACCTCCGTGATCCAACGATCCCAATCAGGATTATTCATAGGTATTTTCATCCTTTCAAAGTGAAAATTAGCATACTCTTGAAAATTAAAATCAAGGGTCGAAACTGCAACCTGTACCAATGCCCACATAGCTTCGCGAAAATCGGACATGGATTTCATAATTTTTAATCTACACCAGTTCTTAGGATCATCTGAGTCAAAGTAACTTTCCAACAACCAGTGATCCTGGTCATCAGTTAATTGATGGTGAGCTGAGAAATTGGCAAGATCAAAAAATACATCCCCCATCCCAGCGTATTCCCAATCCAAAATGCGGATATTGCCATCAAAAAGAAAATTGGCATTGAGTAGATCATTATGGCAAGGTAATGGATGATAAGGGTGATTTGTTAATGCGCTTTCTGCTGTTTTTACGCAGAAGGTGAGATAATCAAAATCGAGTGGAAAAGCAACATCATATTTCTGTACCGTTTTTATATAATCTTTGACAACATTGAATACATCAAATTTACCCGGAACCGCCGGCATGGAATGTATTCTTTTTAATATTGAGGCTAATTGTTTAATATTAGCCCTGGTGGTGATTTCTTCGGGAGGCAAAGGTCGGGAATCCAAGAAACGCGTTACAAGGTATCCTTCCGGTTGGATAAAGTAGATCACTTCGGGCGCAATTCCCAATTCACCAGCCTGTTTGTTGGCAATGTATTCATTTTGCCGGTCAATTCCCAACAATTCTGTTTTTGCACCAGTAATTCGAAGAACAAATGATTCACCACCCACATCGACTTTGTAATTAAAATTTGTGATCCCTCCTCCGAGAGGGGTCGTTTTCAAATCCGTTTTTCCAACCCATTGTGGAACGCGATCGATCGCCTCGCTAAGAGTTAAAGTCATGAGATGGTCCTGTATATCTCTTCGCAACCTTTATCTATTTTTGCCACACCGAAGCTGGATTTGCCATCTCTGCAACAATATCATACGAGGAAATAATTCCCAAAGGAAACGCTTCGGGATCTTCTTTATCCGTCACGATCAACCTGTGGTGATGATTCTGAATCATTTTATCTGCGGCCTCACGCAGACTTGCGGTAATATCGATCGTTAGAACAGGGTGCATCACATCACTAACAACCATTTTTTCATCAATGCCTTTCTCAACAAATGGCATTAAGTCTTTTCCACTGACGACTCCCAGTGTGGATCCCTTGGCGTCCACGACAAGAACTGAACGCCAGCCTGCCTGGGTCATGGTCCTGGCAGCAGATATCAAAGGAGTTTTTCCCCGGCAGACAAGAATGGCATCTGACATTACATCCGCAACCGTTTCTCGCCTGGGTTTTTCCTCGCTCGCAATACCTGCAACAAAATCGGATAACGATATCAAGCCAACCGGGTGATCATTTTCGGTAACCACTAGGCGGTTTATTTCCTGAGTATTCAAAATGTGTGCTGCTTTTTTGACAGTTGTGTTGATATCAACAGTGTCCAGGGGGAAAGTCATCAAATCCGCAGCTGTCAGTTTCTGCATGGCAGCCAGGCTCTCTGAATCAACCGCCAGCCATTCGCCAGCCAAAAGGTCGTAATCAGTAATGATACCCAGGTGCCGACCTTTGTTATCAGTTACGATAAGGGCATGGACATGATGCTGGGTTAATAAAACCGCAACCTGACCCAGAGTGGCATTGGGTCTACAGGTGAGCACTCCAGGGTGCATGAGATCACGAATTGTCTTGGTCATTTCAGCCTCCAGGTGCTAATCAACTTCATCTACTTCTTTGTACCATTTGACCCGGTCACCAACACGGGATCGCAATTTCCATGCCAAGGATTTTGGTTCGTTTTCCATACGCTTCAGGGCTGAATCAACCTGGGAGGTTACATGTTTCTTTTCTCCGTCTTTTAATTCGTCATAACCCTGGGCTAATTGGCGAACCTTATCCAGATTCATACTTGTAGTTCTCCACAATCCCCAATCTGATCCGCATAATGTGGAAATACGTTTAATATTTATCGTGTCATTATCATCATCGCCGAATGGGTGTTCCAACAGAAGCATTATGGTGTCAATAATATCTTTCTCATTGATCTGCACGATCTGCATTTTTTCAAGTAACATTTCCGCCAGCGGGATACTCGGTCGGTCAATTTCCAGCCGATTCTCCCAGAAAATGGTATGACAGAAATCAAGTTTGTCATAAAAAACATCCACGTGTATGCCGACTTCAGCCCGGTCAAATATCGAGCGCTCGCCTTCGGATACAATAAAAACTTCCCGGTTTTCGGTGTAACCAAGGGAAGCCATTAAAGATTTGATCTCTTTTGCCTGGGTTCGGTATGCGGCAAAATCAATGTCCGTATAAGCCCGGCCCAAAGCTGCCTGTAAATATCCATATTTCGGACAATGCATTTGAAAAGCCAAGGACCCGATCACCCGGAGTAATACATTTTTTTCATCACTGGCTTTTATGATCCGATTCAATTCGGATTCAAATTTATCGCGTTCATTTCGATCTTGCACACCCATCCCAACGGTTTGATTGGTCATAAAAAATGCTCCTAAGCTCAGTTTCCAGTAAACAACGCTCTGACAGCGTGCTTGTTGGCAATTGGGGAGAGAATAATTAATTATATCAGAAAACCCAAAAACTTGCAGTTTACTTCAAATTCTTATATAATAATTCAATAAAGCACTCAGTTTCCTTCACATTTTTGAATGGAGTCGTGTTAGATGAGCAAATCTCTCATCCCGGCACAAAGAAGAGAGCGGATCCAAGAGTACCTTTCTCTTCACAAGATCGCTCGCACAATAGATCTATGTGATCTATTGGAAACATCCGAGGCCACAGTTCGAAGAGATTTAGAATGGTTGGAACATGAAGGAATTTTGGAGAGGACGCACGGGGGAGCCGCTCTCAGCCAACGGTTGGTATTTGAACCGGAATATCAGCACAGGGCTCAACTACATCCTGAAGAAAAGCGGGGGATCGGTTATCTGGCTGCTTCGCTGATCGAACCTGGCGATATCGTCTTCATCAACAGCGGAACCACCACAACCCAGGTTATTCAACAGATCCCCAGCAGTTCCGAGATCACAGTTTTTACAAATAATCTCAATGCTACCAGTGAAATGGTTGCTCCGGGCTATCCTTATTACCTGGTTGGAGGTGAATATCAATCGCGCTCCAGGTCCATGTCTGGACGGTTTGCAATAGAAAACCTAAAGATGATCTACGCTAATAAAGCCATCCTGGGAGTGGACGGTTTCAGCTTGAAACACGGTTGTACAGTTCCAACACTTGCCGAAGCGGAAGTCGTTCGTCAAATGATCGAGCGTACATTGGGGCAGATCATTTTGGTGGCAGATCACAGCAAATGGGGGGTAGTCTCAAATTTTCCTGTAGCCTCGATCAATGAAATTGACATATTGGTCACCGATCAGGAGTTTGATGCCTCAGCGTTCGAATCTCTTGAATCCCATTCCATAAAGACTCTAATTGCCAGCAAAAATTCCGCAAGTTAATGATATGATACGAGCGATAACGGGATAGGAACTTATCTTCAACAAGAATATTTTGAAATTATTTGCCAGAAATGATATCTGGAGGTTGTTGAATGCCATTGTTTTCAAAGAAAAGTCGTAAGACACCCACCCGTTTATTTTTTGCCACCGATCTGCACGGTTCAGAACGAACTTTCAGAAAATTCATAAATGCTGGAAAATTTTATAATGCCAATGTGATCGTCATGGGGGGCGATATCTCAGGAAAACTGTTGGTCCCCATAATAAAAGAAAAGAACGAACATTATCGCGCCACATTGCAAGGGACTGTTGAGCACCTATCCACCCAAGCCGAGTTGGATGAACTCATCAACCGCCTGGGAACCCTGGGTTTTTATAACCAGATCATGGAGGAATCAGAATATTTGCAATTATCTTCTGACGAGAAATCCGTGTCCCAATTGTTTCACGATTTGGCGCGCAAACGTCTGAGCAGCTGGGTGGATCTGGCCGAAGAAAGGCTCAAAGGGACAGGTATCAAGTGCTACGTAACAGGTGGCAACGATGACGATGAAGAGGTGTTAATAGCAATAAAAAGGGAAAACACCAGTTCATTCTTTGCCTGCGAAGGAGAAGTTGTGAAGGTGGACGATGACCATTCGATGATCTCGATGGGCTTCAGCACAATTACTCCATGGAAAACCCCGCGCGAAGTAACAGATGAGAAACTTGGAGAAATGCTTGAGCAAATGATCACTAAATTACCTGATACAGGTCATGCGATTTTTAATTTTCATGATCCTCCTTTTGATTCATCTTTGGACACTTGCCCGATGCTGGATTGGGAAAAGGATCCACCTGAACCAATTTTCGAGGCTGGACAGATGATCATGAAAGGTGCAGGCAGTAAATCTGTCCGTAATGCGATCGAAAAATACAGACCGATGCTCGGTCTCCATGGACATATCCATGAGTCGCAATCCGTTGCAAAAATCGGTCGCACGACATGCATTAATCCAGGTAGCGAATATGGAGAAGGTATCCTTCGAGGCTGCCTGGTGAATTTTGTTGACGGCGAAATTCTTGGATACCAAATGACCAGTGGTTGATTGAGAATTAAAGAGGCAATTTCATCGAAGAAATTGCCTCTTTATGATTAAAGCCAAATAATAATTGTTGCACAGGTTTCATAAAATATATTTCAAAAGGAGATAATCGCTTATGTAAAGAAACCCATCAGACGCAATTTAGTTAACTCGTTCTTTCATTGTCAAATAAAACTCACCAAAGGAGATTGTTATGGCAACCGCAAAACCTGAAGTCTTCACAAGAAAAGCGTCAGGCCTTGTACGAGTAATGTCCCCCTATTCTGCTTTTGTCTATAATATTCTAACCATGGGTTTAATTTTCCCATGGACATACCTGTGGGCACCTGGTGCTCTTCCGGGTGGAAAACTGGTGTGGGGTATCCTTTTGGCGATGGTGATCGAAATTCCCATCGCCTATGTGTATGTTTGGCTTTCCACTGCCCTGCCCCGTTCTGGAGGCGATTATGTTTTTCAAAGCCGTGTTTTTGGCGGTGGTGTAGCGTTTACAGTTGTGATGTCCGGATTTGTAATCTGGATCCTGCAATGGGTCGCTCTCTCTGGTTGGCTCGTATCTTACCTCGGTTTTGCACCGTTATTCCTGGGTCTGGGTGCCACCATGGGTAATGCCAGTATGTCCGGGTTGGGGGTATGGTTCACAACTTCTACAGGAATCATCGTAGTTAGTATTCTCAATGCACTTCTCTCACTAGTATTGCTGGTTTCAGGTTTCAAGAACTATGTGAAATTTCAGCATGTCATGTTTTGGGGTACGATGATCTGCTTTGCGACTGTATTCATCGTCCTGTTTACCACACCTGCTGCTGAATTTGTCACCCGATTAAATGCTTTTGCAGTTGCATCCGGTGGTGCACCCAACTTCTATCAGACTGCAGTTGATGCTGTAAAAGCTGCCGGGATCAATTTAAATCCTCCATTTAGCCTGATAGCTACTCTTTTGATAGCCCCTATCGCCTGGACTTCTCTTCAATGGGCTACTTATTCTGCCCAGCAAAACGGCGAGATCAAGGATGCTCGCAGCTTTAAATCACAAAGCTTTATTATCGTCGGCTCCTTGATCGTGACAGGTCTACTGCTGGCTTTGCTGGCAGTAGGCATTGAACGCGTTGCAGGAAGTGAATTCCAATATGTGGCAGGTGCTGGTTATTGGTCACTGATCGCAGAGGCAAATATTAATGGCTTCAACTTGTGGCCACCGATCCTGGCTGTTGCGTTGACCGGAAGCCCGTTGGTAGTTTTGATCATTGGTATCGGTTACCTGCTGAATGGCTTTCAAATTGTCTGCAACTGTTACATAGGAATGACCCGTGTGATGGTTGCCATGTCGCTCGATCGTCTGCTGCCGGAATGGTTCAGTAAAGTAAACCAAAAGTTCCATACTCCTGTTAATGCCCATCTGGCTTACTTCCTTGCCAGCATCCCGGTAATCCTGGCATATAACATGGTTCCAGGTTGGGTCGGTCTCACACTAGGTGTGACCTTTGGATGTGGATACGTATTTGTGATCACTTGTATTGCTGGCGCTTTGTTGCCTTACAGAGCCAAGGAATTATATGAAGCGTCCCCGGGTGCAAAATATAAGATCGGTAATATCCCGTTAATCACTGTAATGGGTATCCTGGGCGGCTTCCTGGGCATCTTGATGGTAGCTGCGTTCCTTTTCGCTCCTCAATTGGGAGTTCTGGGTACCTGGAGCCTGGCAAACCCCTGGCCGCAGGTCATTGCCTTTGGTATCATTTTAATCTCTGCTGTCTGGTATTTCTTAGCCAAAGCCAGTCAGAAATCCAAGGGTATCAACGTGGACTTTGCCTTTAAAGAGATCCCACCCGAATAAAACCCTCATTGTTCGAATGTGGTCAGTGTCTGATAACGACACTGACCACATTCTTTTAAGTTGTTCAATTCATAAGAATTAACTTTCTGCCAAATTCATGGTTATTCTTAGCATTAAAACCTATTTCAATTTCTAATATTTTATTTGGTTTGTCTGAATAAATCCAACCAGGAGGCAAAAATGCCGCTGATCGATACAATAATCTCCAAAATAAGCGATTGGCAAGGGAAGGAAATCACCATCCAGCCTCTATCTGGAGGATTAACCAACACGAATTATAAAGTTACTGTCGGTCAGAAAAAATATTTTTTACGCATTCCAGGAGAAAGTACCGAACTTCTTGCCATCAACAGGGAAAATGAATACCATAATTCCAAAGCTGCCGCCACGACAGGGGTCGGGCCTGGAGTCCTTTATCATCTTCCTGAATACAATGTGATGGTACTGGAATTCTTGGATGGTCAAACCATGTCAAAGGGGGCACTGAAAACGATAGGAATGCCAACGCGGATGGCAGAATCCATCAAACGGTTGCATGCTGGTCCACGATTTATGACGGATTTCAATATGTTTCGCTTAACTGAGTATTACGTAGATATTTGCAACAAAATGAATATACGCATGCCGGACGAATATGTAGAGAGGCTACGGGAGGTGACCAGGATCGAAAAGGCATTTTTAACACATCCCGTCAGAACTGTACCTTGCAACAATGACCTTTTGGCAGAAAATTATATAGATGACGGGGTTAGTCTTCGAATAATTGATTATGAATACAGCGGGAATAATGATCCATATTTTGAATTGGGGAATACCAGTCAGGAAAACGAGTTCAATGAAGATCAAATAAGTGAATTATGCCAGGTTTATTTTGGACAAGTAGACGAGGCTAAATTGTCCCGGATGAAATTGAATATGATCATGTCTGATGTTGGATGGACTCTCTGGGCTGCCATTCAGGCAAAGATCTCAAAAATTGATTATGACTTCTGGGGTTGGGCGATCCAACGATGGACCCGGGCGAAGGAGAAATTGGATTCTGATCAATTTCCGAAATGGCTCAAAGAGGTCCAATTGTAACGAATTTTAGCAATTATTTGCATTTATTTGCAAATTTCTGTATAATATTTTTATATTAACCAGACTCTTTCCAAAAATCCTTTTATCACAAAAAGGTAAATAAATCATCCACAGATGAGCAAAAACTTAATTCCAGCTCAACGACGCAAACTGATTCTTGATTATCTTTCCATTCACACGATCGCGAGCATTTCAGAATTGAGTGAAATGGTGGAGACATCTGAAGCAACTGTACGGCGAGACCTTGAGCAGTTGGAAAACGAAGGTTTTCTCGAGCGTACTTCTGGCGGTGCAATTCACCAGACTCGAATGAACCTCGAGTCAGCTTACGATACGCGTGCCATCAGTTATCCAGATGAAAAACAACAAATCGGTGCTCGTGCAGCAGCCATGATTGAACCTGGCGATGTCATCTTTGTGAACAGCGGCAGCACTACGACACAAATACTGCATCACATTCCAAAAGAAGCCCATGTCACTGTTATTACCAATAACATGGCAGCGGCCTCTGAACTCGAAAAAGATGTGAATTATGAGATCCTTTTACTTGGGGGAAATTTGAACAACAAGGTGAATGCCGTTACCGGACAATTCGCGTTAGATAATATTTCCAAAGTCTACGCTGACAAGCTTTTCTTTGGTGTGGATGGCATCAGCCCACGATTTGGCTGTACTGTCCCTACCAACTCAGAAGCTGAGATCATTCGAATGATGATCGCCCGGACTCGAGGTTTGGTAGCCGTGGTTACGGATCATTCCAAATGGGGTGTGGTCTCCAATTTCGAAGTTGCCTCCCTGGATCAAATACACACTCTGATCACAGATGATGGTATCGACCAGGACGCTTACGGTCAACTGGTCTCTCAATCTGTGGATATTATGATCACCCATCCAAACAATATACAAAAAGGCAGGTCTGACTCATGAAAGATCAAGCAAGGATCGTTATCATTGGTGGTGGAATTGTCGGTGTTAACATCGCTTATCATCTCGCAAAAGCTGGTTGTACAGATGTAATTCTATTGGAAAAGGACGAAATTGCCAGTGGAGCAACTGCCCATGCGGCCGGGTTGGTCACACAATTCGCAACATCCCAGACTTTAATGCAGTTCCGGATGTATAGTATTGAACTTTATAGCGAATTAGGCTTGTTCGAACATGTTGGCAGCTTACGGGTGGCATCCAGCCCGGAGCAATTGAAGGAATTGCAGCGCAGCGTAAGCCGGGCAAAGGCAAACGGAATGGATGTGGATGTCATCACACCAACCGAAGCCTTAAAGATCATGCCACAAATAACCGCTGAAAACCTTTATGGCGCTTTTTACCTGCCGCGAGATGGTCACCTGGACCCATACATCACGACAACCACCATGGCTCGACTTGCCAAAGAAATGGGAGTAACCATTCAGACCGGAGTACGTGTGACCGGGATCCAATTATCCCGCTCTGGAGCAGTCCAGACAGTCTTAACCACCAACGGACCGATAAAAACGGAAAATTTGGTTAATGCTGCTGGAATCTGGTCCCCACGCGTGGCATCCATGGCAGGGCTTCACATTCCATCTACGCCGGTCGACCACCAGCATATTGCACTAAAAGCGGTCCCCGGGCATGTATTCCCCCACGAAACCCCCTGTTTGCGAGATCCGGATAACCTGGTTTATATGCGGGAAGAAGCCGGTGGACTGGTGATCGGCGGTTATGAACCCAACCCATTGGCTCGCTGGGTGGATGGAGTCCCATGGGAACATGGTGGTAAAACCGTCCCTGGAGATATGGGGCGCTTTGAACAACTCCTGGAAGGAGCCATCCGCAGGTTACCTTTCCTTGACCAGGCAGGGATCATTTCCCTTGTGTGTCACCCGGGAGCCTACACTCCCGATTGCACTCCCCTGCTGGGACCAATGGCCGGTGTGGAAGGGATGTGGATCGCAGCAGGCATGTCATTAAATGGTTTTGGGGGTGCTGGAGGCATCGGCAGGTTAATGGCTGAATGGATCCTGGAAGGAAAGCCATCCCAGGATGTATATGGGTTCCTGGCAACCCGTTTTGGAAATTATTACAATAACCCATATTACGCAACCGAACGGACGCGCGAAGGAGTTAAGTATTATTACCGCCTGCGCTTCCCCAATGATGAAAATGAGTGGGCACGCCCATACCGTATCAGCCCCCTTCATTCCCGGCTACAGGAACAGGGAGCAGTATTTGGAGAGAAATTTGGGTGGGAGAGGGTCAATTTCTGCCAACCTGATAAATCCTGGCGTCGCGCTGGCGCTGATCAACGCGAATGGGGTTGGAACAAGCCACCTTACTTTGATCGACTCAAAGTGGAACATGAAGCAACGCGTGAGCGGGTCTGTCTTTATGACCTTACCTCTTTTGGGAAGATCGAACTTAAGGGTCCCGGCGCTCTTGCCCTGATTCAACGAGTTACCGACAGTGATATGGATAAACCGATCGGCAGTGCAATCTATACTCAATTCTTGAATTCTTCCGGAGGAGTCCAGTCTGATCTAACGGTCACTCGTCTTGGAAAAGATTGGTTCCGTTTGGTTACCGGTTCAGGTTTCATCGCCAATGACCTGGCATGGCTGCAGATGCAAATTCAACCCGAAGATCCAATCGTGGAAATTCGGGATATTACCCTGGAATATGCGTGTATCGCCATTTGGGGTCCACAAGCACGCCACACACTGGAAAAGATCACAGGTGATGATGTTTCCAATAAGGCATTCCCTTACCTTACAGCCAGAACCATCGATATCAACGGTGTGGAAGTCCTTGCTCAACGGGTCAGTTATGTCGGTGAATTAGGCTGGGAATTGTATGTTCCCAATTACCGCGCAGTCGCAGTCTGGGATGCATTGCTATCAGCTGGCAAGGAGTTTGGGATCGAAGCAGGCGGTTATAAAGTGTTGGATGCACTCAGACTTGAAAAGGGATACAGGTACTACACTGCGGACGTCACCCAGTTGGAAAATCCATATGAAGCCGGTTTGGGTTTCTGTGTCCACCCAGATAAAGGTGAATTTATTGGACGTGAGGCCCTCCTCAAATCCAAAGCACAAGGGACCAAACGGAAATTATGCACCCTGCTTTTGGATGGAGACGATTACTTAACAATTTATGGTGGAGAAGCCATTTATGCGGCAGGGAAAGTTGTCTCTCGTGTCCGCAGTGGTGGTTATGGGTTCACCCTTAAACGCAATATAGTCTTTGCTTATCTGACACCTGAATTCTCCAAAGCAGGAACAAAACTGGAAATTGAGATCTTCGACAAAAAAATCCGGGCTGAGGTAGTCGCGACAGTTTTATTTGACCCAAAAGGTGAACGACTCCACGCTTGAGAAATCGAATTATGACCAAGTCAAAATTATTTAATTCACCGCAAGTTGTTGGTTTTGGCATGCTCACTCCAGTTTCCATCCTGGTTGTTGAAAAATTGCCAGAACATAATACCGGCGCCTTGATCCAGGAAGTCAGTGAATTCATCTTTGATGATGCTTCCATTGTTGCCTGCCTGCTCAGGCAATGGGATATCCCAACAGGCATAATTGGGACTTCAGTGGGGGATGATGCACGTGGGCATGCGCTTGCCAACCTTTTGGCTAAATGGGATATCTGTTCGGATGTTCGTTTTTCCAGGGATTTCGATACTCCTTATGAAGTGGATGTATCCGATCAGAGTGGAGCACGTACGTATTTTTGGCAAAGGGAGCCAAAGGTTCTTTCCACACTGGATGACGCCGACTTGTCCATGCTTCAGGATGCAGAAATGTTGTATGTGGATTGGTATGATGGGGATCATATCATGCGAGCTATGGATGAGGCTAACCGTTTGAATATACCAGTTTTTCTAAACTTTGAATTTGGTCACGGGGACCCGGAATTATTAATAAAATATGCAAGCCGGGCGACCATTTGTCAGGCAGTGACCGATGCTGCTCAGAAGGAAACTTGTGATCCTTTGGAAGTAGCTCAAAAACTTGTGAGCTCTGGAATACAAACTGCACTAATTACTCTTGCAGGAGAAGGAAGCCTTGTTGTCAAGGATAATCAGATCCTCCGCATACATGCCCCTCAGGTTAAAGCTGTTGATGGGTGTGGAGCTGGCGCAACTTATTCTGCAGGTTACATTTATGGGCATTTGAAAAGTTGGGATCTTCTTCAATCAGTGAAATTCGCAACTGCGGCAGCTTCGCTTAAGGTCACAAGACCTGGATTGGAAATGTTCTCCGTTGACGAAATCCTGGCATATACCCCAAAGATCCAAGTTGAAAACCTGACCACAAAACCTTGAAACATGCGGAGAAACCTTTGAATACATTTGCATCCCTCCTAAGTCCCGGACAAATTGAACAAACCCATATAGCTTCCCTTGAAATCCTTGAAAAAGTAGGCTTGCTGGTGCGCCATGAAAAAGCCCGAAATATTTTTTCAAGACATGGCTGCTTGGTTGATTCCGAGACCCTGGTGGTTCGGTTCCCACGTAAAGTAGTGGAAGAATTCCGATCATATTTTCCATCAACTTTCACTTTTCGTGGGCGCGACCCACAATATGATCGATCTCTTCCAAAAGACAGCCCTGTGATCGTCACTGCCAGTTCTGCTCCCAATATTGTCGATCCGGTAACAGGAAAAGAGCGCAGAGCCACTTCCGCAGACATCGCCCGCATTGCCCACCTTGTCCAGGAATTGCCCGGTTATGATGTCTTTTCCGTTTCGACTCTGGCAGATGATGCTTCACCCAACCACTTCACCCTGGCACGGGTATACCCGGCTTTAAAATATTGTTTGAAACCAGTCCGAACCAACTCTACAGATCTCGCAGATTCAGAGATGATCCTGCGATTGGGCTACCTGATCGCTGGAGGCGAAGCTGCGTACCGGGATCATCCATTCATTACTCATCACTTCTGCCCGGTCGTCTCACCCCTGACCATGGATCATTCTTCAACAGATATGCTTATATATTTTTGCGAGCAAAAGCTTCCAGTCTATCCAACCATAGTCCCAAACGCAGGTCTGACCTCTCCCATGAGCCTGGCGGGCACTCTCGCACAAGGAAACGCGGAATTCCTTGCAGCCGGTTGTTTGATGCAAATGGTCCAGCCCGCCACCCCTTTGATCTATGCCACTCTTCCGACCGTTGCGGATATGCGTTCAGGCGCTTACGCGTCCGGTGGGATCGATTGCGGCATCCTGCACATGGCATGTGCCCAAATGGCTCGGTTTTACAATTTACCCAGCGGTGGGTATGTTGGTCTTACAAATTCCAAGCTGAATGATGCTCAATCCGGATATGAGACCGGGATGTCTACAACTGCGGGAGTCCTGGCAGGAATGGATATGCTGAATATGAGTGGTCTCCTGGACGCGTTAAAAGTGTTTGATTTTGGAAAAGCCGTTCTTGATGATGAAATCGCCTTAATGTTAAAACGCATCAAGCAAGGATTTGAATTTGGAGAAGCTGAGTTGGGTCTGGATGTGATCGCACAGGTCGGACCGGGAGGTTCATTTATGCTCCACCCGCATACAGTCAAACGAATGAAAACGACCGCATTCTTGCCAAAGCTCGCGGATCGGAATACCAGAGAAAATTGGGAGGGCAAGGGATCTCAAGATACTCAATCCCGGGCAATGAGACGTGTAAAAGAGATCCTTGAAAAACCAAGTGCAGCAGTATTTTCTAGCGAGTTGGATGACCGCATCCATGCAGCATTCCCAGGATTGGTCGTCGGAAAATTGGAAATTCCATCTGGTTGGTAATTGTTCAACCATTTGATTCTGATAATAACAAAAAAGGAATCTTGAATGAAAATATATTTTGCTACAGACGTCCATGGCTCCGAGATATGTTGGAAGAAATTCATCAATGCAAGCAAGTTCTATGAAACGGATATGCTTATTCTGGGTGGAGATATGACCGGAAAAGCAATTGTACCCATCATTTCCCAGGGAAATGATGTTTATAAAGTCACCCTGGCAGAACAGGAATCTCTTTTAACGGGTCAGGATGCTGTGAACAATATGGTCCAGACCATTCAAAATCGCGGTTATTATCCCTATGTTACAAACCCTGACGAAGTAGGTGAAATCGCTTTGATACCGGGCAGGTCCGACAAATTATTTCTTGAACAGGTTTTGAAAACGGTGCAACGATGGATGGAGTATGCTGATCAAAAATTGGCAGGGAAAGGGATTCGCTGTGTTGTCTGCCCAGGGAATGATGACATTTTTGAGATCGATAAGATCATCGAATCATCCAAGTATGTGGAAAACGTTGAAGGTCGAGTGCTGCAGTTGGATGACCAGCATGAGATGATCAGTTCAGGTTGGTCCAACCCAACTCCCTGGAAAACACACCGCGAAGAATCAGAAGATGCATTAAAAATAAGATTGGAAAATATCATCAGCAAAGCAAAAGATCCTTCAAATTCAATTTTTAACTTTCACGCACCTCCTTATGGAAGTGGTTTGGATGATGCCCCTGAATTAACCAAGGATATGCGCCCTGCATTTGCCGGTCGATCACTTATCCCAGTGGGTAGTCATGCAGTCATGGATCTGATCGACAAATATGAACCTTTGCTTGGGTTGTTTGGTCACATCCATGAAGGAAAAGGTACCCGTAAATACAAAAAGACGTTATGCATCAACCCTGGCAGCATGTACGAACAGGGTATGCTCCACGGAGCAGTAGTCGAACTCAAACCCAGGAAGATCGGAAATTACGTTCTGACAACCGGGTGATCCTTAGCATAACAATGCCAATGAAATGGAGGTGACTGATCGAAAAGATATAAGTTAACGATTTGCAATTGAAGAAAAAGTAAGAAAACTGATTGGTTTGTCTGTGATCAGTGTATTGCAGGCAAAGCTAAGAATCCAAAGGAGTATTGCGATGAGTGATGTTTCCCTTTTTGTTCGCAAGGCAAGTGGATTGGTGAGAGCCTGGTCAGTCTTTGATGCTTTCATTTATGCCACTTTTTCCATCAACTTGATTACCCTGGGTTTGTTTATCTTCTCTTACTGTTATTACTTCAACGGGAACCTTGCCACGGCGGTGGTGATCGGTGGAATCTTCACCATATTTGAGGTGATCGTTTATGCCAGCTTGATATCTGCCATGCCACGGGCTGGAGGTGATTATGTCTGGCAAAGCCGCATTCTTGGCCGCGGAATCGGTTTCCTGCTTTCCATTACCGGTTGGTGGTTCATTCTATGGCTTTGGGTACCGCTTTATGGGCAAATGCTTGTCTATGAAGTCTTCACACCGCTGTTGGGAATTGCAGGCGCTACAAAGACAGCCTTATGGTTCACACAAAATAACGTTGGTATGTTCATCGGAATGCTGTCTGTTTGTGCCATCGTCTTTATCTATATAGCAGTTGGCATGAAATGGTATGCCCGTATCCAAAAATTCTGCTTTTGGGGAGGAACTGTAGGTCTGGTATTGGTCTTTATCCTCCTCTTATTCGGAAACAATGCCACTTTTATTTCCAATTTGAATTCCATGGCACCGCAGATGTTTGGAACTGCTGCAGGGACTGACTTATATGCAGCCACTTTGACAGCCGGAGAGGCTGCTGGAACAGTTACAGCCCCACTTGGTGATTTCAGCAAAACTGCCACAATTGCCAGCCTGGCATTGATCCCAATGATGGTCTTCTTCAACCTGTGGCCGAACTGGGGTTCCACGCTTTATGGCGAAGTTCGAGGAGCTGGTGACTATAAGCGTAACTTCTGGGGGATGGCAGCAGCCATCATTGTTACAGCAGCTGGCGCACTGGTCTTCTTCGCCTTGATCTCCAAAACCCTTGGTTGGGATTTCTATAACAAGGCAAATGGAGCATTTTGGAATTTCACCTGGGGATATACCACTGACGCTCCACCACTTCCCTTCTGGCCATATCCCGCTTTATTTGCAGTATTCCTTGTTAAAAGTCGATTTGTACAATTCCTGGTCGTCCTATTGATGAGCCTGTGGTGGTTTGGGTGGTCTGGAACAGTATTCCTTAGCTCGACCCGTGTGATCTTTGCAGCCGCATTGGATCGGATGCTACCGGAATGGGTCTCCAAGATCGACGAGAAGACACGGGTGCCTATCAATGCTCTGCTTTTGATGGTCATTCCTTCTGCCATCATATCCTATCTTTATGCCTTCAAGATCTTCAGCTTCCAGACCCTGGCTTTGGATGCCACCGTGGTGATCGCCATCACCTTCCTGGGTTCCACCATCGCAGGTACGATCATGCCCTGGAAAACAAAAGAAATCTTCGATGGTTCCCCGATTGCAAAATTCAATGTACCATCCTGGTTGGGTTGGTTGGTGACCTTGCTCTATGCAGTTTTTGCGGTTTACCTGATCAAGGTATCCTTCCAGTACGGTTGGGGCATTATCAGTGGGATCGGGAGCCTACAGCCAAATTGGATGACCTGGTTCATTGTTTTACTGCTGGGCGTCCTGACCATCGTCAATGCTGTCATCCTGCTTTGGATTCTTTATTATGTTGGAAAGAACATCCTGGCAGGAGCAAAAATGCCATTGGTGACTCTGGCAGGATTGATCTTCCTGGGTTTCCTGGATTGGTTGCTGGTTGTTTGGTTCTGGGATCCAAGCGTTCTTCCTTCTGCCTTGCCTGCTGTTGGCATGTACGGTGTTGGTTGGTCTAACGTTTCTTCGATGTTCTTCATGTTGATCAATTACGTGGTTGCAGCTGCCATTTATTTCGGTTTCAGCAGCTACCGGAAGAAACAAGGTATCGATGTGAACAAGATCTATAAGGAAATCCCTGTCGAATAAACACAAGAAAAGGTTGATGGTTGGGAATCTTGACAATCATCAACCTTTGCAATTAATAAATAAATTGACTAACCATATCAATGATGCTAAAATAAAAAAAGTGATTATTTCCAACCTGAACCTTATTAGGCACGTTTTTCAGGTGTTGGGGGTTTCAATTGGATGATTCCTGATGGAGGTGAAATTTAAAAATGATGTAATCCTTGATGATCGAATAAATCAAAATTAATTCAAAGGAGAAATGGAGAATTATGCGTACTAATAAGCTCGTTTTCCCAATGTTTGTAGTATTTGTTATCCTGGCAACCTTGTTGTCAGCCTGCGGACCTGCTGCAACACCAGTCCCAACCGCAGCCCCGACCACAGCTCCAACCACAGCGCCAACCCAAGCCCCAACAGTGGCTCCCACTGCAGCCCCGGTCGATCCAATGGCTGCTCTCGTGACTGCAGCCCAGGCTGAAGGCACTCTGACTACCATCGCCCTACCACATGACTGGTGCAATTACGGCGAAGCCATCGACGCCTTCAAAGCCAAATACGGTTTGGCCGTGAACGAACTCCTCCCTGACGGTGGTTCTGGTGACGAAGTTGAAGCTATTAAAGCCAACAAGAACAATACCGGCCCGCAAGCCCCAGATGTCATCGATGTCGGTTTGCCCTTTGGTCCTTCATCCATGGCAGAAGGTCTCCTGATGCCTTATAAAGTCTCCACCTGGGACACCATTCCTACTGAAGCGAAAGACAAGGATGGGTATTGGTACGGGGACTATTATGGCGTAATGGGTTTCATGGTCAACACCGATATGGTTACTACTGTTCCTGCGGATTGGTCTGACCTGCTCAAACCTGAATACAAAGGAATGGTTGCCCTTTCCGGTGATCCTCGCACTTCCAACCAGGCTATCCAGGCAGTCTTTGCCTCCGGTCTTGCCAATGGTGGCACACTGGATAACGCTCAACCCGGGCTTGAATTCTTCAAGTCTTTGAACGCTGCAGGAAACCTGGTTCCATTGATCTCCAACAATGGATTAGTCGCTAAAGGTGAAACACCCATCCGCATTACCTGGGACTATAATGGTCTGGCTGGTATCGATACCTTTGCTGGAAACCCCAAGGCTACATTTGTTGTTCCGACTTCCGGTCGTTTTGCAGGTGTTTATGTCCAGGCAATCAGTGCCTATGCACCTCATCCGAACGCTGCCAAGTTATGGATGGAATTCCTTTATTCAGATGAAGGTCAACTCGCCTGGATGAAAGGTTACTGCCACCCGATCCGAGAGGCTGACATGCGCACCCGTGGTGTGATCCCGGCTGATCTGCTTGCCAAGATCCCGGATGTAACCGGGGCTGTCTTCCCATCCCTTGATCAGATAAATGCTGCCAAAGCTCTTATCACCAGTGATTGGGACAAAGTCGTCGGTGCCAATATCCAGAAAGCCCCATAATTTAATAGAAATTTTTTAAAATTGCGAGACCCTGCTGCAAAGCAGGGTCTCGTCATAAAAATTGAACCGTCAAGAGGTAACCTAAATGGAAAAATCCTTCCTCCCGGCTCGAAAAAACAAGACACCTCGCTCCAGCTGGAAAGCTTGGATTGGAGTCGTACCTTTCTTTCTCTTTGCACTACTCTTCCTTTTATTACCATCAGTACGTTTGTTTGTGGGAAGTTTTACAGACAATAGTGGGAAATTTACACTTGATAACCTGATTCAATTATTTACTCAACAGACAATCATAGATGCTTATAAAATAAGCATTCAGATCAGTGCAGTCACCGCTCTGGCTGGCGGGATATTCGGATTCATGCTGGCTTATTCTGTGACGGTTGGAGGTTTACCAAAACCGCTGCGTAGTGCTCTGATAACATTTTCGGGTGTGGCTTCGAACTTTGCCGGTGTTCCCCTGGCATTTGCATTTGTTGCCACTCTGGGAAGAACTGGATTTATCACTGCCATTTTGAAAAATATCTTTCACATGAATATTTACCAAGAAGGTTTTACCCTCTATGGTTTTATTGGATTATGCCTGACTTACATGTATTTCCAATTCCCCCTCATGGTCCTGATCATGGCACCTGCCCTGGATGGTCTTAAGAGAGAATGGAAAGAAGCTGCTCTAAACCTGGGAGCCAATAATTTACAATATTGGCTCAAGGTTGCCATGCCGGTTCTGCTTCCATCAATATTGGGGTCGATGATCCTGTTGTTCGGAAATTCATTCGGAGCTTATGCAACCGCCTATGCCCTGACTGGCGGTACACTCCCTATTGTGACGATCTTGATCGGTGCCCAGATCCGGGGAGATGTACTCCATAACCCAGGGTTGGGATACTCCCTGGCGATGGGCATGGTAGTAATTATGGCTGTTTCTCTGGGTTTTTATTCCTGGTTGCAGGGTTGGACTGAAAGGTGGTTAAAATGAACCTGATAACCAAAATTCATAAAGTTCCATTCTGGAGTTGGTTCTGGTTCATCCTGGGTGTTCTGTATTTTGTTTTGCCGTTGTATGCCACCCTGGTCTTTTCGCTTCAAATGGAACGGGATACTTTGAGTTTTAAAGCGTACGAATCGGCATTTGCGGACCCTGAATTTTTGAAGACGTTCACCTATTCGATTGGCCTGGCGATCATGACGATCATTGCGAGCATCGCGCTGGTAGTCCCAACTGCTTACTGGATCCGGTTACGCCTACCTGAAGCACGCCGGATCGTTGAATTCATCACATTGATGCCTTTCGTAGTCCCAGCCATTATCCTGGTATTCGGGCTGATCCGCATTTACAGTGCACCATTAAATATTCCATTTACATCCATCACTTTAATCCCACCTTTAACTAATTTTAAAGTAGGCACGAATATCCTAATCATCGCCGGGTATATTGTTCTGGGTTTACCTTACATGTACCGTTCGGTAGATACCGGCATGCGCACCGTAGATGTGCGAACATTGACAGAAGCTGCACAAAGTATGGGAGCCAATTGGGGTACGATCGTCGTGAAGGTCATTCTACCAAATGTGCGCACTGCCCTGCTAAGTGGTGCTTTGCTGACTTTTGCCATCGTAGTAGGTGAAGTGATCCTAGCATCCTTCCTAGGTGTACCGGCTTTTGGTCCTTACCTGTTCCTTCTGGGACAACATCGCGCTTACGAACCTGCGGCACTTTCATTTACCTCGTTCCTGTTGACCTGGGCAGCCATGGGAATTATTCAACTGATCACTGGTGGTCAGGGTCAGACAACCGGAGCTCACTAATTTCGAGAGGTAATCATGGCATATCTTGAACTCAATAATATTAGTAAAATATTTGGAAAAACAACCGCAGTTTCAAATTTCAACCTCAAGGTAGATCGTGGTGAATTGGTTTCATTCCTTGGACCGAGTGGTTGTGGTAAAACAACTACGCTCAGGATGGTTGCCGGTTTCGAAAACCCGACGGAAGGCAAGATCATTATTGACGGCAAGGATGTTGTCAATAAAGCTCCAAACCAACGAGATGTTGGTATGGTATTCCAGGCTTATGCACTTTTCCCGAATATGACAGTGGCAAATAATATCGGTTTTGGTTTAAAAATCGCGAAGAAATCACCTGAAGAGATCAAGAAACGCGTGCAGGAAATGCTGGATCTTATTCATATGTCAGATTTCGGCATCCGTTATCCCTGGCAGTTATCCGGAGGTCAACAACAACGAGTTGCCCTGGCACGAGCCCTGGCTATGAGTCCTCAAGTACTCCTCCTTGATGAACCTTTATCTGCCCTGGATGCCAAAATCCGGGTTTCCCTGCGAGCCGAGATCCGATCGATTCAACAGAAATTAGGGATCACTGCCATTTACGTAACCCACGATCAGGAGGAAGCTCTCTCGATCTCTGACCGGATTGTAGTAATGTACGATGGTCGCACCGAACAAATAGGTACTCCCTTCCAGATCTATAATTTTCCGGAAACTGCTTTCGTTGCCAGTTTCATCGGTACCCTGAATTCCTTCAATGCTGAAGTCACCGACTTAAAAAATAGCATCTTAAGCATTGGTGGTTTGCACCTGACCACGGCAGAAAACCTTGAGGGCAGAAAGGTTGGTGATAAGGTGATGATCGCTATAAGACCGGAAAGGATCAACTTCTCATCAGAACAGAAGAAAGCCAATTTGTTCGATTGTTCGATAGAAAACATAACCTTCCTGGGATCAATCGTTCGGATCCAGGTGAAAGTTGGAGATCTGCGTCTTTTCATGGACACTTTTAACAATCCGTTCCTTGAACTCCCGAAAATCGGATCAACCGCCGAGATCACATGCTCGCGTGAAGCAGTAATCATTTTAAATCAAGAAATGATCTAAGTAAGAAAGAAAATGCCACAGAACAAAGTCATCCTGGTTCTTTCTGATGCCTTGGGGTATTCTGTTGCCGTTTCTGGAATGGGCTACCTTGGGCATCTGCTTGAAAACAAACTCGCCAGTCTTTACAAAGTGATCGGTGAATTACCCAGTATGTCTCGCCCGATGTACGAGACACTTCATACTGGATTGAAAGCATCTCAACATGGGATCATTTCCAATCAGGTGGTGCGATTATCGACACAGCCCAATATCTTTCAATTGACCACTCAAGCAGGAAAAACAACAGCAGCGGCAGCGTACTACTGGTTCTCAGAATTGTATAATCACGCACCTTTCGATCCTGTTGAAGACCGGGAAGTGAATAATCCTGCCCTGTTTATCCAGCATGGGCGATTTTATACACAAGATGATATGCCAGACATTGACCTTCTGGCTACCGCCGGCTTATTGATCCGCAGGTATTCCCCTGATTACATGCTCGTCCACCCCATGGGAATGGATTATGTAGGCGAACTCCATGGCGCAAATTCGAGTCAATACCGAAATCATGCCATCCGACAAGATATGTGGTTGAGTGGTTACATCTCCGAATGGATGTCGATGGGTTACAATATCCTGGTAACTGGAGACCACGGGATGAACGAGGATGGTTTGCATGGTGGAACAACCAGCGATGTCCGTGAGGTACCTTTATACTTGATGGGGAAAAATATCACTGGTTTGGGTGATACCAGGGAAGTTATTTCCCAGCTTCAGATCGCGCCAACCATATGCAAATTACTTGATCTGCCACCCCTTGGAACAATGACTCATCTCTCGATCGGTTAGGTTCTGGCTCATATAATGTTAAAATAGGCTCTAAGCGATCTTGAACAATTTGTCCGGAGAAATTAATGAAATTAAAAGCAATTGCAGAAGCTCCTTCCAACCTTGCTTTTGTTAAGTATTGGGGGAAGAAAGATGCGGAATTACGGATCCCAACAAACAATTCCATTTCGGTCAATTTAAGCGAAGCAAGAACAATCACCAGCGTGGAGTTCGATCCAGAATTTGAAGAAGATTCTTTAGCCGTCGTTGGATCCAAAACTCCACCTGAAATTGGATTTTCAGATCGGATATTTAAACATTTAAATCGCATTCGAATGCTGGCAGGCGTAAGTTATAAAGCAAAAGTACAAACAAGAAATACCTTTCCAGCCGGTGTCGGTATTGCTTCATCTGCATCCGGGTTTGCAGCTTTGACTGTTGCTGGTTGTGCAGCTTTGAAATTAGAAATATCTGAAAAAGAATTGTCAGGATTAGCCCGCCTGGGTTCTGGTTCTGCCTGCCGCTCAATACCAGATGGTTTCACAGAATGGATAGCTGAGGATCGAGATAAGAATTCATATGCAATACAGATCGCACCCCCAACCCATTGGGATATCGTTATTGTCACAATTGTGGTTTCAAAACAAGCCAAGAAAATCTCCTCCACCTCCGGTCACGCGCTTGCAGCTGCTTCACCTTATTTCCCAGCCCGACTGGCGAGTCTCCCTGAACGATTAGAAGCCATACGATCAGCTATCCTGGATAAGGATTTCCAATCATTCGGTCGCCAAACAGAATTGGAAGCCATTTCACTTCATACCATTGCAATGACCTCCCCCATCCAAATGGAAAATAGTTGGTATTCAGGATCATATTATTGGCTGCCTGACAGTCTGGAGTTGATGCTGGCAGTTCAAAATTGGCGGAGTAATGGTTTGGAAGTCTATTTCACGCTGGATGCCGGTCCGAGCGTACATATAATTTGTTTATCCAAGGATCTTATTCAACTTGTTGGATCGATTCATGAAATCGAGTCAGTAAAACCCGATCGAAAATGGGATCTATTCATTAATACTCCTTCGATGGGTACACATCTTGTTGAGTAAGAACACTTTAATTCGAGCATCAAGAGAATATATCTTGTGAATGTAATTGCCTCTTCACCCGGAAAGTTAATGTTGTTTGGGGAACATGCTGTCATCCATAATTACCCTTGCCTGGTAACAGCCGTGGATCAACGTGTTCAGGTCTCAGTGGAGGCAATCGATGATCCAGTCGTCTTTATTGATACCCCTCATTTGATGGATCAGGGAGAATCAATTTCAATTCCCATTAACAAGTTGCTGACTGACCAGCTTTTAAATCCACATACGAAATTTATTGTTGCGTCCATCCAGAAGGTTTTTTCAAGATTTAAAATCCAGCAAGGTTTGAGAATTCGCACAAGCGGTCTGGTTAATAGTTTTGGTCTCGGAAGCTCTTCAGCCGTCACAGTAGCGACCGTTTTTTCCCTCCTTAATTTATTCAACATCCCTTATGACAACCAGTTGTTGTTTGATCTATCATTTTTATCTGTCCTGGAGGTTCAAAAATTAGGTTCTGGCTTTGATGTTGCTTCCGCAATCTATGGTGGAACTTTGTATTACAAGACCGATCAAAAACCAGAGGTTTTGAAATTGGATAAATTGCCGTTAATAATTGGTTATTCAGGTTCCAAGGTCAGCACAATCAACCTGGTGCAAGAAGTGGAGAACCTGAGAATCGATTATCCGGAAATCATTGAACAAATTTTTAAGACTATCGGAAAGGTAACTGAAAGTGCCAGAACAGCCATCATTCATAATGACTGGAAAACTCTAGGAAGTCTGGCAAATATCAATCAAGGACTCTTGGATGGACTGGGTGTCAATACACCATGTTTGAGTCATCCCATTTTTGAAGCGCGAAGATCTGGAGCTTTTGGAGCCAAGCTTTCTGGAGCAGGCGGAGGCGATTGCATGTTCGCAATCGTAGATGAAAAGACTAGATCAAAAGTAGAGATGGCAATTGAATCTTCCGGAGCGAAAGTACTTCAATTAAAAACCAATACTGATGGGGTTAGATTGGAATCTTAAGTTGCTCGAGAAAAGTATCTGTTTTTTTGATTTTGATAATACCCTTTATAGAGGTCAGACTCGTTACTTGATCCTCGATTTTTCAATTTATTTGGAATCTTTCGCTGCATTTAATTCACAAGATTTGGTTCACCTGAATTCACTCTTCAATTCTTACCAGGCAGGGAATCTCAAGCGGTTTGATTTTGCCATTCAAGTCGTTCTTACTTATTATCATGGGATGATCGGATCTAAAGAGAAAGATATTGACCATCATGCCGACAAATTTTGGAAGGATTTGCCGGAGAGCGCATGGTTTGAATATACCTTTCCTTTGGTCAATTTAATCAAACACTATTCCACTCCTATCTTGATCTCCGGATCACCAATTGAGATCCTGTACCCGGCAAGAAAACTACTTGGGATTGATGAGGTTTATGCCTCCAGGGGAATTATCCGAGATGGAATCTATACCGGTGGAATGGAGCTTGAAATGGCTACACAGGCATCAAAAACACAGAAGGTGTTTGATTTATCCACTAATCTAGACTTTAACCCTCAAACATCATTTGCATTCGGTGATTCTTCCAGTGACTTTCCGTTG
>Ga0334722_10001192_pt1 | contig 33628 bp, 30 predicted proteins | sample C3_bottom_MG_FD_207210 | JGI IMG/M metagenome (GOLD analysis project Ga0334722, IMG submission 207210) | Sediment microbial communities from Yellowstone Lake, YNP, Wyoming, USA - C3_bottom | ecosystem: Environmental > Aquatic > Freshwater > Lake > Sediment | place: USA: Wyoming | collected... | reverse complement strand
GCCGAGGGATGTATTGGTTAAGGTAAAAGCTACGTCCATATGCGGTACCGACTATCATATTTACAGCTGGGACGAATGGTCGCAGAAGAGGATTAAACTACCGAGGGTTATGGGACACGAGTTTGTAGGAGAAGTTGTAGAGGTCGGGAAAGATGTAACTCATGTAAAAGTCGGCGATTTGGTGTCCGCAGAGACACACGTTGTCTGCGAAAGATGTGTTCAATGCAGAACCGGTAACGCCCATATCTGCCAGAATACATACATTTTGGGCGTTGATACCGATGGTGCTTTCGCAGAATATGTAGCAATACCCGAAAGCAATGCATGGATAAACGATAAGGATGTTCCGGTAGAAATACTATCCATTCAGGAACCCTTGGGTAATGCCGTTCATACAGCTTTATCGGGTGAAATAGCCGGTAAAACTGTAGCGGTAGTAGGCTGCGGACCTCTGGGTCTTATGGCAATACCGGTTTGTAAGGTTACAGGTGCAGCTGCCGTTTATGCTATTGAACCCAGTGAATACAGGATGGAACTTGCACATAAGATGGGTGCAGATAGGGTTATAAATCCTTTGAAAGAAGACGTTATTAAGGAAATTTTGAAGGAAACCGACGGAATGGGAGTAGAGGTTGTTCTCGAAATGTCCGGTAATGTAAAGGCGATTCAGGATGCTTTCGAATACATAGCAAACGGAGGAAGAATGTCTCTTCTCGGAATACCTTCTAAAAATGTAGAGTTAGACATAGCGAATAAAGTGGTATTCAAAGGCTTAACCATTCACGGAATTACGGGAAGAAGAATGTATGATACATGGTATAAGGTTAAGGGATTATTAAAGGCCGGATTGAGAAAGGCTATAGAACCAGTTATAACCCATAAACTTCCTCTCGAAGAATATGATAAGGGTATGGAACTCATGAAAAATGCAACCTGCGGTAAAGTTGTATTAATTCCATAATAATATGATGAGGAGGCAGATAAAATGGCAAACATTCATGATCTAGATTTTATAAAAGATAGATTAAATGAACTAAAGGAGCAGGGTGTATACAGGAAATTACCCGTTCTCGAGACACCGAGCGGTGCAAGGTGCGTAATAAACGGAAAGGAAGTTATAAACCTTTCATCCAATAACTACTTGGGTTTGGCAAACCACCCGAGGCTTAAGAAGGCTGCCATTGAAGCAATCGAAAAATGGGGAGTTGGAGCCGGTGCGGTAAGAACCATCATTGGAACCATGTCCATTCATGAAGAACTCGAAAGAAAGCTTGCTGAATTCAAAAGGGAAGAAGCTGTTCTTGTATTTCAATCGGGATTTACTGCAAATTTAGGAGTTATACCGGCCGTTGTGGGTGAAGGCGATGTAATAATAAGCGATGAGCTCAACCATGCAAGCATAATAGACGGTTGCAGGCTCAGCAAGGCGGATATAGTAAGGTTTAAACATGCGGATATGGGTGACCTTGAAAGGGTTGTTAAGGAAGTAAAGGGTAAATACAGAAATATGCTCATAATAACAGACGGTGTATTCAGCATGGATGGAGATATTGCAAAACTTCCTGAAATAGTTGAAATAGCAGAAAAATACGGTGCTCTAACCTATGTCGATGATGCTCATGCAAGCGGTGTTTTGGGTGAAAGCGGAAGGGGAAGCGTTGACCACTTCCACCTCCACGGAAGGGTTGATATTCAGATAGGAACGCTTTCCAAAGCTATCGGAGTTGTTGGCGGATACGTAGCCGGCAAAAAGGAACTCATAGACTGGCTTAATCATAGAGCAAGACCCTTCCTCTTCAGTACAGCAATGCCGCCTGCAGTAGTTGCAGCTTGTATGGAAGCAATAAATATACTTAGTGAAAGCACAGAACTTACCGATAGGCTATGGCAGAATGCAAGGTACTTCAAATCCAAATTGAACGAGATGGGCTTCAATACAGGAAAGAGCGAAACTCCGATAACACCTGTTATAACAGGTGACGACAGGCTTGCTATCACTTTAAGCAAGAGGCTTTTTGAAGAAGGCGTATTTGCACAGAGCATAGTATATCCGACGGTTCCGAGAGACGGAGCAAGGGTAAGGACAATAGTAACGGCGGATCATACCAAGGAGGACCTGGACAGAGCCTTAGAAGCCTTCAGGAAAATCGGAAAGGAGCTCAATTTAATAAAATAATAAAAAACTGCCCGAAAAGGGCAGTTTTTTATGTCCGAAAACGGACATATTTTGGACAGAATTTATATCAATTTAATAACTTTCTATAGGTATTAATTGAACTCCTTGACCTTCCTTTAAAATAAATTCTTTTATAAAATACTCATTTTTTTTTAATTCTTCAATATATTCTCTTCCTTCTGAAATAACTTTATATTTATTAGGTTGCCATTCTGGAATAATGCCGTAAAATATTGCATAATTTTTATTGTTTCCTTTCTCGTCTTGAGTAGTAATTGTTTCTATATTGGGGTTTATGCTAGATGCACTATATTTTTCTAATTTATATTTATTATTTGGGATTATTTTAAAAACAGCAAATCCGAGTAATCCGTCAGGATTTCCACGTTTATTAAAAGTAAAAATAACTATGTGTTTATTATCTATATCTTGTTGCTTTCTTAACTGTACATTAAACGAATTTTCTGTGATAACGTTATTTTGTATATATTCCAATAGTTTGTCCTTACTTACATATCTTTGTTTATAATTGTAATATAAAATTGTAAATCCCACCAAAAAGGTTAATACTAAGAATAATATTAATAAATTTGATTTTTTCAAAACCATTTAGCACCTCCTGTATAATAATATGATATGCTTGATCCACTTTATATATAGTCGTATTAAAAAGTTTTATAGTTTATTTTCTAAAAATTTACTTCTTTATAATATTTACCTTATAATTATATTCTACGAAATATAAAACTGGTTAAATAATATAATTTATTTGATACAATTTGAAGAGTATCATTGATATGTCATGTATTAATAACTGCGATATTAAAGAACAAAGTTTGGTATTAAGGGATATTGTTAATTGTATAATTCGAAAATTGCATAAAAAATATGAGGGTTTTAATACCAAAAATAATTTGGATTCTATTGATATACAGATGTTAAATTTTTTATCAAGAGGTATAGAAAGAAAGGTAATTTGTAAGGAGTTAAATATAACCGAAAAAACTTTAAGAAGGCGGTTGAACAGAGTCCGTAAAATCTTAGGGATACCAAATGATATATCTGCAGTAGCGGAAGCCATAAGAAAGGGAATAATAGAGTAGTTTTAATCACATTAAATTACTTAAATAAATATAAAAGAAATGGTAACGTTTGATTACGGTTTAACCCCTTTATATTCGTATTATTGTCCCAAAATACGCATATTTTAAAAAGAATTTATAATTCTATTTATTCTTCTTATTTTTTAAAAATTTTTTGCCGATATTGTAAACCGTTGATGCTGTAATTTTTATGGTTTTCTTTGAAGTATTTAAGGCAAAATCTCTAATTTCTTTCATAGCTTGTTTTGATGTATTTATATCCTTATCTATATTTTCTAAAGTGATATTAAAATTTTCTAAATGCTTTTTTACTATATCTTCGGGGCAAATTATTAGGGAACGCTTTAGTAACTTAAGCGTGAAATAAATATTGTCTATTTGACCGACTAAGGGTATAATATCGGGTATCAGGTCAATTGGTGAAATATTATAAGCTAAAGCCATTGATAAAATGGCTTTAGCTTTTTTCGGCAATTCTTTATCTATATATAGGCTGTATATGAGATTTAAATAAAGAGGTATTCTTTTTATGATTTCCATCATGTCTTCTTTTAATTTTTTATCCATAAAAATTCTCCTTATGAGGTTTCTATTTCATTATTATGATAATTTTCAATTATATTAGATATTACTTCCATTCTTCGGTCCCATGAATTTTCCTTTGCTACTTCGATTCTCTTATTTACCTTTTCTTTATTCTCCGAGAGTGCTTTTTCTATTTTTTTTATAAAATCCTCACCGCTTTCTGCAAAGTATATAATATCTGAAAAATGGAGTATTTCCTTCATTTTAGAGGATACGATAGGCTTTCCCGAAGCAAGGTATTCATATATTTTAAGGGGATTGACGTTTTCGGTTAGATTATTTAATTTAAAGGGGTTGATACAAACATCAAAGGCTTTGAGATACTTGGGTAAGTCTGATGGGCTTCGTTTTCCCAAGAAATGAAGGTTATTTAATTTTTCTAAATCCTTTATATCTATATTAGGACCAACCGGACCTATCATTACTATGGACCATTCGGGTCTTTTTTCAGCAATGTATTTTATAACGTCTAGATCTATCCAGTCGTGTATAGCACCTATGAACCCGATTATTGGTTTTTTAATATTTGCTATATCCTGAGCTATAGGTGTTTCAGGGAAGGTTGATTTTAAAAATAAATCTATATCTGCAGCGTTTGGAATTAAATATGAGTTTTTGTTGTGTATTTTTTTTCTTTCATATAGATTTTTTGCTGAGTAAAAAACCAGATCGCTTTTTTCGATTAGTCCTTTTTCCATTTCTAAAACAACATCTTTGTTTATGAGGCCTGTAAATTCCGAATGTTCATCAACGCAATCGTATATAACAAATTTTTCGTGTAATTTTCCTAAAAGCTCTATAGAATTGGGAAGATAAGTCCAGAGGACATAATTTTCAAGCCCCAACTTATTTATTATGGGTTTTAGAAATAAGGCCAACCTTTTTTGGTTTATCCTATTTATCAAGGGATACATATTATAAAAGGGTATGAAAGGGGGAGGAGTTATAACAAAAATATTTTCTTCTACCTTTCTTATGCCTTTTTTATACTTATCCATTTTATCCTTTACGTTTTTATCCTTTAAGTAGGATATATAGGTTACCGGGGGTTCTACATATAATATTTTGCAATCCTTAGGAAGTCTAATCATTATGTTTTGAATCCTTGTTTTTAGTGGTTCCCAATCAACAGGGGCTATGCAGACTACATCTTTAAAATATTCCACTAAATTTCACCCTTTTTTAGAAGTTTTAAATAAAGATTTTCGGTTTTTTTCACCATATTGTCGAGAGAAAAATCTTTTAGCCTTTCACGAGCATTTGTTATGATGATATTGAAGAGATCTGGGTTGTCTAAAAGTAATAATATTTTATTTGCTATTTCATCGGGATTTTGTGGGCTTACAACAAGACCGGTTTTATTATCTTCTATAACTTCTGGGATACCGCCTACCGAAGTTGCGACAACCGGTTTAGAAAAATAAAAACTTTCCAAAATAACAATACCCATGCCTTCCATAAGAGAAGGAAGACATAGTATATCTATGGCGTTTAATACATCTTTAACAGGGCTATAATAACCTATAAATTTTACATTTTTCTTTAGACCGAGTTTATCGGTATATTCCATAAGTTGTTTCCTTAAAGGACCGTCTCCAACCAGTAAAAACTGGACCTTCGGTTTTGTATTTAAAATCTTTTTTGCAGCTTCCAAAAAATATTTGTGTCCTTTTACAGGATGGAGTCTTGCAATGACCGAGACTATGGGATAATTAGGATCCAAGTTATATATCTTGCAGAATTTCTCTTTATTCATTGGGTTTTCATATTTTTTATAATCTATTCCATTGTAAATTACCTCGATTTTCTTTTCATTAATACCCATATCAATGAGGTCTTTCTTTATTGAATTAGAAACGGCTATTATTTTTGTAGCCAGGGGAGAAGTTGATAAATTTAATAGGAGGGCTATATATGCTTTGATTTTACTATCATAGTCTAATTTTACAGCACTGTGGACGGTTGTAATAATTTTTCTTTTTGATATATAGGAGGCTATGCGCCCTAAGAAATTTGCTCTTAGTCCGTGAGTGTGAACGAGGTCTATGTTATTTTTGTATATGAAGCTTCGAATTTTAGATATTACCGAAAGAGGGGAATTTGAGTTCATATCAATTGTTACTACATTTATTCCGTAGTTTTTAGCTACCTCCTCCAAAGGTCCTCTGCATAGACATATTAAATAGGGGTCAAAAAGGTTTTTATCTATATTTGTTAGCAGGGTTATGACATGTTCCTCTGCACCACCAAATTCTCCTCCGCCGATAATATGAAGTAGTTTATATCTCACCTTAAAACCTCCTAATTTTTAGAAGATGATATAAAAGGAATCGACATTATTAAACCCGTAAAAAACCAAAAATAGGTTGTCATCATCGGAACTTCAAATATGTTTTCAACGAAATTATGAAGAAGTACTGCGATTAGACCAATAAATATACCTGTTCCAATTTCTTTAAGATATGTGTCTTTTGTACTTCTTAATGTTTTTGACATATAGCGAATGCTTATTAATAATATAAAAAGCAGTATGATAAGACCCAAAATTCCGGTTTCTACAGTATATTTAAGATAAAAATTATCTACATAAAAAGCGCCTGGTATATTTCTGGCTGCTACTGCCCCTCCATAACGACCGTATCCTACTCCAAAATATAGATGTCTACTCAAAGTATCGAGAGCCATAGCCCAGCGTGCAAGTCTTCCGCCCTTCATACTGCTCTGTATATATTCGGGACTTGCCATGTAAGCGAGCCTATAATATACCGAAGGTAAAACAACCGGAATGAGCAATAGGATAATCAAAAGAAGGGCTAATATTCTTTTGTCCTTTATCATTCCATATAGGAGCATGGCTATAAATAGTGCTATCCAAGCTCCCCTCGAGAAGGTAAATATAAGGCATAGGCCCATAGCTAATAAAGATGCTAAATGAAATCCCTTTCTTAAATAACCTTTTTCATAGATAAGCAATGTAAAATTTATGGGTATCATTAAAATCAATAAGCTTCCCAATACGTTGGGACTTCCTATTATTGAAAAGACCCTTGTTTTAATATATGTTTCGTACTGGCTATCTATCCATTCCTTTGGCATTTCTACCCCAATAATATATTGGTATATACCGTAAAGAGCTATTAAAAAACCCATAAATATAAACAGATTAATTAAGCTGTTAAACTGTTTTTTATCCTTTATTAAATTTACTCCAACGAAGAACCATAAAAGATATTCTGCTATTACTCTGAAGCCGTCAATGGCGATTTTTAATTCGGGGGATTTTATTAGAACCCAAAATATCCCAATTACAAGAAAAAAAATCAAATATAAATCGAGAGTAGTAGATTTATATTTGAGATTTTTATTTCGGAGTCCGTTTAAAATCCATAAAAATACTACCATTATAAAAAGAAGTTCATCCCAATAACTGGATAGAAAGGCAGCACCGGGCGCCTTTCTAAAAATGTAGTCGACTAAAGCATACAATACTATTACATATAAACTTATTGAAGGGTCTTCTATTAATATGATTAAAAAGGATAAACATATTATAAAAGCTGTCAATAATATAGCAATTTTAATGGAATACAGGGAAACAGCCAGAAGTAAAATACCCACAAGAGATATAAAACAGATAGCGTTTAAAGGTTTTTTTATAACAAAATTTCTAATTTTTTTATAAAGTTCAATGATCTGACTTTTTACAATAAAAGGATTAATTACATCAATTATTTTATATAAAAACCATTTTATCCTTTGATTTATAGAATTTAAAAGTTTTAAAATGCTGGAATGTTCTTTATATATTTTTTCAGAGTCTGTAATGAGAAATGTGATGACTTTACTGTTACTTGTTGCTGCTGTAAAAAAATTCAATGCCTTATGGAGCAGACTAAAGATGTAATAGTATTCAAATTTTTTCCATACTTTATTTAAGAAATTTAGGATAACACTATTTTCCATAAAACCACCCTATTATTTTATATCTATGCCAGAAACAAATCCTTTGAGTTCGGTTTTCAAAGTTTTTATATAAAATTCCTTTCCTATTTTTGCTTCCTGATTTGCTATTTTTATAGATGCTCCTACTATAGTAGCCTTACCTTTAATTGTTACGAATACGTCTTTTCGAAGAGGATGTTCTACTAAAAGAGCCCTACCATCTGATGTCGTTGTAAGATAGGCAGCAGGTTTTATGATTACATCTTCAATGTAAAAGGGAATAAAATCACTTCCGCTTACCAGCTGGTCTCCTTTTTTGAGGGAATCAGCTTCTTCGGGATATATAAAAGGAATTCTTACTGTTACTGTTACTTCTTTTACAATACTTGCGGTGTTTTTGGTTTTTATTTTATATGAAAATCCAATGGCAAGAAGGACAACCAATATGATTATTAATAAATCAATAATATTTATTGTTCCAAATAATCTTCCTTTTTCGTCTATCAATTTCATTACTCAAACCCTCCAGTGTTCTTTTTTCTATAAACATATTATTACAAATCTAATAATGAGTCAAGTTTAGCTATCTTGTTAAAATTTTATTAAAAAGATATTGTAATGTTTTATTTAAATAATTATAATTGTTTTTAGAAAAAAGCAGTTTGGGAGGAATAATAATGAAAAATGTAATTTCGGTTGGTGTGTCCAATAGGCATGTTCATTTATGTAGGGAGGATTTGGAAGTTTTATTCGGAAAAGATTATCAGTTGAAGCCCATCAAAAATCTGTCCCAGCCCGGAGAATTTGCGGCTGAGGAAACAGTTATTATAGCAGGTCCCAAGGGAGTTATAGAAAATGTTAGGGTATTGGGGCCATTGAGAAAAAGGACACAGGTTGAAATATCCAGAACCGATGCTTACAAACTGGGATTGAATGTACCTGTAAGAGATTCGGGCAATCTGGATGGTACACCAGGTTGTACTATTATAGGGCCTAAAGGTACGGTCGTATTAAAGGAAGGTGTGATTTTGGCAAAAATTCATATCCATATGACTCCGAAAGATGCTGAGATGTTTAATGTAAATGATAAAGATAAAGTGGCTGTTTTGAAGGAAGGGGAAAGGCCCATAATATATCCGGATGTTTTGGTAAGGGTCTCCGAAAAATATGCTTTGGAAATGCATGTGGATACTGATGAGGCTAACGCAGCAAATATAAGGAACGGAGATAACGTAATCATTTTAGGAAAGTCCGATGAGGTGATAAAGGCTTTATTTAACAAATAGGAAAATTTTAATCAATGAAACTGTTTAGTGAATGAGTTATAATAATAGCACTCTATTTGTGGGAAGAAGGTTAGTATGAATAAAAAGCTTTGTGGGTTAATTATTTTGGTTCTGTTTATGGTTTTATTAGCAGGGTGCATGAATAATGTTGATGTTTTAAATAAAAAAGTGGACAAAAAGCAGGAGGAAGTGCAGAAACCGCTTGTTGATATTTCAGATAAGTATTCTTCAAATATAAAGCCCAATGAGTTAGGGCAAGTTATGATTTTAATGTATCATGGCATAGGAAGTAAAGAGGATGAATGGACCAGGACTCCAGAAAATTTTAGGAAAGATCTTGAAACCCTTTATAAAAAAGGATACAGACTGATAGGGTTAAAAGATTTAATAGATAATAATATAAACATACCTGCGGGTTATACACCGGTTGTTATCACCTTCGATGACGGGCGTAGAGGGCAGTTTAACTTAATAGAAAAAGATGGTAAGTTGGAAGTTGATAGAAATAGTGCTGTTGGGATTTTAGAAGATTTTTATAAAGAACATTCCGATTTCGGCCTAAAAGCTACGTTTTTTATATACTATCCAGTACCCTTTGAGCAAAAGGAATATATAGAATATAAATTAAAGTATTTGGTAGATAAGGGATTTGAGATAGGTAACCATACCTATAATCATGATTCTTTGAATAAAATGGATGCGCAAGGAATACAAAAAACATTAGCATTAAATGTCTTTAATACGCAGAAATATTTAAAGGATTATTCCGTAGATATTTTGGCATTACCTTATGGTATTATGCCTCAGAAGAATTTGAGAAATTTAGTAATCGATGGCGAATGGAACGGTATCAGATATCATAATAGAGCGATACTTCTTGTCGGAGCAAATCCGTCCTACTCCCCATACGACAAAAGGTTTAATCCTTATAGATTGCCGAGAATTAGAGCCAGCGAAATAAAAACTTCTAATTTGGGTTTATATGACTGGTTGAAATTTTTTGACAAACATCCTGAAATGAGGTATATAAGTGATGGAGACCCCAATACCATAACAATTCCGGAAAATTTAAAGGACAGGGTTATTTCTTTGAATGACAAAAGGCTAAAAGTTTACACGGTTTCCAATAGTAGCAAGTAATTATTATAATATATACCTTTTTTGGAAATAATATTAAAAAATATTATTTTCGGGGAGGTATATATTTATGAAAAGGTTGAGTTTAGCTGTTGATTTACGTAAACTCGGAAAAGGAGAAAGTCGCAGAATAAGAAGAGAAGGTTTGATTCCCGGGATTGTTTATGGGAAAGATATTGAAAATATTCCAGTTAAAGTAGCCAAGAAGAATTTTTACGATATTATTTCCAAAGCTGGGAGAAATGCTTTAATTGATCTTACGGTGAACGGGGTTACTTATCCGGTTCTTATTAAAGAAGTTCAAAACCATTATTTGAAAAATGATGTGGTTATACACGTAGATTTTCAAAAGATATCTTTGAATGAAGAGATAACGGCGAATGTACCTGTTAGAGTAATAGGAGAAGGTATAATCGAAACGAAAGGCTGGGTTATATCATATCAGTTACGTGAGCTGGAGATAGAATGCTTGCCGGATAGGTTACCGGAATTTATAGACATAGATGTGACCAATCTTACGGTCGGCGATTCGGTCAAAGTTAAGGATTTGAAACTTCCAGAAGGTATAAAGGTTACAGAGGATCCAGAAGATGTAATCTTGAGCATCATAGAACCCGAAATAGAGGAAACCACCGAAGAGGCTGAAGAAGGAGAACAGGCAACAGTATAAAAAACCCCTATTTTTAGGGGTTTTTTAATTATTTAGGAAGATATTTTTTAGTGATTCTATATTATCTGGAGTAGTTAAAAGGAAAACGCTGTCCAATGCTTCAAATTTTGTGTTGCCATCTGGAATAATAAGTGAGTTATTTCGAAATATGGATATAACAATGGTGTTTTTGGGAAGGGCAATATCTTTCAAGCATTTACCGAGAATTTTACTATTAGTATCAATTATGAATTCGATGAGTTCAGCTTGGGATTTTAGTGTGAGCAGATGCAAAGTTTTTCCTATTCCAGCTTCTTCTTCAATTAATTGATAGATAAGTTTGGTACTGTTTACAAAATGTGTTATACCCAGAAGTTTAAAAGCACCTTCGTTTTTGGGATTATTAACTCTTCCTACGACTTTGGGTACTTTAAATATATCTTTTGCCATTTGACAAATGATGATGTTATCCTCATCATGACCGGTTACGGCAGCCACAACGTCGGCCCTTTGTATTCCTGCTTTTTCCAGGGTGGACATCTCCGACCCATTGCCGTAAAAAACCGTTTCACCCAATTTATCTTCTAAATATTTGTATCTTGCATAATCCTTTTCTATCAAAGTTACTTCATAATTTTCTTGGAGAAGGTATTGAGTTAAAAAATATCCAACTTTGCCTCCACCTACAACTAATACGTACATTTTTATACACCGTCCTTTTTTGTTTATTAAAATATTTTTTCTTTGATAAATTCAAAACCTATGATAGTTGGACAAAATATAGTGAAACCGAATTTTTCGTAGACTGCGGCTCTTTCGGGGTCATATAGTCTTAATATTATTTTCGGAATCTTAAATTTTTCCTTTGCTATTTGTGAAGCTAAAAGATTGGTGTTATCCCAGTTAGTTGCAGCGATAAATACATCTGCACGATGAGCTTCTGCTTGTTTTAAAATGTCAAAATCTATACCCGTACCGTTTATAATCTTGCCGTTAAAATTATCATCCAGCCTTTTAAAAGAATTTTTATCTGGATCTATTATGGTTATTTCATGGCCTTCGCTGGAGAGATAATTTGCTAATTTCGCACCGAGTCTACTACAACCTATTATTATGATATACATTTAATTCACTCCTTCCGGTAATTTGTCTATTATAATCTCACATGGTGCTTTTCTTATAAGCCAATTAGCGGTCCTTCCGATTATATCTTGGACATCACCTTGTGACTTCGGTTTTATCCCGATAACTATCATATCTACTTCTTCATCTTGAGCAGCTTGGACTATTCCGGGACCTGCCGTTCTTGCTCTTTGAATTAATGTTCTGCATGGCAATTCGTGTAGTTCAACAAGTTTTTTTCCTTCTTCCAATATTTCTAATGCTTTTTTTTCGGCATGTGGTATTGCTACGTCAAGTGGGGAAATCATGGGGATTTCTAAAACGTAGGTTAAAATTATTTCGGCTTTTTGATTGGAGGCCATCCTGCAGGCAAGCTCTATGGCTCTGGTTGAATAAAATGTTCCAGTAATTGGGACCATAATGGATTTTATTGCATCAAAGGTCCTTCTTACTCTTGCTATCGTATGAGGAATTTGAGGAGGAACCCTTAACATCCATGTGATAAGGCTTGCCATCGATACGGTAAAAATTATTGCTAAGATGGCTCCGATTATACTTATGTGTGGTATTGTATTCATTGTTTATCACTCCCCTTTTTGTTCCGGAAATATTTGATTACATGATATAAACGAAATAAACCCAAAAAGAAGAAACCGAGAGCTACAAATATCATTATGGGAATATATAGATGTTTGGAGAGTAATCTAATCAAGGTGAGTACCCCTATTGCTACCATTAAGATACTGTTTATAATCTGTATTTGTTCTTTTAAAGATAATTTTTTAGTGACCATTTGTTTTACCTCTCTTCTTATTACGCTCAGCAAGTGCTATTTTATATTGTTCAAGTAAATCATACTCTTCGGCTGAGGTAAGTACTTCAATTTGTTCCTTTTCCCAGTCCCTTTTTAAACTTTTAAATACTGGGAAGTTATTTTTCTTTCTATAATACACATAGAAAATTAGGGTTAGCAAAATCCATAAAGGTCCTGCGATTCTACCTATAGCATGCGTTAAAATTACTTCAAAAAGTACAATACTAACGCCCAGCATTCCTATAATACCTAAAATAGGAAAATCTATCTCTGTATTTTTATATTTAATCTTTATGTTAAAGGGCATCTTGTAAGGTCTTGGAGTATAGGGGTCTAAAAATCTTAGTCTAATTAAGGCGATGAAAACCAGAATATAGCCGGTAGTAGCACCGAAAGCGTACATATTTCCGAGGGTATCCATAGCACTTGGTGTAAGGAAGGAAAGAATTGTTTGTATAGCCCCTATTAAGGAGAAAATAACAATGGTTCTGTACGGTGTTCTATATTTTGGATGGACTGCGTTGAACCATTTGTTCAAAAGATTGAAATTGCTCATGGAATACGCCAGTCTCGAAGCACTCATAACCCCTGAATTTGCGGATATTAAAAGAATTGTTGCGCCTAAAATGGCAGCAAAGGGACCTGCAATAATTCCTATAAATGAAATTGCATGAGCCAATTTTGCTATTGGGTCTCCTTCATGTGCTGCTATTTCCTGCCATGGTAATACTCCCAAACTGAGTGTGGAAAAAGCGAGGGCAAATATAAATACTGTAAATATTAATGTAACAGACGTTCTTGGTATAATGGTCGCAGGTCTTCTGGTTTCCTGTGCAGCTTGAGAAATGGATTCCAGTCCTACAAAGGATATTATAGCAAGTGATGAACCGTACATGAAATTTTTAAGTGTGGGAAACTGTGTTGTCCATTGGTATATAAATAGTTCCGGTTTCCATGCGAATAAAAAACCGATTATTATTATTGATGATTCGGTTACTATATCTATTGCACCTATTACCTCATTCAATAGGGATGATTCTTTAATACCCTTGATGTTTAGCCATACCAAAAATGAAATCAGGATTAGGGATTCCAGAAGCCAAAGATAATTTATGTTATGAAATGGTCCTATGTTTAAGACAAAACTTTTAGCATCTATGCCGAGTAAATAGGGCAAGAAAAAGTTTATATAGCCCGAAGAAGCAGTTGCAAATAGGGCTATATCTATGGTATAGTCCAAAAGCAGTGCTGAGCCAGTAATAAAACCCCAGAAATCTCCCAATCCTCTCAAAGTAAAGTATTGTCCGCCTCCGGCTACTGGATATGCGGAAGCAAGTTCGGTATAGGCAAGTCCTATCATAATATATACTAATCCAGCCAAAGCAAAGGCGAGAGGAGTAGCACCTTGAGAAGCTGCCATAACAAGTCCCAAAGCAGCATATATATCTGCACCTACATCGGAATACCCCCACATGAAGGAACCCCATACGCTAACATCGCGTCTTAATTCAAGTTTTTTTTCTTCAGTCCGCTCTGATAATTTTTCCATTTAATACCACCTCTTAACATTGTAAAATACTGAATACTGTAATATTTTTAATCATAAATGATATTATATACCTGTTATATTACTCTTACAATATTTGTGTAGCAATTAAAAATCTTATTGAATAAAAAAAAATTAAAGCAGATTCATATAATCTGCTTTAATTGATTTATACGGAGTTTTTTGGATTTATATATCAAAAATATAATTCCTGCAGTTGTTATCAATCCGTTAATAAGAAATGTCATTTGGCTTCCCAGGACGGTTGCTGCTGTTCCTGAATAAAAGCTTCCGATTGGTGATGAACCTCCAAATACCAAAGAGTATGCACTCATCACCCTTCCCCTGTATTGGTCATCTGATTTTATCTGAATTAATGAATTTGCGGAAGTTGTAAAGGATACCGTAAAGAAACCGCACAATATAAGCATGATGGAGGAAATAAGGAAACTTTTTTGTAAACCTAAAAACGTTAAGAAGATTCCCGAGCCGATTCCACCTATATACAGAAAGTAAGACTTTGGACCGCTCGAACTCGTTAATGCTACTGTAAGGGAAGCGATTAGTGCACCTATTCCAAGGGAGGCCATAAGAAATCCGAAACCTTTTGCCTGAAGATGTAGGACCATTTTCGAAAAGACCGGAATTAAGGTATTGAAGTTTAATGCAAAAATACCTATAATTAGTGTCATAAGAAGAGTGTAATAAATGTCTCCATTTAATTTTATGTAATCCAATCCTTCTTTTATATCTTTAAAGGCATTTTTGGGTTTTAAATGCGTGTTTTTTGGATTTATAATTTTTATCCTGAAGAGGTTTATTATAACGGGAATAAAACTTACCGCATTTAGAAAGAAGAGAAGTGCAGGTCCGAGAATATCCATTAATATTCCTGCTATAGCAGGTCCTATAATTCTTGCGACATTAAATATTGAGGAATTTAGAGCTACAGCATTCATAACTTCTTTTTGTGAGACAACTTCACTAACAAAGGCCTGCCTTGCGGGATAATCTACGGTATTGGTGAGTCCTAATAGAAAGGCCAGAATTATTATGTGCCAGTATTTTACGAAGTTGGTCCATATCAAAATAGACATTATAAATGCCAGAAAGCTCATAATGGATTGAGTTATTATAAGTATTTTTTGCTTTGGATATTTATCTATTATTATTCCGGCAAATAGTGAAAATAAAAGCATCGGTAGAAATTGAATTGTGCTTACAAGTCCCAACAAAAAAGGGGATTTGGTCAATTGAAGGACCAGCCATGCTTGACCTACATTCTGCATCCATGTCCCGATAACCGAGATACACTGACCTTCCCAGAAAAGGAGGAAATTTTTAGATTTTAGTGCGGGAAAGTATTTTTCTATTTCCTTTGCAACAAAAGAAGAACTCATGTGTAAACACCTTCTTCGATAAAATTAATTATGATAACATAATATATTATATATTAAAAAAACTGTAATTGGTATATTATATTTAAAAAAAGGAAAAGAGGAGATTAATATGATAAGATGTTTGGCATACAATGCTAAAAAAGAATTAGCGAATTATATTGAAATCGAGGATATAAAAAAAGCATTGGCAAGAAAGGATATATTATGGGTAGACATAGAACAGCCAAATGAAGAAGAGATAAACATATTGAGGGATGTATTTAATTTTCATCCACTTGCTATAGAGGACTGTATAAATAGCAAGCAGAGGCCAAAGGTAGATCAGTACAAGGATTTTTATTTTATTATAATGCATGCCTTAGGGAAACATGAAGATACAAGAGTAAATGTTGTCAATATATCCGAATTAAACATATTTTTAGGGGATTGTTATATAGTTACCTTTCGTAAGAAAAAGATTGAGTTTATAGAGCCGGTATATAGAAGGTACGAAAAAGCACCTTCCTTATTCGAAAAGGGAATTGATTTTGTATTCTATAGTCTTATAGACGAACTGGTTGATGAATATTTTCCTCTTTTAGATAGCATGGGTTCTGCATTGGAAAAATTAGAAGAGATGGCCTTCAAAGACCCGAATCCAAAAACCCAAAATGAGCTTTTTAGATTAAAAAATAACATCTTTAGGCTAAGGAAGATTTTATCTCCGCAAAGGGAAGTATTGAATATCATATTGAGGCATGATTTCGGCTTTGTGAAAGAAGAAAATAGGGTATATTTTATGGATGTATACGACCATCTGGTGAGGCTTTTTGACCTTGTAGATACATACCATGACATAATTTCAGGAGCTTTGGAAGCATACCTTTCAAGTCTATCCAATAAACTAAATGAGATTATGAAGGTTTTGACTATAATTACCACAATAATGATGCCGTTGTCTCTGATTGCGGGGATTTACGGGATGAATTTCCAGTATATGCCTGAGCTCAAATGGAAATTCGGTTATCTATGGGCTCTTGGTCTTATGGCTTTTGTTGTAATAGTTATGCTTATATATTTTAAAAAGAAAAAATGGATATAAAAAAAGGGCGAAAAGCCCTTTATTTTACATTTGATATAACTTCTTTATTGGTTTTTAATAGTCTTGTAGGTATTATATCATTTCTTATCAGGTCCTCGTAAGATTCGCCTTTTACTATAATGTCGGCTTTACCGTTGTTTACGAGTATAACCGCAGGTCTTGGGAGCCTGTTGTAATTGCTGGACATGGAGTAGTGGTAGGCACCCGTGCAGAATACAGCTAGAATGTCTCCCGGCTCTATTTTCGGTAAATTTATATCCCATATTATCATGTCTCCCGACTCACAGCATTTACCAGCAATGGATACCACTTCTTCCGGGGGTAAGGATGCCTTGTTTGCAACTAATGCCTCGTATTTAGCTCCGTATAGGGCGGTTCGGGGATGATCGTTCATTCCCCCATCTACCGAGACATATTTTCTAATGCCCGGAATATTTTTTATGGAACCCAAGGTATATAGGGTTACTCCCGCATTTCCTACTATTGACCTGCCGGGTTCTACCAAGATTTTAGGGGGCTTTAATCCGAGTTTTCCTGAAATCGATGAAACCTTAGTCATGACAACATCAGCGTATTCTTCAATGGATTTTGGGGAGTCTTCCGAAGTATAATATATTCCCAGGCCACCGCCTAAATTTAGCTCTTCCGCTTCCCAATCAAGAGTATCTTTTAAATATTTTATAAAATTTAACATTACATTTACAGTATATGCGAAGGAATCCATTTCAAATATTTGCGAACCTATGTGGCAGTGAAGACCTTTGAGCTCTATGTTTGGAATTTCCAAAGCAGTTTTCACTGCTTTTTCGGCTTGACCGTTGGATAGGGTAAATCCGAACTTATTATCTATTTGTCCGGTTTTTATATATTCATGGGTATGTGCTTCAATACCGGGGCATATTCTGAGCAAAACCTCAACTTTTTTATTTAAATTGATTGTAAGTATATCCAAGAGTTCCAATTCATAGAAGTTATCAACTATGATACGTTTGATTCCTGCATTTATAGCCATTTCTAATTCTTCAATAGATTTATTGTTTCCATTAAAATATATCCTATCAGCAGGAAAACCTGCTTGAAGAGCGGTATACAGTTCGCCTCCGGAAACAACATCGAGGCTTAAACCTTCTTCGTCAATTATCCGGCACATGGCAAGGGTAAGAAAGGCTTTACCTGCATATATAACTTCAGCATTATATTTTTTTGTAAAACTGTTATAATAAGACCTGCAGTTTTGTCTGATGATTTCTTCGTCCATAACATAAAGAGGTGTGCCAAATTTTTTTGCAAGTTTTACCGCATCGCAACCTCCTATTTCGAGATGTCCTTTAGAATTTACTCTGAAAAGTTCTTTTAAGGTCATAAAAATACCTCCTCCAAATTTTTTTAAATTACGCAATATGGGGGAGGTGTTAAAATGCTATAAAAAAACGGCTCAAGAGTATTACTCTAAGCCGTTTTAAGCATATAAAGGCATAGCCGTAACACCCTCTTCCCCTGATTGCGAAGTAGCTCTCCACCAGAGACTCAGGCTTTCTCTGGTGACAGTCCTACATCTATTCGATGCAGGCCCAGCTCTAAAAGCTTCGGCAGCTTTTAGGCTTCGGCGAATGTCCCTTTCCCTATAGGTCATGGATGCCTTTCTCGCTATAGGTACTATTGACTATTCGCGCCTCTACTCCACCTACGGAAGATGGAGTATAAATATTCACTTTTTTTCATATTATCAAATAAAAAAGTTAATGTCAATAGCCCTTAAAAATTTGGAATTTTCTTAAATTTATTGAATAAAAATTTTTTGATAGTGAAGGCATATGAGGAGATAATAAATCGATAACCGAAAATGTTTCTAAAAAACTGGGTATTAATAGATACTATGCTGAACTTTTATCAGAAGACAAATATAATATTTTTGAAGAGTTAAAAAATGAGTATTTAGGGATATATAGGTGTTGTGGGAGATGGAATCAACGATGCTCCAATATTGGCACGAGCCGACGTGGGTATTGTTATGGGTGGATTGGGCAGTGATGCCGCTATAGAGGCTTTAGATGTGGTTATTATGAATAAGGTAAATTTACATGCTTACCTTTTCTTTTTATGACCAAATTTATAACCAAGAAATATAAAATATGGACAATATACAGACGAAATAGTAAACTTAAATAGGAAAGATTTCGTAAGGAGGGATTATTTATGGATATAAAAGAAATAAGAGAAAATGCAAGGGAACGTATGAAGGGTTTTTGCCGTATTTGTAGGATTTGTGATGGAACTGCTTGTGCAGGTGAGGTTCCTGGCATGGGAGGAGTAGGAACCGGTTCGAGTTTTAAAGCCAATGTTGAGAGTCTTTCGAGGATTAAGTTAAATTTGCGAACAATCCATAATGCTACTGATCCTGATATTTCATGCGAATTTTTTGGATATAAACTAAGTATGCCTATTTTTGCTGCTCCTGTTACGGGAATGTCCTATAACTGTGGGGGCTATTTAACTGAGGAGGAATATGGAAAAATTGTTGCAAGTGCTTGCAAGGATTTAAACACTGTTTATATGAACGGGGATGGGGGGAATCCGGTTTTTTATAAAGCAGGTCTGAATGCCATTAAAGAAACTGGTGTATTGGGAATACCTATAGTAAAGCCCAGAGAGAATTCTGAAATAATAACCAGAATAAAATGGGCGGAGGAAGCAAATTGTATCGCAGCCGGAGTGGATGTTGACGGTGCTGGTCTTGTTACCATGTCTTTAATGGGTCAGAAGGTATCACCGAAAACCGTAGAAGAGCTAAAGGAAGTTGTAAATTCAATAAAACTCCCCTTTATTCTAAAGGGTATTATGACTGTAGATGAAGCTGAAAAGGCTGTAGAAATAGGGGCTAAAGCAATAGTCGTATCCAATCACGGCGGTAGGATATTGGATTCAACAAGAGGGGTTGCGGATGTATTACCTGATATTGTAAAGGCTGTAAAAGGAAAAATAACCATTTTGGCTGATGGTGGTATAAGGTCAGGAATAGACGTTTTGAAGCTTTTAGCCTTGGGAGCGGACGCCGTCTTAATTGCAAGGCCCGTAATAATAGGTGCAATTGGTGGTGGTGTAGACGGTGTTAAAACCGTTATGAAAAAAATGGCGGACGAATTGTATCAGGCGATGATATTGACTGGATGCAGGAATATTAAGGAGATAGATGATAGAATAATTTACAGAGATTAAAATTATCCACAAAATTACCAACATTATCCACAAAATAAAATAATTGAATTTCAACAAAAGATTTGAATTTAAAAACTCTTTGGTATAGAATTAAAAGAGAAAAACTATGGGAGGGATCTAAATGCCATTGGTTACGGTCGCAGAACTTCTGAAGGAAGCTGAAAAAGGCGGCTACGCGGTGGGTGCTTTTAATTGCAACAATATGGAGATAGTACAGGCCATAATTGAAGCTGCGGAAAAGGAAAAGGCACCAGTAATAATTCAAGCAAGCCAGGGAGCTATAAAATATGCTGGTATAGAGTATATAACCGTAATGTCGAAATTAGCGGCAGAAAGGGCAAGTGTTCCGGTTGCTCTTCATCTTGACCATGGCACAAGTTTTGAGCAGGTTATGAAATGTATAAGATACGGTTTTACGTCTGTCATGATTGATGGTTCTAAACTGCCTTTTGAAGAAAACATAGCGTTAACTAAAAAGGTTGTAGATGTAGCAAGGGCTGTTGGAGTCTCTGTTGAAGCAGAATTAGGCAAAATAGGTGGAACCGAAGATGATATCTCTGTTTCTGAAAGAGAGGCTTTCTTTACCGATCCCGAGGAGGCAAAGGTGTTTGTTGAGAGGACGGGCGTAGATTCACTGGCAGTAGCGATTGGAACTGCTCACGGCCAATATAAAGGGGAACCAAAGCTGGATTTTGATAGGCTTAAAAAAATCAGAGAACTAACCAATATTCCTATAGTCTTGCATGGTTCTTCGGGTGTGCCTGATGATTCTCTAAGGAAGGCCATAGAGCTTGGTGTTAGAAAGGTTAATATAGATACGAACATTAGGGAAGCTTTCGTATGGAAGATGAGGGAAGTAATGGATAAAAATCCGAAGGAAATAGATCCGAGGAAAATTTTGGGTCCTGCAAAGGAAGCGGCGGTTGAAGTGATAAGAGAAAAAATAAGAGTTTTTGGAAGTTCTGGAAAGGCTTAAGCAAAAAACTTGCGCCTTAAAAGGTGCAAGTTTTTTTGATGTTGAATTTTTGCGAAAATTTTGGTATATTATTTTTATAGTAAATTTAAAAAAATTTAATCTTTCAAAATTTTTAATAATTAAAAAATAATTTTTAATATTTTTTTGTTAATAACAAAAAATAAATAAAAAAGAAAGGAAGGATTTGTATGTCAAGAAAGCCGGAACCCTATAAAATCAAAATGGTAGAGCCAATTAGACTAATTCCGAGGGAAGAAAGGGAAAGGAAAATAAAAGAAGCTGGTTATAATGTTTTTGCACTCAAAGCTGAGGATATATACATAGACCTTTTAACGGACAGCGGTACCGGTGCAATGAGCGACAATCAATGGGCTGGAATAATGCTCGGTGACGAGTCTTATGCCGGAAGTAGGAATTTTTACAATTTATATCAATCGGTTCAGGATATTTTCGGATATAAGTATATGGTTCCGACTCATCAGGGAAGAGGAGCAGAGAATGTATTGTTCTCAATCCTTATAAAACCAGGTCAATATGTTTTGGGTAATATGCATTTTGATACGACCGAAGCTCATATTCATTTAAAGAAAGGCAGACCGGTAAATCTTGTAATAGAAGACGCTTTTGATACTTCAAAATATCATCCGTTTAAGGGTAATGTCGATCTTGAAAAGCTCGAAAAATTTATAAAAGAAAAAGGTCCAGAAAATATAGCTTTTATGCTCATTACAATAACATGTAATAGTGCGGGTGGCCAACCGGTATCCATGGAAAATATAAAGGCTACCAGCGAGATATGTAAGAAATATGGCGTCAGGGTATTGATAGATGCTGCAAGATTTGCAGAAAACGCATATTTCATAAAACAGAGGGAAAAAGGTTATGAAAACAAATCAATACCTGAAATTGTAAGAGAGATGTTCTCTTATGCAGAAGCATTTACAATGAGTGCAAAGAAGGACGGATTGGTTAATATCGGTGGTTTAATAGGAATAAAGGACGACGAGGAGCTTTATAACCAGGTAAGAGAAATAAACGTTGCCTATGAAGGATTCCCCACTTATGGTGGACTTGCAGGCAGAGACCTTGAAGCATTGGCAAGAGGTTTGAGAGAGGTTGTTGAGGAGCCATATCTTGAAAGCAGAATAGGACAGGTTGAATATTTAGGAAAAAGACTTATGGAATACGGTATTCCTATCCAGTATCCCGTTGGTGGACATGCCGTTTTCGTAGATGCCAAGAAGTTCCTACCCCATATACCCTATTATCAGTTCCCTGCACAGGCTTTAACGGTAGAACTTTATCTGGAAGGCGGCATAAGAGCTGTTGAAATAGGCTCCTTATTAAAAGGTAGAGATCCTGAGACAGGAGAACAAGCAGAGTCTCCGATGGAGCTGATGAGGCTCACAATTCCGAGAAGGGTATATACAGATAATCATATGGATTTCGTTGCGGAGTGCCTGGCAAATATTTATAAGAGAAGAGATACAATAAAAGGTTTGGAATTTACTTTCGAACCCAAGATTTTAAGACACTTCACAGCAAGATTAAAACCTGTTGAATAATGAATATGCTTTACAAAACCTGCTTTTTAAAAGCAGGTTTTATTTTTATCTATTTAGTTGATTTAACAAGTGATATAATATTTTTGTAAATATGATACAAATTGTCAGGGGGGATTTGGTGAGGATAGGTAGCGGTTTTTTGAAGAACGAGAATCTGATAAAAGTTCTGTTCTTGATCATTGTTTTGGTTTTGTTTATAGGTAACCTTTTCATAGTAAGGGAAATAAAAAGAACCGGCAGTTCGGTCTCTAATAAGAATCCGAAATATCATTTTTATTTTATTACGCAGAATTCGGTGGATCCTTTTTGGGAAGAAGTTAGAAAGGGTGCTATGGAAGCGGCTAAGGACTATAACGTTGTTTTAGAATTCAATTCGCCAAGATTTAATAACAGCGAAGAAGAAGCGAAATACCTGGATATTGCTATTTTATCTCAGGTTGACGGTATAATTACACATGCTGTTAATAATGAGGATTTTATTAAATTAATTGATGAAGCCTATGAAAGGGGAATACCGGTTGTAACCGTTGAAAATGATGCTAAGGATAGTAAAAGAAAAGCCTTTGTAGGTACCAATAGTTTTCTGATCGGAGAGGAAGCTGGTAAGTTAATAAAAAATGCTACCAATAGCGAGGTTAAGGTAGCCATTATTATGAATAGTGATTCCCAGAAGGATATGATATCGAAAAATCTCGTCATAAACGGTTTTCTCCATGCTATAAAAAATGATGAGAGAATAAAATTGTTTAAGATTTATTCTTCAAAGTTTGGAATCTATAGTGCGGAAGAAATTACACAATCCATTATAAGAGATGGAATGGTTAATGCTATTTTTACTTTGGATGTGATAAATACAATCGGCGTAACACAGTCGATAGTTGATTTTAATAAGGTAGGAAATATAATCATCGTGGGATATGGAAGCACTCCAGAAATAATAAGGTATATAGACAAGGGGATTATATACGGCTCTATAGAAGTTAATCCATATAAAATGGGGTATGAAAGCGTAAAAGCTATGGTGGAAATAAAAGAGAAAAACGCTACATCGTCTTTCATAGATACGGGTGTCAATGTTATTACGAAGGACAACTATAAGTATTATAATAAGAAAAACTAAATTGGAGCAGGTGAAGATTGTGTTTGGAGAGATTTTTAAATTTAGCGGGGTTAGAAAAAAGCTCCTTGTTTATTATTTTATTGTGATAGTGCTCATGGGAATCACAAGTTTTTATTCTTATTACAATGCAAAATTTGTTATAACAAGACTTAACTCTATTTTTAAGGATTATATATATTTGAACAAATTATACATAAATATCGATACCTTAGAGGCTGAGCTCGAAAAATATCTCTCCACTAAATCCTCTGAAGCACTTTTGAACTATTATACACTGTATAATGTCTTACAGGATGAAGGAACATCTATGCCAAAGACGGTAACTTATAATACTAATGATTTAATGTTGAAAGATATAGGCTATATGATTGACGAATTGTTGAAGGAGACCGATGCAGCAGTCAATGCTAAAAGAGGAAGGAAGGGTATAGAATATCTTGAGCATTTTGCCAATTCAAGTAAAATCACCGAATATATAAAATACTATATAAATGAGCTTTTATATAATAAATTAAAAGAAGGCTCTGCAATGTACGAATCCATTTCGACTAAAATGAATTTTATAATGTTCTTAAACGTTTTTATTATAATTGCCTCTTTTGTATTTAATATATTTCTGGCGTTAATTTTGACCCATAAGATGACGGGGCCTATTATAAAATTGTCGAGAGCAGCTAATAAGATAGCAAATGGAGATTTTGATGTAGAACCCTTTAATCTGAATTTGAAGGACGAGATCGGCATACTCTCAAAGGCTTTTGATAAGATGGTTATTAGTATAAGAAATTACATAGAAAGCATAAAGAAGCAGGCTGAAATCGAAAATAAGCTAAGAGAGCAAGAAATGCAGAATCTTAAGATAAAGAATAGTTTGAAGGAAGCGGAACTAAAAGCTTTGCAATCTCAAATAAATCCACATTTTCTCTTTAATACGTTGAATACAGCTGCCCAGCTTGCTATGCTGGAAGGCGCTGATAAGTCCCATGAATTTATAAATAAAGCTGCTGACTTGTTTAGGTATAGTTTGAAGAGACTGGACAAACCGGTTTTTTTGAGAGAAGAGATAGAGCATATAAAGTCTTATATTTATGTATTAAAGACGCGCTTTGGTGATAAGGTGGATTTTTATTTAAACATACCGGATGGCAGAGTTTTGGATATAAAAATTCCGGGAATTATTCTTCAACCCCTTGTTGAAAACGCTTTTATACATGGGTTGGAATGTACAGAAAATAATGGCAAGATATATTTAAATGTTATAAATAATTACGACCATATATTAATAGAGGTCATAGATAACGGAAAAGGAATGCCACAGGATAAGATAAATGAAATTATAAATGTTGAGGATGAATCTAATTTTGCACAAGAGTTTCATGTAACGGGTATAGGATTGAGAAATGTCATAAAAAGGTTAAAACTTTTTTATAGCATAGAAGATACCAGCAGGGTTATAGAGTTATATTCAAAAGAGGGTGTTGGTACGAGAGTTGCTATAAAAATACCTATGGAGAGAAGGGAAGGATATGTATAGACTTCTTATAGTTGATGATGAACAGATTGTAATTGATTCTATCAGATTTATTGTTGAAAAAAACTTTGATAATATAGTTGTGGTTGGTGGTGCAAAGTCCGGGAAGGATGCAATAGAGATGGCAGAGATTTTTAAGCCCGATATAGTATTTATGGATATAAAAATGTCCTCTATAGATGGGATAGAAGCTATTAAAGAGATCAGAAAACGATTAAAAGATGTGATTGTTGTAATTATTACGGCTTATGATTATTTTTCTTATGCGAGAGAAGCGGTTAATATGAATGTCCTTGAATATATTTTAAAGCCTGTGAGCAAAGAAAAGATTGTGGAGAGTTTAAATAGGGCTTTAGAAGTGCTGGATCAAAAAAGACAAAATATTCAGAGAGAAATAGAAATGGTCGACAAATTTAAGAAAATTGTACCGTATCTCGAAAGTCAGTTTATATATTCCTTTTTGTTAGAAAATGAGGCTTATAATAATTTGAGTTTTTACGAAGAGGTATTCGGTATGAACCTCGGATACGGTTATATTATACTGCTAAAAATTGAGGAGGGACCTTTTTCTTCGGAGGGAAATATTAAATATAGCATAAAAAAGTATGATAATTTTAACTTTGCGCGGGAGATATTAAAGGGACATTTAAACTGTTTGGTCGGTAACATTAATTTGAATAGAATAATAGCATATGTGCCGGTTCCAAAAGACGAGGAGTATTTAATAAGGAATAAAGCCATAGAGATATCGGATAAAGTAAAAAAAGAACTCGAAGATAGATATCTAATTTCATGTCGAATAGGAATTGGGAGGCCCTATGATATAGAAAATTTTTTAAAATCTTATGAGGAAGCCGATAAGGCTTTAAAGATGAAAGGGAAGGAAAGGATCGTACATTTTAGCGATATAGTTGCCCATGGAGAATTATATGATGACTATCCTCTTAATAAGGAAAAGATTTTGATTGAGAAGGTAGTCTTGGGTGATGAGACGGCGGTTGAGCTTATATTCGGTGAAATTTTCGATTGGATGATTTACAAATATGGAGGAGATTATAATAGAATCAAAAATAGACTTTTTGAACTTATGGTTGTTTTATTGAGATTCTTATCAATGCATGGTTTTGAAAATGTAATGGCTGAACAGGAGAAATTCAAAAATATAATAGAAAACAGCAATGCTAAAACCTTGAAGGTAAATTTTGTAGATAATTTAATAAAGATTATTTTTAAAATGAAAAAGTTAAGAAACGAAAATATAAACAAAACAATAAGGGAAGTTATGGATTATATTGAAAAAAATTATGATAAAGAAATAACTTTGGATGATATTGCCAAAAAAGTTAATTTAAGCTATCATTATTTTAGTAAATTTTTTAAGGAGGAAACGGGTCGCAATTTTTCTGATTATTTAATGGAAATAAGAATCGAAAAAGCGAAGGAATTTTTAAAGGATGATCCTTCTTTGAATATTAAAGAAGTAAGCTATATGGTAGGTTACAGAGACCCAAATTATTTTAGTAAAATTTTCAAAAAAATTGTTGGTGTGAAGCCGACGGAATATAGGGAATGGCTTCTCAAGCTATCTTAAGCCTGGCGGGTGAGAAGATGAATTCTGTTTTTAAAAATAAATTATTTTATATTCTAATATTATCCATTATTTTATTGTTGAGCTTGACAATTTTCAATCTTTTTATATTGTTTAAGGTAAATAAGCCGGCTGATAGCATAAATAAAATAAGAATTGGCTTGTCACTGGGCACCTTAAAGGAGGAACGATGGATAAAGGATAGAGATATTCTTGTGGCCAAGATAAAAGAGCTGGGAGCCGAGATATATGTCCAAAATGCCAATAACAGTGATGATGATCAATTAAAGCAGGTTAAGTACTTATTGGATCAAAAAATCGATGTTTTAATTATTGTGCCTAATGACCTTCAAAAATCCGCTGCGGCGGTGCAGTTAGCACAGAAGTATGGTGTAAAAGTTATATCCTATGATAGGCTTGTTATGAAATCCAACGTGGATTTATATATTTCTTTTGATAATACAAAAGTCGGAATGTTAATGGCAAATTATCTTGTCAAAAAAGTGCCGAAAGGGAATTACCTGATAATTAATGGAGCTCCTACGGATAATAATACAAAAATGATAAAGGATGGATACGACAGTGTTTTGAAAAAGTATATATCAAATGGAAATATAAAAATAATAGCTGAAGAGTGGTCGCCCAACTGGATGTCGGAATACGCTTTTAAAAAGACCGACGAAATTCTGCAAAGTGGTAAAAAAATTGATGCTATTATTACTGGAAATGATAGTTTGGCAGGAGCTGTTATTGAAGCATTAGCAGAATACAGGTTGGCAGGAAAGATACCTGTTGTAGGTCAGGATGCTGATTTGGCAGCATGTCAGAGAATTGTTGAAGGTACTCAATCCATGACAGTTTATAAACCTATTGATAAGCTTGCAGAAATTACAGCACAGATGGCTATAAAACTTGCAAAAGGTGAAGACCTAAACATAAAGGAAAGGATATTTGATGGTAAATATTATGTACCGATGTATTTGTTAGAGCCAATTGCCGTTGATAAAAATAACATAGATTCGACGATAATAAAAGACGGATTTCAAAATTATGAGGATGTTTACAGGTATGTTAGTAAAAAGAATAAATAATAGCTTGAAACGGGTTTGTTAATACCCGTTTTATTTTTACCACAAAATAGGACTGTTTTGAAAGCCTATCTTCAAAAGTTTTTGGAAAAAACAAATTATAAAAGAAAGAGCCAAAAAAAGTACAGAGGCAAATTGTAATTTATTTAGAATAGTTAAAATAATCAAATAATAAAAAATAAAAAATGGAGGAGGTTTTATAGTGTTTAAGAGTCCGTTATCCAAAATATTTGTAATTCTAATGGTGGTTTTATTGATTCTTTCAACATTTGTAGGCTGTCAAAGCAAGACTTCAAGCCAAAGCAAAAAAATAAAGATAGGATTTTCGCTTCCGACCTTGCGCGAAGAGAGGTATCAAAGGGACAGAGATTATTTCGTTAAGAGGGCTACCGAATTAGGCGCAGAGGTTTTGGTTCAAGCAGCCAATAATGATGAAAACCTGCAAAAAAGTCAGGTGGAAAATTTAATAACTCAAGGTATTAACGTTTTGGTGTTAGATCCACAAAATGCTGAATCCGCGGCTGTACTTGTAGAAGCTGCACATAAAGCCGGTATCAAAGTTATATCCTACGACAGACTTATAAAAAACGCCGATGTGGATGTCTACATTTCTTTTGATAATGTTAGGGTAGGGGAAATGCAGGGTAAGTTTTTGACCGAAAAAGTTCCCAAGGGTAATTATTTCATATTTGCAGGTGCTCCTACCGATAATAATGCAACCCTTTTCAAACAGGGAGCTATGAAATATATTCAACCTCTTGTTGATAAGGGAGATATAAAGATACTATATGACCAGGCTATAAAGGATTGGCAGCCAGAAGAAGCCTTGAGGCTTGCTGAGAATGCTTTAACCGCAAATAAGAATAATGTTCAGGCAATACTCGCTCCCAATGATGGAACTGCTGGTGGAATAATTCAGGCTTTGGAAGCTCAAAAACTTGCAGGTAAAGTAGTAGTGACTGGCCAGGATGCCGAACTTGCAGCGATTAAAAGAATAGTTGCTGGTAAACAATCCATGACGGTATTCAAGGATGTCAGAAAACTTGCACAGAAAGCAGCGGAAATAGCCGTAGCAATGGCTCAGGGTCAAGATATATCAAAAGATATAAATGGTAAGGTTAACAATAATAAGATGGATGTTCCTTCAATTCTCTTGGATCCTGTTGTTATAACAAAGGATAATATAGATAAGGAATTAATTGAAAGCGGATGGTTTACGAAAGAACAGGTTTACGGTAACTAATAACCTTTGGGGACAAGATAGAACCTTGTCCCCCTCATTTCTCGTTTAGGAAAGGAGGAAAACATGTCCGAATATATCTTGGAGATGAGAAACATAACAAAAGAGTTTCCAGGCGTTAGAGCATTGGATGACGTAACTTTTAGAGTAAAAAGAGGGGAAATACATGCCCTATGCGGCGAAAACGGAGCTGGCAAATCTACCTTAATAAAAATATTAAGTGGTGTTTATCCTTATGGAACCTATCAAGGCGAGATAATAATTGAAGGACAGAAGAAAAAATTTATGAATATAAAGGACAGCGAGAGAGCCGGAATTGCAACCATATATCAGGAATTGACGCTGGTTAAATATATGAATATCGCTGAAAACATTTTTCTAGGTAATGAACCGTTGAAAAATGGATTTATTGATCGTTATACTGTTTTTTCAAAAACACAAAAGATTTTAAAAGAATTGGGTTTAAATTTGAATCCGTCTACAAAAGTCATGGACCTTGGTATTGGTCATCAGCAGATGATAGAGATTGCGAAGGCCTTGTGTAAAGATGCAAAGATTTTGGTCCTTGATGAGCCAACCTCAGCCCTAACCGAAGGTGAGACAGAATATCTATTGAATCTATTGCAAAAGCTTAAAAATAACGGTATTACATGTATATATATCTCACATAAGTTAGAGGAAGTATTTAAAATAGCAGATACCATAACTATTTTGAGGGATGGTAAGACTATTTACAGTGCTGAAAAAGAGTCATTAACGGAAGATAAGATTATATCATTAATGGTAGGACGTGAAATAAGCAATAGATTTCCTAAAAAGAAGCATGAACCGGGAGAAATTGTAATGGAAGTAAGGAATTTTACACTTTATGATCCAGAATTGACCTATAAAAAGGTTATTGATAATGTGAGTTTTTATGTAAAAAAAGGCGAAATTTTGGGTATAGCTGGTTTAATGGGAGCAGGTAGAACCGAATTAATGCAGGGCATATTCGGAACATATAAAGGAAAGGTTTACGGGGATATATATTTAAATGGCCATCAAATATCAATAAATGGTCCTCAGGACGCCATAAAAAATGGGATTGCTTATTTATCCGAAGATAGAAAGCGGTATGGATTGGTTTTAAGTATGAGTATACAGGAGAATATAGTACTGCCCAATTTAAAGACCATATCAAAATTAGGTGTTATAGATAAACATAAGAAGGCTAAGGAATCCTCGGCTTATATAAGAGATTTAAAGATAAAAGCTCATTCGGTGGAACAAAAGGTGTCTAACTTAAGTGGAGGTAACCAGCAAAAGGTTGTTATAGCTAAATGGCTTATGTCCAATCCGAAGGTTTTGATACTTGATGAGCCTACAAGAGGTATAGATGTAGGTGCTAAATATGAAATCTATAATCTAATGAACCAATTGATAGAAAAGGGTATATGTATTATAATGATATCTTCGGAACTACCAGAAATTTTGGGGATGTGCGATAGAATACTTGTTATATCAGAAGGTAGGATAACGGGAGAGTTTACTTATGAAGATGCAACACAGGAAAAAATTATGTACTGTGCAACTGGAGGTAGATAGAGTATGATGGATGTTGCAGGGAAAAAGGGAGAATTGGATTCAAATATCAAAGGTAAGTTTAAACTGAACATAAGAGCTTACAGTATGGTTGTAGCACTCGTTGGTATATGGGTTATATTTACAATTTTAACGGATGGAAGTTTTATTTCGCCGAGAAACTTATCTATGCTTACGAGGCAGATGGCTATTACATCCATTTTAGCAATGGGAATGGTATTTGTTATAGTTGCTGGTTATATAGACCTTTCGGTGGGTTCGGTAGCTGGTTTTACTGGTGCCATAGCTGCAATACTTCAGGTATGGTATCATATGAATACTATACCGGTGATTTTTATTACCCTTTTAGTAGGAATATTAATAGGGGGATGGCAGGCTTTTTGGATAGCCTGGAGGGGGGTTCCGGCTTTTATAGTTACATTAAGCTCCATGCTTATATTTAGAGGCGGAATACTTCTTGTAACAAAGGGAGTAACCATTTCGCCACTGAATCCGAGTTTTAAAATTATAGGAGAGGGTTTTATACCTACGATATGGAGTATAGCCTTGGCTCTATTTGGAATAATAGCTTATATTTACTTTGTTATAAATGATAGAAAATCAAGAATGAGGTATGGTTTACCCGTTACATCAATGAATATGGAGATATTCCGTTTAATTACCGTCATTTTTTTAATCGGGTTGTTTACGTGGACAATGGTTTCCTATCAGGGAATTCCGATACCTGTATTAATTGTTTTAGTATTACTGGTAATCTTTACATTTATTGCAAATAATACGACTTTTGGTAGATATGTTTATGCCATTGGTGGCAATAAGGAAGCGGCTATTTATTCTGGTATAGATGTAAAAAAGACCACCACCATGATATTTATATTGATGGGTATCCTGTCTTCCATAGCGGGCATGGTTCTTACAGCAAGGTTAAATGCCGCTACCACAAGTGCAGGAAATATGTTTGAACTTGATGCGATAGCTGCCGCTATAATCGGAGGTACCAGTACACTGGGAGGCCAAGGTACAGTTCCTGGAGCTCTTCTGGGTGCTCTTATAATGGCAAGCATAGATAATGGGATGAGCCTTATGAATATAGATTATTCAATACAGACGATAGTAAAAGGATTGATTTTGGTCTTAGCTGTTTGGATTGATATATCGACCAAGAAAAGTAATTAAAGAAATCCCGTTCCTGAAATGAACGGGATTCTTTTATATATTTTAAAATGAATAAATATTTAAAAATAAAGGATACTAAAAATTGGAGAATTGGAAATAAAGGAGTAGTTTTTAGATGAATACCAAAAAAGTTTATCTAACTCTTATCTCCGCTGTTTTTATCTTTGCATTTCTATTTTCAGTATATGCCTTTAATAATTCTAAAAGCAAGATTTCTGTAAAGGCAGTAGTGGTGCAAAGAGGAAATATATCCAATGAAATTTCGACGAAAGGGATTATTAGAATTTGGGAAAATGAACAGATATTTTCCTCAAGTTATGGGAAAATTAAACGGATTTTGGTTGATGAAGGGCAGAGGATCAAGAAAGGTCAGGTACTTGCTGAAATTGAAAATGCCGACTTGGAATATAAGTTGAAGCAGGCCGAACTGAATTATGAGATGGCAAAGGAAAATTTACGAAAATATATAGGTGATTATGTTTATCAAATAAATAGGATAGAAGCCGATTATAATAAGATCAGTGAAAATTATAACGAAATTAAAAAGAAAAGTTTATATACGCAGGAGGTTTTAAAACCTATTGAGGAGCAGTATAATGATACACTTAGAGAGCTGGAGCTTATGAAGTACAGTTACAACGGAAGTCAGCTAAATATCTTGGAAGATCAGATAAAAGTGGCAGAAGTAACTTATAAACAGATTTTGGATCAAATTGAAGGTTTGAAAATAAAAAGTACTATTGATGGTATGGTACTTTTAAAAAATGTAAATGTGGGAGACGTGGTATCTCCCGGTACACATATTTTTAGTTTGGGTAACCCGGATAAGATCTATATAGAAGCCAATATAAATGAAAATGATATATTAAAGGTAAGGATTGGCCAGGAAGTTTTGATCTCGGGAGAGGTTTTGCAAAATAGGGAATATAAAGGAAAGGTAAAAAAGATATCACCCATGATTTTGAGAGAGTCTCAAAACGGATTGGGTTATGCGAGAGTAGTTATCGAACCGGATATTCCTTTGCCGGTTTTGATTGGTGCAACGGTTGACGTTGATATAATATCGGTCAGAAAGGATAATGTTTTATCCGTTCCCATAGAGTCAATAAGAGAGGAGAACGGGGTAACTTATGTTTATGTTATAGATGAGGACGGGGCTGTGTCAAAAAGAATTGTAAAATTAGGAGTACAGAATGATTTTATGACTGAAGTATTATCGGGATTAAAAGAAGGGGAGAAGGTGATTTACGATCCGCCCCAAAATTTGCGCGAGTCCATGAAGGTAGTGGTAAAATAGGGTGGTGATAATATTTTTTCAGATCTTTTTATGATGTCTTTACATTATACACGGGTTCATAAACTAAGAGCATTACTTACGGTTTTAGGAATATCAATAGGAATAGCAGCCTTGATGATTGTTTTTACAATAGGCAGAAGCGGTCAGAGGGAAGTAATTTCTCAATTAGAGAAATTTGGCGTAAACCGCTTTGGTGTATATATAAACGATACAGTATATGAAAATAATTATTTGACCTTGGAAGATGCCGAGATCCTGAAAAAGTATTTAATATCATCAAAAGCGGTGAGTCCTGTAGTTTTTAGATATACAGAGGCTTCTTATAAAAATAAAAATATATCTATAGAACTTTTGGGGGTAGGAGTCGATTTTTTTAAGATTCAGGATGTGGAACGGATAAAGGGTAGGT